>Ga0172375_10002700_pt1 | contig 27428 bp, 20 predicted proteins | sample LakKiv1m_FD_114537 | JGI IMG/M metagenome (GOLD analysis project Ga0172375, IMG submission 114537) | Freshwater microbial communities from Kabuno Bay, South-Kivu, Congo - kab_092012_11.1m | ecosystem: Environmental > Aquatic > Freshwater > Lake | place: Democratic Republic of the Congo...
ATGGGACACAAAAGGTCACAAATAGGATCCGTTTTTGTGTTCTTTGTGAATTCTTGTGTTTCTGTGGTGAAATACTGGTTTTTGCTCTGCCAGCTTAGGAGATTGAATTATGAAAAATCATCCGGTTCTGTCGGTCGTAATCCCCGTTTACAACGAGGAAGCGAACCTGGAAGAGCTAACTAACCGCACGCTGAAAGCCTGCCAGGGTGCCGGCAAATCATTCGAGATCGTGTTCGTCGACGACGGCAGCAGGGACAAGTCCCCAGAGATGATCACAAAGGCAGTCGAGAAGAATCCGGGCAATGTCGTGGCTGTCCTTCTCAACAGGAACTACGGCCAGCACACCGCGATAATGGCGGCACTGGCGGAAGCCGCAGGTGAATTCATAATAACGCTCGACGCCGACCTCCAGAACCCGCCCGAGGAGATTCCGAATGTCCTCAACAAACTGCTTGAAGGCGCCGATGTCGTTGGCACTGTCCGGACTCCGAGGCACGACCCCGTCTTCAGGAAGGTCTGTTCCTATCTAACCAACAAGATGGTCCAGAAGGCTACCGGCGTGATGATGCATGACTACGGCTGCATGCTCAGGGGATACCGGCACGAAATAGTCTCGGCCATGCTCAGGTGCCACGAGAGGAGCACCTTCATCCCGATCCTGGCGAACAACTTCGCGCGCCACGCCACCGAAATAGAAGTCAAACATGCGCCTCGGACCGCCGGCGATTCCAAGTACAGCACTTGGAAACTCGTCAATTTGCAGTTCGACCTGCTGACCAGCATGACAACATTCCCGCTGCGCCTGCTCAGCATCCTCGGAGGGATAATTGCCGCCATTGGCGTCGGCTTCGGTATCTTCCTTTTCGTAATGAGGGCAATCCACGGACCCGAATGGGCGGTCAGCGGCGTATTCACCCTCTTTGCCATCCTGTTTATATTAATAGGCGCGCAGTTTGTAGGCATGGGCCTGCTGGGTGAATACATTGGCCGGATTTATCTGGATGTCCGGGCCCGCCCCCGCTATCTTGTACGGCAAATTCTTGGACGCACTAAAGAAGAGGAACATAAATGAGAGCTATCGTTTTTGCATATCACAACATGGGCTGCACGGGCATCGAGGCCCTGCTGCGAAACGGGTTTGAAATTGCCGCGGTCTTCACCCACAGGGATTCGTCTAACGAGAACATCTGGTTCGACTCCGTCGCCAGGCTAGCCGCATCGAAAGGCATTCCCGTATTCGCCCCGGCCGACATCAACAACCCCATCTGGATAAGCAGAATAAAGAAACTGAAGCCAGACATCATCTTCTCCTTCTACTACAGGGACATGATCAAGCCCGCAATCCTGGAGATACCGCCGAAGGGATGCCTCAACCTCCACGGTTCACTGCTTCCGAAATACCGCGGCCGCTGCCCGGTCAACTGGGTGCTGGTCAACGGCGAGAAGGAAACCGGAACAACCCTCCATTACATGACCTCGAAACCGGACGACGGCGACATCGTCGCGCAGAAGAATATCCTCATAAGCGCCGACGACACTGCAAGAACGCTTTTCGACAAGACTGTGAAGGCATCGGCCGTGATGCTCGACGAAATCCTTCCGAAGATCATCAAAGGTACGGCCTCCCGCACGAAACAGGACAGTTCAAAAGCCAGCTACTTCGGCGGACGCAAACCGGCTGACGGCGAAATCAACTGGAAGAAGACTTCCTCGGAGGTCAGGAACCTGGTTCGCGCGGTAACCCAGCCCTACCCCGGCGCATTCAGCTTCGCCGGAACACGCAAGTGCTTCTTCTGGCAGGTCACCGAAACACAGGCAAAGAAGGCTGTTCCAGGAACCATCATATCGGCAAAGCCCCTTGATGTCGCATGCGGCAAGGGCGCAGTGAGGGTAGACTTCGGCCAGACCGAGGGCGGAATCCTCATCAGTGGCGAACAGCTCGCCAGGGAACTGAGCCTTGTCCCCGGAATGCACTTCGGTCCGAACGCGGCCTCGATCGCGCAGGCTGCCCGGAAAAAGAGCGTCCTGATCCTGGGCGTCAACGGATTTATCGGAAACGCGCTGGTCGAACGCCTGCTCAAGAGCGGCAAGTTCGAGGTTCACGGCATGGACCTCCGTTCCAACCACATCGAGCGGCTCCTGAAAAAAACCGGCTTCCATTTTGACGAGTGCGACATCTCCATCCACCGCGAGTGGATCGAATATCACATCAGGAAATGCGACATCGTCATCCCCTTGGTTGCCATCGCCACGCCGATCGAATACACCAGGAACCCGCTGCGCGTTTTCGAACTCGACTTCGAGGAAAACCTGCGGGTCGTCCGCTACTGCGTTAAATACAAGAAACGCATCATCTTCCCCTCCACGTCGGAAGTTTACGGAATGTGCGACGAATCGGAATTCGACGAAGACAACTCGAAGCTGATCCTCGGCCCGATCCGCATGCAGAGATGGATTTACTCCTGCATCAAACAGCTGCTGGACAGGGTTATCTGGGCATACGGCGCACAGCAGGGGCTGAAGTTCACCCTGTTCCGCCCGTTCAACTGGATGGGCCCGCGCCTGGACAGCCTTACCTCCGCCAGGATCGGAAGCTCAAGGGCAATCACCCAGCTGATACTGAACCTGGTCGAGGGAACACCGATACAGCTGATAGACGGCGGAAACCAGAAACGCAGTTTTACAGACGTTTCTGACGGGGTTGAATGCCTCTACAGGATAATCGAGAACAAGGACGAAAACTGCAACGGCCAGATCATTAATATCGGCAACCCCAACAACGAGGCCAGTATCAAGGAACTGGCAGAGATGCTCGTGAAGCAGTTCTCAAAGCATCCGCTGCGCCGCAAATTCCCGCCGTTTGCCGGCTACGTCGAGGTGGAAAGCGGATCCTATTACGGATCAGGTTACCAGGATATGCAGCACCGCAAGCCAAGCATCCGCAACGCAAAGCGCCTGCTGGACTGGTCACCAAAAGTCTCGATGGAGAAATCCGTCAAGGGCACGCTCGATTTCTTCCTGCGTGAAGCGGTTAACTCAAAAGAGTTTGACATCTCATGACAGTCGTCGGACTGAGGATTGACGTTGACACCTTCCGCGGAACCCGGCTCGGAGTGCCAGCCCTCTGCAGGGTTATGGAGTCAAATTCGTTTCTCACCACCTTCTATTTCTCCGTCGGACCGGACAACATGGGCAGGCACCTCTGGCGCCTTCTCAAGCCATCGTTCCTTGCAAAGATGCTCCGGTCAAACGCTCCCGGACTCTACGGCTGGGACATAATCCTTCGCGGCACCTTCGGCCCGGGCCCGGTGATCGGCAACAGGCTGGCCGGTATTATTAAACAGGCCTCAGAAGCCGGCCATGAAATCGGCCTTCATGCCTGGGACCACTATACCTGGCAGGCACATGTCGACACCATGGACAGCGAAGCCATCCGCCGCTCCATCGAACAGGGCGCCGGCATGCTTGCACAAATCACCGGCAAACCACCGGTCACTTCCGCTGTGCCCAGCTGGAAATGCAATGATCTTACGCTGATCGAGAAAAGCCGGTTCCCTTTCCGGTTCAACAGCGATTGCCGGGGCACGGACGTCTTCCTGCCGGTAGTCAACGGCAAGATGCTAAACCAGCCCCAGGTTCCTGTAACGCTGCCGACATACGACGAGGTAATCGGCCGTAATGGAATAACCGACGGGAACTACAACGACTATCTCCTTTCCCTCATTAAAGCGGACGCAATGAATGTTCTTACCATCCATGCCGAAGTCGAGGGTATTGCCAAACACCAGCTTTTCTGCGAATTTGCAGGAAAGTTCCTGAGAAGCGGCGGAAAATTCGTACCGCTTGGCAGGCTTGTGCCGGAAGGCCACATCGTCAAACAGGCACCGGTTATTAAGAAAGAAATATCCGGCCGTGAAGGCTGGGTTGCGGTACAGGGATAGATACAATGCCGATTGTCGATTGCCGAATGTCGATTTAAGAGGCAAGAAACTTAGACAATGTTAATGAACAAAACATTTCTTACAATCATACTGCTAGCAGCGGCAGTCTACATTGTCCCGTTGAATGTCCGCCCATTGTCTGTTCCAGACGAAACACGTTACGCGGAAATACCCAGGGAAATGATTGCGTCCGGGGACTGGGTCGTTCCAAGGCTCAATGGCCTGCTGTATTTCGAGAAACCCGTCCTCGGCTACTGGCTGAACGCCATCTCAATACTGATCTTCGGCGAGAACAATTTCGCAGTACGACTGCCCTCCGCCATCTCTGCCCTTCTGTCCGCACTCCTGACGTTCCTGCTTGTAAGAAAGTTCAGCGGTGACGAACGGAAAGCCCTGCTCTCCGCGGCAGCACTCCTGTCATGTGTACTGGTTTTCGCCATCGGGATCTTTAATGTACTGGACAGCCTCTTCTCATTTCTTGTTACTGCAACCATGGTGTCTTTTTTCTTCGCGGCCCATGAACCAGACACAAGGCGGCAGAAACTTCTTCTCATTCTCTGCGGGATTTCCTGCGGACTTGCCTTCCTTACCAAGGGATTCCTTGCGTTTGCATTCCCTGTCGTCGTGATCGTTCCATTCCTGCTGTGGGAAAAGCGGTTCAAGGATATTTTTGTCCTGCCCTGGATACCGGCAATCACGGCGCTGCTCGTTATAATGCCCTGGGCGGTCCTGGTACACCTGCGCAATAATGATTACTGGTACCAGTTCTTCTGGGTCGAACATGTCCAGCGATTCTTCAGCCCGGCTGGAAAAGCCCAGCACGCGGAACCGCCTTGGTATTTCATTCCTTTCATTATCGGCGGAATCTTTCCATGGATAATGCTTCTGCCTGCATCCATCGCCGGCATGTGGCGCCGGGGATTCTCAAGCCCGTTGAACAGGTTTGCTGCCTGCTGGCTGTCCTTTCTTTTCCTTTTCCTTTCAGCATCATCAGGAAAACTGGGGACCTATATCCTTCCCTGTTTTCCACCTATGATTATTCTGCTGATTGAAGGCCTTATGAAACACCTGGAAGACGGCAGGCGGCTGGCCTTTCGAGCCGGCGCAATATCCTGTTCCGCATCAGCAGTTCTTCTGGCCATCGCCGCCATTGTAACGCAAGGCTCAGACCTTATGCCAAACCTGAACATCTACTATTTTTCCGAAACGTGGAAATGGATGTCGCTTACTGCCGGCCTGCTTGTACTCGGTCTGTTAACCGCAATATCGGCCATGAAGGCGGATGCAACAAAAAGGATACTATTGTATTCTGCGTCACCGCTGCTGCTGTTCTTTGCGCTGCATTTTGCGGTACCGTCACGTATGCACGAACGATCAAGGGAATGCATGGATTCGGTCGGGATGATGAGGCTCCACTCTGACAGAATAAGCCCCGACTCGATCATTGTGGCAGACAGCTACCTGGTCCCGGCGGCCTGCTGGGCATACAAGATAAAAGATATTTATCTTTTCGGGTCCGGCGGCGAAATGACTTATGGACTTCAACAAAACAATAAGGACCTGCTTATCGATCATCCCGAAGAATTCCAGGAGTTTATCAACCTCAAGAAAGTCACCGTAACGCTGATTCTTAATTCCAATGACTACCGGAAATGGGAAAGCATCCTTCCGAAACCCTCTTTCTTGAGCAATATGAACGGTCTCGCCTTCGTCCATTACCAGGCAACAACCGTTCCGCAGAAAGAGCCTGAAATGTAGGGGCGCTGCTCCAGCCTGCCCCAAGCCCCGTTGGCTGGCAGGCGTCGGCGCCCGCAGTCAGACGTTAACGCGCGTCGGCAAACGACACACCCTGCTGGTAAATACACAGGAAAAACACTCCGCATTACTTCAGGAAAAGATATACCGGCCGGCCGGAAAGACGCAGTCCGCAGACATCACTCGGCAATTCTTCGCCCATCGCGCTATTAATCCGCAAATACTCAAATGGCATCCTGTAATGGACCTCTCCCGCAGTCGAATACGCAACGCACATTCTCCCGCCATCCTGCAGTTTGAACACGAAAAGGTGGACACCATCCATGCCAGACACCGGCTTCTCCATGAACTCCGCTTCGCCGGCCACGGAAAGGAAATATTTCAGCACCTGGTAAGCCGGCCTCCTCCGCCATTTCTGCGCGTCCGTATCATCAACCAGCCCGTATCCTCGCGCAACAAGCCGCCACCAGAAAACCCTGTCAACCATACCGGAACAGATGGCCATCAGGAGATAACGAAGCATGAAATCTGCATACTCATCCTCGCTGACGCTGGGATCGTTGAACCTGGGACCCGGTGATTCATAAGGGGACCCAACGGGCGAATAAACTCCCGTCCCCCTCAGCGGCCAGTTCACCTCAGTCACCACAACACGGTCGTCACACATCGGGGAACAGCGTGCTATTGCGCGAATCAGCGCAAACTTTTCGAGCGACGAGAACCGGCCCTGCCGGTTCTCAGGGGCGCCCCGCCTGTCAACGTAAAGATGGCTCGACAAAGCTGAAAGATGCAGTTTTTCCGGAACATCATCCAGCGCAGCCATCAGGAATGGATACTCGAAATCAATCACCGCCGGACCAATGAACTTGATGTCAGGATACCTCTCGATGACACCTGCAATGGCCTCCAGCAAACGCCGGTGCTCGCTGAAGTTCCAGATGCCCCACTTCACCCTGTTTACAGCATGTCCGATTTCCGCGCACTCAACATGTCCGTTAACCCTTTCCAGTACGCTGGAAACAAAGAACGCCCACTTCCCCGGATCAAGGACGCACCTGCGATCCTGGACCAGTGCGACGGAAACCATATGGCCGTCGCCGTGGAGCGTTTTCACCATATGGGCCAGGAAACTCCAGGCCTTTTCGCCCTCATGTGCATAAAACCTTACAAATGCGGGGACAGTTCCGAGCTCCTTTAGAAGGGCGATCTCACGATCAGCGTTTTCAGACTTGGGATTTATCGCAACCCCTATCCTGTCAACCAGCTTTACCGGTGTCTGGTAACAAGTCTTGAGCAGCGCGGAATATTCATTCCAGGCCGGTAATACCCGCGAAACCGCCGCCGCAGCTATATGGAAAGGACGGGAAACTCCGTAGTGACTCAGCCGGTCTTTAGGCCTCATCACGCTTATAGGCTGCCCTGACCGCTCATCCCAGATCCACATGTCCTTTTCCGCGGGATAATCCGCCTTTGTGCGCTCAGCTTTCTTTTCCCGCATTGTTCTGAATGGATGCCTCAGGCTCCGCGTCGATGTATGCAGGGCATACAACCTCCGGCAGGACTCCTCCTTCTTCAGGAATTCGTCCGGGGGCGTGGCCGGCGAAAAATACATCTCCTTGAAAACACGCATAAGGTCGGACGGCAGGTAAATCCGGGAAATGTCCCGCGCTCTTTCCTGGAGCGAAAGCGCGCCCCTGACCCTGCCGCGGTTCAGGTCAACAAACTGGACATCTCCCCAGGTCCCGTTTTCCATCCTGCGAAGCAGGATGTTCTGGTTACCAAGATCGCAATGCTGGAAGCCCGTCTCGTGCATCGCCCTGACTGCACTGGCAACACACTGCATCAGCGTCATGAACCTCTCACACTCCGGGTTCTCCATAAAGAGGCGGATCAGCTCGTCTTTAAAACTGGTTATGTTACGCTGGTATTCACAAAGGTAGTAACTCTCGACAAGTCTCCCGTCGCTCCAGCATTCGAGGAAACCAATTGGCGGCGGAGTGCCAACACCCCTGGCCGCCAGGCAGGAAGCGGCCAGCCAGGTACGCCTTGCCTTGGAGCCTCTTTTTACGTCAATCCGGTCCTTGACCACAAACTGGCGGCCAAATGCCTTGACCGCAACTTCAAGAGGCCGGCCATTGGATTGAAGGGTAATCCTGATGTTGCGGTTACGGCCGGAAGATAGAAGCTTCGCATCCTCATGCTCAATCAAACCCTTGAGGTTTGCCAGTTGATCCATGAAGCCGGCATCGCAGTACCGGCATGCAACAGCACCTGTGTACCTCCCGACAGAAATCCCGTCTCCAGCATTACTTGTCATATCACGCCAAAATATACTCTGCCATCTCTTCGGTCAACCTCATGTTTGCCCGGATGGGCACAAAGGATCAATCCTTCTGAAGTATGCTTTAGATTGCATTCCAGCTGACTGAGTGTTATTTCCTATTTTAAAAAGATAAGGAGACAGCATGAAACAATCACTTCGAGTTCGAACCTTGCTATCAACTTTGATTATTCCCTGCTTTCTGTTCATTCATACCGGCAGAGTCTCAGCCGCCGATCAGATGAACCCGCAAACGCTGAAAACATTCATCTCCTCTGTTCCAAAGGCAAACGAAGTACTGTTCATGTACCTGGGCAGTTCGGGACTCATTCTCAAGGTGGCGGACCAGACGATCCTCATCGATCCCGCCGGTTATCTTGACGCAAAGGCAATGGAAAGCTTGAAGGCTGTAAACCTGGTCCTCTTTACCCACGGTCACGGCGATCACCTCAACGTCCAGTCGGCAGTTCAACTCTATGAGCGCTTCAAGACATCTATTGTCTGTCAACAGAGCCTTGTCGCCAAATTCGAGCAGAAGATTCCAGAAGACAAACTGATAACTGCGACACCCGGGAAACCCGTGACCGCCGGAAAGATCAATGTTGATTCTGTCGAAGGGAAGCATCCCGGCACAATCACCCTCTTCAGAATGACAGTCGATGGCATAACAATATTTCACGCAGGAGATTCGGGCTACGTGCCGCTCAAAGATTATTCTTCTCAGGTGGCTTTCCTGCCGGTTGGTGGGGCTTCACCGACAGCTTCTCCTGACGATGCGCTTAAAATGGTTGCCGAGCTGAATCCGCAGGTAACGGCCGTATTCCACGGAAAGGATCAGCAATACATTTCTTTCAAATCGAAAATGACGTCAACATTTTCTAAAATCAAGATCATGGTCTGCAAGGTTGGGGAATCCGGCAAGGCAACAGTCATCCCTGCCGCAGAGAAGAAATAGAGTGAAGCTCCCTGTCCTGAAGGACAGGGCTTCTTGGCGGAACCACGCCGAAGCTTTGGTGTCGCATTCATCCATGGCCTTAAGGCCATGGCTTTCTGCGAAGGCGGGTAAACGAAGAAGATCGACCGCCGACGGACGCCGACAATCCAGGTTGACTCCGAACCTGCCAGCAAGATTCAACACCCTGCCATAAACCCTGCAGATCGATATCCGGTGAGAACGATGTCTGCCGGGGGAGGAAACAGTTGACAAGACGTATAGACTAGAGTAGCTTATACGGCATGAATACAAAACTCACATTGCGCATGGACGAACAACTGGTTCAGACAGCCAAGACGGAAGCAAACCGTCGGGGTAAGTCAGTTTCGCGAATGGTTGGAGAGTTCTTTGATGCACTGATATCACGGCGCAGGGATAAACCTCAAACTCCCCCGATCACGGCATCATTGGTAGGTATTCTGAAAGGGTGCAGCGTTTCAGAATCTGACTATCAGAAACATTTGCGAAGAAAACACTCATGAGAGTCATGCTTGATACAAACGTCGTACTGGATGTCCTCCTCGCCCGGCAGCCTTTTGTCAATGCTGCCTCAGAGTTGTTTGGCATGGTAGAGAATGCGCAAATCACCGGATTGCTGTGCGCAACCACTATCACGACCGTTGATTACCTTTTAATGCAGGCCATGCCTCGTGCCGACGCTCATAAGGCCCTGCGCAAGTTGCTGGAGCTGTTTGAGATTGCACCAGTCAACCGGGCCGTTTTAGAAGAAGCTTTAACCAGCAAGGTTATGGATTTCGAGGATGCGGTTCTGGATCAAGCTGGCAGACTCGCAGGAGCCGATGTCATCATTACCAGGAATCAGAAAGATTTCCGGCATTCATCGTTGAGGATTCTCGGACCTGACGAGTTTCTTTCCAGTTTCCAGAAATAGGCTCTGGTGGTTTGCGTCCTTCCGGAGGATGTCATGCAATTACTGCTGGTCATGCTGGCTGTGCCATTCGCCATACTGATGCTGGCGACAATTGTCAGGATGTGTGAAAAGCGCCTTGTCTGGCCATACCTCCCCGCCGATGCCGGCACAGCCAAGCCCACACGTTACATGATAAAGGCCGCAGAGGCCGCCGAAGCCATGGGCTTCGCCCCCCTGGGCGCCTTCTTCGACGGCAGAGGCGGAATCTACCGCATCCGCTACGAGTTCCGGATCTCTCCTGGGAAAGATGTCCTGCTGGTTACGGGTGGCGGAACCATGGCCGGGATCCGGGTGGATGCAAGCTGGCTCCTTACCAGCCTCAGCAACGGGCGATGCGTCGTCTCACTCGACAATCCGGCGGCTCGCGAACGTCATGATCTCACCGGGCTGAGCAGGGAAACAATCTACCCGCGGACGACCTTCGACATACTCCTGGCTTCACATAGAAAGGCCGTGGCCTCTGCAGAAGCTCCGGGTGCGCAGTTCTCCAACCCTGTCTCAGATCACCGGGAATTCCTGGGCCGAAAGATTGACATGCTCGTCCAGGGGGGCTATGCCACATTGTATGGAGAAGGCAATGAGAGTTGGCGCTACACAGTAAAGGGTGCAATGTTCGCCGCCCTTGCTTCGTTCTGGCACGGGGCCGAACAAGGACTCGATCCAGGGGCCGCGGAGAAGACCGCGCCCGGGGCGGACCAGCAGGGGGATGAAGATGAAGAAGCCCGGTCACCTTCGGAGCATCGCAGCTCATTCCCTGTGATGAGCGCGAAGAAGATGAAACACAAGATTGCCAGAACGTTCCTGTTCTGGCTGGTCTTCTTCAACTGGCCGCCGGTCGTGATCTGGATTCCATTTCTCCGGGTGCTGGCTTTTCTTCCCTATATGCTCTGGATCAACATCCCTGTTCTCTGGTGCGGCCTTGGCAAGTTGCTTGGGCAAACCCATTACGACTTTATCGGAAAATCCCAATACTATTTACAGGAATTCGGGCCAATGCCATTAACTCCGCTTTCATGGATTCTGATCGTGGCATTCTGGACACTGATAGCAGCCGGGCTCACCGCAATCACACCCTTATGCCATGCACTGGCACGATACATTGATGAGGACAAGGTTAAAATCGAAGGTGATATTACGATGGATGGCCGGACCTATACCAGGAGCACTGGTGTTTCCTGGTCCAGCATCTACCCCTTCTTCCTGCTCCACATGCTGATGTTCGGCTATGGGGGCTTTTGCATGGCTTATGGCGACAAGGGACCCGGATTGCTCTTTCTTTATGCACACAGCGGCATTGCCATTTTCGTCTACACTATATTCTACATCAGCATCTTTGGGGTCGACGAAGTTAAATGGATGTTTATCAACGCCTGGCTGGGCCTGCTCGGCATCTACAGCCAGATTGACTGGCTGCTGTCGTTCATAGGGAAAAAAGCCAGCGATTACCCGTTTTACGTGCATGTGATCCCTTTCCTGTATTTCATACTCTATACCTTCCTGGTCCGGCATGCGGTTGTGGACCTCCTGAAGGCAAGAGAAGACCCAGTAAAAAGGAAGAGAGTGGAACACGCCTACGTTGCCATATCAGCGGCCATCTATATCATCTCTTATTTCATGGAGAAACGCTGACCAGCCCCAACCAAAATCGGTTAAACATCAATCCAAGCCCCAGCTCTCTCCCTTGAAGTGAGCAGAGACTCTATGCATCAGGATAGAGACTATTAACCGGAGAACCCCACCCAAAATCACCACTGATTTTCAACCATGCGAAAGACCCGGTCCGGAAAGTTTTCGAAAGAAGTTTTTTCTCGCTGTGAACTAATCCCTGAAACCATCAGGAAAAAACTGCTTTTCCCCATACTTGCCGTCCCCGGGATTGACTTGAAACATCTCCGCAACATAAGTTTGGCAACCTTTATGCTTGTATAAAAATCGTGAGTCGATGTTCAGAAGCGCAGGGAAGGAGGCAGATATGTACCTTAACCACTGGAAACTTAACAAGCATCCGTTCAACAACGTACCCGATCCCGATATGTACTTCCAGGCCCATCACTCTGTTGACGAGGCTGTTTCGGAAGTGCTGTTTGCGATCGAGGAAGCCGACGAATGCCTGGCTGTTGTCGTCGGACCGGTTGGTGTGGGCAAAAGCATGTGCCTCAGGATAGTACTGAACGCGCTTGACCCGGCAAAATACAGGTGCGCGTTCGTCACAAACCCTGACATGACCTTCCCCCAGCTTCTGCGTGAAATCATCGGGCAGCTCCAGGACAGCGAATGCACTGAAGTCCACAAGGAGAAACTGCTGGAAATGTTCAACAGGAACCTGTTTGAAGCAAACAACAGCGGTAAAAGAGTGGTTATCTTCATCGATGAAGGCAATGTCATCAAGCCGCACAACCTTGAAAGTCTGCGCCTGTTGACGAATATGCAGGATGACCACCAGAATCTTTTGACAATAGTCCTCGCCGGACAGCCTGAACTCGGACGACGCCTGGAGGATCCGAGAAGGGCCAACCTGTTCCAGCGCATCGGAGTATACTGCCAAATCCAGGGAATCACCACCCGGGACCTCATGAAAGACTACATCGAACACCGCCTGGAACGGGCAGGTTGGTCCGGCGAGTCAATGTTTACGGAGCAGGCATACGATGAGCTGTGGAACCTCTCAGAGAACGGAGTGCCCCGCATCATCAACAAGATGTGCAAACTCGCCCTGAAAGCGGGCGAAACAAACGGCCTCCACCAGGTAGACGAGGATGTTGTAAAGGTTGTCGGGGAGAGTTTCCAGCGGGTGTGGCGCAAAATCAAGGCCCCCCGGAAACCGGCGCCTGAACCCGTTCAGCCGGAAAGCAGGAAGAAGGAATTGGAATCCCCGTTCATCCCTCCAATCCAGCTCCCCAGGGGTTATAGAGTGGAGGACAAGATGCCGGAAATAATCAAACTGCACGGCGAAGATAACGAGAAGCTCGCCGAGCGCCTGGCAACTGAACGGATCAACCGCCTCACCGACATAACGGATCCGTTTGAAGAATGGAACAGGGCCAGGGAGGAAATCCTTAAAGAAATCACTAGGAACGACGGTGCTCTTCACAGGAAGAACGTTGCCGTATAAAACAAACAAGCAAGGGGGCATGAGACTATGAATAAAATAAGCTTAGTCGCCCGACGGCAAGACAGGCAGTTTGGCCCCCCCACCCGCGCGAGCGAACGCGCCATGCAGCGTGAGGAGCAATCGCCCGTGAGGTTTGGGCCCCAGGCTATGCCGGAAAGTATTTCCCTTTCACTTGTGGACGGAGGACCGGCGATAGACCTGCGGCTGCCGGAACAACAGGGAGAACCGCTCGCAAAAATCGTTTCCGGGTATCTCGATGGCGCTGATACCGCGGAAATTGTCACCGCAGTCTCACTGGAAAGAAAGGAGGCATACACCGGGATAAAATTCCAGTTCATGCCCGGTAAACCGGTAAAGATGCTCAGTTCGAAACAGCTGGCGGCAATGCTTGGAGTCAGCGTATCGACAGTTTACTCGCTCCACAGGAAAGGTAAAATCAGGGGCTACAGGGCGGGCAAGTCATGGCGGTTCCAATGGCACGAGGTACTTGAAGATATTGGGTCGCCTTAATTAACTGCCGGTTGCTGACATGAGCCATAGGCCTGAAATAGCGGCCTATGGCTCACTTTTACCGCCTTCGCCCGGCCTCAAAGAGTGCCGGGGCTGCACCGGGCTCCAGAGAGTTTTATTTCTCTTCCACCGGCACGACCCAGATATTCCTGTAACGCACCGGGTTGCCATGGTCCTGGAAATGGAAATTCCCGCTTTTTGCTACCCGGCCAATCTCAACGTTGTCGTGGATCTTGATGCCGTTGTGATACACGGTCACGCGCGGTTTGCCGGCATACTTGCCGTCCTTCTTCTGGACACGATATTCAACATCATACGTCTGCCATTGCAGAGGAGGCGCAGAAGAAAGGTTATACTTGTTATCAGGCTTGTCGCCCAGGCTGTCTATAATTTCCATCGTGTCAGGATTCTTATACTTGTAGAAACCGCCGCAGCCGCCGCCCGTGTACGTAGCCTCACCGAAGGAATCAAGAACCTGTATTTCATCGCCGCTGGGCAGGAAAACCCCGCTGTTACCACGCCCCTGGCTGTGCGCCGAAGACCTCAAGGGACACTTGAACTCGACATGCAGATCGAAACTGCCTTCAAACTGGCGTTTTGAGTTCATGCCGCTTTTCGGAACCTGTATCGATCCGTCTTCCCCGAAAGTCTTTTCCTCGGCTGACCAGTCAGTTTTATTGACCTTGGTTACTTCATCAAGTGACTTACCATCCAGGAGGACAACAGCACCCTTGGGCGGCTTCTTTCCGATCGAAGGCGAAAGACGCTCAACGCGCTTGAGGCTGAACTTATTTCCTTCCCCTATACTCCCGGTAATCGAACCCGACGCATAAGACCCTTTCCATTCAACATCTCCGGCTTTACCCGAGAAAGTGACAGCTTCACCCTCTGTCTTTCCGGATAACTCAATCTTCGTAATATTCTTCTTGGCAGCATCACGCCTGGCAAGAACCTTGTAGGTGCCATTGCCCTGCGCAACAACACGCGCTTCCAGCGTGGAGTTACCGCTTGCATCCGTGCATGTTCCTTCATACAGGCCCTGGACTACCGCCTCGTCCGGCGCAGCCGCAAAAAGACTGCCCGAAACCGCCAAAGTCACACCCACAACACCGATAAACATTCGCTTCATAACCATATCTCCTTGTTTTGTAAATCGATCCTTATCTGACCCTTTCCCAAAAGCAGATATCCTCTCTAGACCCTCACCTCAATCCTCTCCCCTGAAGGGAGAGGAAGTCCCGTCTTCTTCCTCGCCCCTTGGGGGAGAGGATTGAGGTGAGGGGTATTGATCAGTTCTCTCCGGCTCACTTCACCGGATTGCCATCTGCATCAAGGAACCTGATCTCTCCCCAGTTAAGCTCCCGGACGCCAGCCTCAATCTTCGCCCGGTCCCCCACCACAACCCACGTAATGCTGTCCGGCCGGACCACGCTCTTCGCCACCCTGCCCAGGTCAGCCTGGCTCAGCGCTGTAATCTTCCCCGCGTATGTCTGGTAATAATCATCCGGTAATCCAAAACGGACTATCTGCCCTAAACTGTCGACCACTGCGCCGATCGTCTCCCACTCTCCGCCCAGCTGCAGGGTCTTATCAGTAACCGCTTTTTTCAACTCGACTTCCGTCGGAGGTTTCGGCCCTGAGACACCCCTGAACTCCTTGTCAATCTCCTGCATGGCTTCTTTCGTTTTGTCGCTCTGTACCGGCGCAACGCAGAGGAAAGGCCGCTGCCCGCGTGCCTCGACAAGCGTGCTGCGCGCGCCGTAGCTCCAGTGCTTTTCTTCCCTGATATTCATGTTTATCCGGCTTGTGAATGCCCCCCCGAGGATGAAATTCATTGTATCTATGGCTATCTCTTCCAAATTTGCCTTGGGCGGCGCAATATGTCCGGCGAAAATCACCGACTGTGGGGCATCAGGGCGATGAATTATGTAAACAGCAGGTTTGGACGGCAGTGCAACTTCGGCAATGTTCTTCCTGGGTACATCGCCGGGTTTCCAGTCCTTGAACAGGCGTTCCAGTACCGGCGTAATTTCGGCCAGCGAGGTGTCACCCACAACAACCATCGTTGCGTTGTTAGGCCTGAACCACGTCTTATGGAATTTCCTCATGTCGTCAGGAGTGAGGCTGGAAACACTGGCTTCTGTGCCGCTCCCGCTGAAAGGATTGCCATAAGCGTGATTCTTACCATAGATGAGCTGGGGCATGACGCGCAGCGCCATGCTCTTGGGCTCAACTTTCTCACGCTGTATGCCGGCCAGGCGCTGTTTCTGCAGGCGCTTGAAGTCGGACTCCGGGAATACCGGATTGAGGATTACATCAGCATATATTTCCAGGGCCTGCCCGACATGTTCTTTCAGGGTATTCAAGGAGATGTGGGCAGTATCCAGGTCACAGCCGGTATCTAGTTCTGCACCTATGGACTCAAGCTCATCACTGATCTGCAGTGATGTCCTCTTTTTTGTGCCTTCATCGAGCATCGAGATTGCCATACTTGCCGTTCCTGGGGTGGCAAGCTGGTCTGCCGCAAATCCGGAATCAATCATGAGCCTGAATTCAACCACCGGGATGGAACGGCGTTCGGCAAATACAATCTTGAGGCCGTTAGAAAGCGTGGCGCGCTGGAACGCAGGGAAGCGCACATCGGGCTTCAACTCCGGGACAGGCAGCTTGCTCCGGTCTACCCAGCCTTGCTCCGCGGTAAAAGCCGGGAAAGGATGGATCTCAAGTACAAACTGGCCGTCGCTGAGCCAGTCCTGCGCCGTTTTAAGCAGGTTCCTTGGCGTGGCCTCGCGGACTTCCTTTAGAGTGGTCTTGTAGTAGTCCGGGCTGCCGGTATATGTAAAATCGTGGGCCAGGACGTCGGACTTGCCGCCCATTCCGCCTATGCGTTCAATACCGCGGATGAATCCCGCTTCATGCTGCACCTTGACGCGCTTAAGCTCGTCAGCCGTTGGTCCCTTCGCAAGGAACCTGGCAAGTTCTTCGTCAATGGCTTTCTCAACCTTTGCCAGCTCCACGCCCGGCTTTGCCGTGGCCACGATCATGAACTGACCGGCGATCTCACCGAGATCAACACCTGTACCAACGTCAGTGGCAATCTGGTCATCATAAACCAGGCGCTTGTACAGGCGCGATGACTTGCCGCTGGCCAGGACATCACTTACAAGGTTCAGGTAGTTGCCTTCCGTTGTCCCGTACTGCGGAATGTTCCAGACCTTGTAGATACGGGCCTGCGGCACCCTGTCCTGCGCCTTCATCCGATGCATGCCGGTACGTTTGGCAACATAGGCTTTATGACTGGACACAGGCGGACCGGAAGGAATGTCACCAAAAGCCTTTTCCACTTTTGCCAGCGCCTCATCAGGTTTCACGTCACCTGACACCACTAGCACGGCATTGGCCGGTCCATAGTAGGTCTTGAACCATTCCTTGACGTCGTCGAGTGTCGCGGAATTCAGGTCCTCCATGGAGCCTATGACCTCCCACGAATAAGGATGCCCGGCCGGCCAGGTATTCTTGGTGATCAGCCTGTATGCAATCGAATAAGGGATGTTCTCATGCTGTCGTTTTTCATTCTGCACAACGCCGCGCTGTTCATCGAGCTTGGCCTGTGTGAGCACTCCCAGCAGGTGGCCCATGCGGTCCGATTCCATCCACAGCGCAAAATCCAGGGCGTCACGCGGGACATCTTCGTAGTAATTTGTGCGGTCTTCGGTGGTTGAGCCGTTCAAACTCGAGGCGCCTACTTTTTCCAGGGCCTTGAAATAGTCGTCATTAAAATGCTCACTGCCGTTGAACATTATGTGCTCAAAAAGATGGGCGAACCCGGTCCTGCCCGGCTTCTCGTTCTTTGAGCCGACATGGTACCAGACATCAACCGCCACTATCGGCGCCTTATGGTCCTCGTGGACCATAAGCGTAAGTCCGTTCTTGAGGACATACTTCTTGCAAGGAATATCGATGGCCACGTCGGATTTTCCTGGACCAGCCCAGGCATGCGACGAAACCAGCAAAAGCGCAACTATTATCTTTGTTATATTCATTGTTTAATCTCTCAACCCTTGACGAGTTTAACCCCCAGGTCCCTGGCCTTGCGCATCAGCGCCTTGTTTGCCCTTATCGCGCCTGGCTCACCTGCACTGCCGTATACCATTCCTGTTATCGGCGCGCCGATATACGCAAACGCGTCCTGAAAAGCGCGGATTGCATTGACGCAGCCGGAGTCAAAAACATCATCCCCGCCGTACGCAAATGCCAGGCCTATCCGTTTGCCGGCAAACCTGTGGCCCTTAGGGGTGATAAAAGCATAGAAACGGTCCAGCACCTGCTTGATCTGCGCCGACATCGTGAACCAGTAAATCGGACTGGCGAAGACAATCGCATCCGCATTCTTTGAAGCATCATAAATGGCCGTCATATCGTCTTTCTGAACGCACCCTTTTGCCTTTGGCTTCTGACAGCCCTGGCACGCTGTACACGAGGCAATATCCATCTTTTGGAGGAAGAACTGTGTCACCGTGGCACCTGCAGAAACCGCACCTTTCGCAATCTGGTCTGCCAGGATGGCAGTATTGCCTTTTGCATTTGGACTTCCTTTAAGTATTACAATCCTGCATTTCTTCTGCTTCTTCATGGCCATACTTCCTTTCGGTAATAGAGGCAGGTTTTAACCACTTCCGGGTCCAATTACAAGAAGGAGAAAGAGATAATCCCCTGACACCTCCGGCGCAGTATGGACGTACCCCTCGTGACATTTAAGAATAGACTTGCCAGTTCGAACAGCCATCTCTAGCTTCTCCAGCCAAATGTTAGAAGAAGAATTTCAACTTGGCCAGGCCTTGCCGACGCACTTTGAAGCCAAACGCCGTCGCGGCATCTTCTTTGTGTCTATAGCCGTGGCCGCAGTGTCTTTCGCCATGACTGCACAGATCGGCCTCAACGATAATTTCCTGGCTAATCCTCCCGACCAGGGCGGACTGGGCATTGACGGTTTCCAGAAAGGAATTGTCGAAGCCGTCCGCGAGACTTGCGGCATCACAGCCCTTGGAATTTTTGCCCTGCTCGCCGGACTGGCAGAGCCGATTATTGCCTTCCTGGCTATTCTCGTATTTGCCGTCGGCCTCGGCGCCTACTGCAGCGTGTACCACTTCCACTCCGTGCTGATCCTTAGCCTGGTATGGTCCCAGGGATTGCATGTCTGGATGCCCCTGCCCAACTCGATGATGCTGTCGCTTGCCGAAAAGAACCAGACAGGTTACAGGCTTGGCCGGCTGCAGGCCGTGGGGTCGGTCGCCAGCGGCGCAGCGCTTGCTGTATGCTGGCTGATGTGCGCTTTTCATGTGCCCATTCGGCCAATTTACGTTATTGCAGGCGTCGTCGGCCTCGTTGGAGCTTTTGCCTGCCTCGCCATCCCGCGCGACATCAAGGCGCCGGGGCCGAGATTTGTCTTCCGGAGAAAATACAGCCTTTATTATCTGCTTTGCTTTCTCGAAGGATCGCGCAAGCAGATCTTCCTTGCCTTTGCCGGTTTTCTCATCGTCAAGGAGTACGGAACGACACTCACCGAAATGATCCTGCTCATGGCTGTTGTCCAGGCATTGAACTGGATAGTTTCACCGCCAATCGGGAGGCTTATCGACCGCCTTGGCGAACGCGCGGTACTGATGTTCTATTCCGGCATCATGGTCATATTCTTTACGGGATACGCATTCATCTCCAGCCGGTTCATGCTCTGGGGCCTGTTTATTGCGGACAACGTCCTCTTTTCCCTGGGGATGGCCCTGACAACATACGTCCGCAGGATTGCTCCAGTCTCCGAACACACTCCAACCCTGAGCATGGGCGTGGCAATGAATCACATCGCGGCCGTCCTTGTGCCGCTGGGAGGCGCGTTTCTATGGAAGTACACGGGGTTCCGGTCCGCGTTCCTGGCCGGGGCACTGGTCGCCACTGTTGGTCTCCTGGCCGCGTCCCGCCTGCCGAAACATCAGAGAGAATAGGAATCCCTGCGAAAAGTGAAACTCCCTGTCCTGAAAGACAGGGTTCCTTGGCTGAACCACGCTGAAGCTTTGGTGTCGCATTCATACATGGCCGGAAAGCCATGGCTTTCTGCAAAGGCGGGTAATCAGCCTTGACTAAAATGGCTGTCTCTTTCAGGATACCGCCCGATGAAAACAACAAACAGCAAGCTGTCCATGGATTCTCTGGCCTCGCTGTGCAAACGGCGCGGCTTCATTTTTCAAAGCTCCGAAATCTACGGCGGAATCAACGGTTTCTGGGATTACGGTCCGCTCGGCTGTGAACTCAAACGCAATGTCCGCGAAGCCTGGTGGCGAAACATCGTCCAGAACCGCGAGAACGTCGTGGGCCTGGACTCTTCAATCATAATGCACCCTAAAATCTGGGAGGCATCCGGCCACGTCGGCGGATTTGCCGACCCGATGGTTGACTGCAAGGCCTGCAAAAAACGCTACAAGGCCGACAACCTCTGCGAGGAACAGGGCAAGAAACTTGTAAAGACCGAAAAGGGCTTTGCCCTGCCCGAAGGCATCAAGTGCACTTCCTGCGGCTCAAAGGATCTCACGGAACCCCGAGAGTTCAACCTGATGTTCAAGACATACGTTGGCCCGGTCGAGGACGAATCCGGAGTCGCCTACCTCCGGCCCGAAACGGCTCAGGGAATTTTCGTGCAGTTCTTAAACGTTAACGCGACTTCGCGCCAGAAGATTCCGTTCGGAATAGCGCAGATCGGCAAGGCCTTCAGGAACGAGATCAATCCCCGCAATTACACTTTCCGCTCACGCGAATTCGAACAGATGGAACTGGAATTCTTCGTCAAACCCGGCACCGACCAGCAGTGGCACGACTACTGGGTTGAAGAGCGCATGAAGTGGTACCAGTCGATCGGCCTGCCCGCCGAAAGCCTGCAGAAGTATGTTTACAGGAAGGAAGAGCTCGCCCATTACGCCTCGGCGTGCGTGGATATAATGTACGACTTCCCGTTCGGCATGCAGGAACTGGAAGGCATCGCGGCGCGCGGCGATTTCGACCTGAGCCGCCACCAGCAGTTCAGTGGCAAATCCATGGAATACTTTGACCAGGAAACAAACGAGCGGTTCATACCTCACGTCGTCGAGCCGTCAGCCGGCGTGGACAGGATTGTTCTCGCCCTGCTCTGCAACGCATACGCCGAGGAATGGATTGGCAAAGGCGAGGACAACGTCATCCCAGCGGAACCCTTCAAACAGCCGCCGGAAGGATTTGAAGTCAGGACGGTAATGCGGTTCCACCCGTCGATTGCGCCGGTTAAAGTAGCGGTGTTCCCGCTTCTGAAGAACAAGCCGGAGCTGGTCGAAAAGGCACGAGGCGTGTTCAACACCCTGCAGAAACACTGGCCCAGCTTCTGGGATGTAACCGGGGCAATCGGCCGCCGGTACAGAAGACAGGACGAGATCGGCACACCGTTCTGCGTCACGATCGACTTCGACACCCTGACAAATGATACGGTCACCCTGCGCAACCGCGACTCAATGAAGCAGGAACGTATCGAAATAGCGAAACTTGTCGAAAGAATCCACAATGCATTCGCATGATCACATGAAGCCGGAAAAGGACCTCGGTTTCGCAAGGATCGACCTTGACCGTCAGCGCCGTTGCGGGATCCCCGAAGTTATTTACTGTCCCGGCAAGACCGCGAAACAGGTACTGGCGATAATGAAGGCCATTCAGAAGGCCGGCCACGACATACTTGCCACCCGTGCTTCACGTGAACAATATTCCATAGTAAGGAAGTCGATTCCAAAGGCCGTCTACCATGAGACTGCCAGGGCAATCACCCTTGACGTCCGGAAGCGCGGGACTCTGCACGGACTTGTTGCCGTTGTCTGCGCCGGAACATCGGACCTGCCCGTTGCCGAGGAGGCCGCGCTGACAGCAGAGCGAATGGGTTCAAAAGTTGTAAGGGTATTCGATGTCGGCGTTGCCGGGCTCCACAGGCTCGTGAACCGCCTGGATGTCCTGAAATCGGCCCGGGCGGTTGTTGTTGTCGCCGGCATGGAAGGCGCCCTGCCCTCTGTTGTCGGCGGCCTGATCGACAAACCGATAATCGCCGTCCCGACAAGTGTCGGCTACGGGACCAGCATGAACGGGATCGCCGCACTGCTCGCAATGCTCAATTCCTGCGTGCCCGGAATAACCGTCGTCAATATTGACAACGGATTCGGCGCCGGGGCCGCCGCGGCAATGATAAACCGCGGGGCCGGCGAACCTGCCAAAAAAAGGAGCTGACCATGACTGACGAGAAACCGGGTCTGAGCACCGCCGACAATACTGACGGACCAGTCGACACCGAGGAAGTCGTGTACTTCGAAGGCAGTCCGGCCCTGCGAGGATCGCTGGGGAGCCTTTTATTTTATTCGCTCATTGGCGCGGGCATTATCGCAGGCTCCGTGATGCTGCGAACCCATGGCTGGTGGATTCCTCTGGCCGGCATTGCACTCGCAGCGGCTTTGCTGACCATACCGGTAATCCTGACCCTCAGCGTACGCTATCGCGTCAGCAATTACCGCATTGATTACGAGCGCGGCATATTTTCGAAGGACATTGACACTCTGGAACTCTGGCACGTGGAGGACCTGAAATTTCACCAATCCCTGCTGGACCGCATCCTCGGGGTCGGCTCAATAATGGTCATATCACACGACGACACCACGCCCCGGCTCCTGCTCCGGTCACTGCCCAATCCCAGGCCGGTCTTCGAAACCCTTAAACAAAGGATAATTACCGTAAAAAGGCAGCGCGGCGTAATCAAGATAGATGCCGGCTGATTTGTTATCCAGTTTGAGTTTTTTCTATAGTTCGCACCATGGATTCGAAACCATCGCGCACCGTTATTGCACTGGCCGTCATCACGGCGGCGCTGGGTTTCTTTGTCGATGCCTATGACCTGCTGCTCTACAGCATTGTCCGGAACCAGAGCCTGACGGACCTGGGTCTTGCCGGGGAACGGCTTCTCAACGTCGGAATCGACCTGCTGAATGCCCAGCTCTTCGGCATGCTTGTGGGCGGCATCGTCTGGGGCGTGCTCGGGGACATCTATGGGCGCCGCTCGGTACTGTTCGGCTCGATCATCCTCTACTCCCTCGCCACATTCGCCAACGGCTTCGCAGGAAGCGTTCCGGTCTACGCAGCCTGCCGTTTCGTCGCCGGGCTGGGACTGGCCGGCGAACTCGGCGCAGGAATCACCCTGGTCTCGGAACTGATGTCCAGGGAAAATCGCGGCTACGGGACCATGATCGTCGCCGCCGTCGGCGTGCTGGGCGTGGTAACTGCCTCGCTGATCGGCGACAGGTTCCCATGGCGCACGGCCTACTTCATTGGAGGCGGACTGGGATTGACGCTCCTTCTCCTGCGCCTGGGGGTGCACGAGTCATCGCTGTTCAAACGCGTGAAAACTGCGCAGGTCTCGCGCGGCAACTTCCTGTGCCTCTTCACCAGTCTCCAGAGGTTCCGGAAATACGCCTGTCTGATACTGATGGCCATGCCGATCTGGTATGCCATCGGCATTCTTATAACGTTCTCGCCGGAGCTGGGCACTGCCCTCGGCCTCGGCAGTGCGCCAAAAGCCGGCACCGCGATAATGCTCTATTACCTCGCCCTGACTTTCGGAGACCTCACCAATGGATTCCTGAGCCAACTTTTCAGGAACAGGAAGAAGATCATAATGGTGTTTATGCTGCTCACCCTGGCCTTCTGCGCGGCCTACTTCATCATGGGCGGCCGATCACTGGCCATGTTTTACACGCTCTGCTTCCTGATCGGCTGGTCATCTGGCTACTGGGCAGTGTTCGTTACAGTGTCCGCTGAACAGTTCGGCACAAACCTTCGCGCCACGGTGGCCATAACCGCTCCGAATTTTGTCCGCGGCCTGACAACCGTCATCACCCTGGCCTTCAAGGGCCTGACGCCTGCGCTGGGCACCGTGTACAGCGCAGCATTCATCGGCTTCGTAACGATCGTCATAGCCCTCATCGCCCTCTCACAGCTCGAGGAAACATACGGCAAGGACCTCGACTACACCGAACCGGCCAGCACCTAACCCGCTTATTGCATGCTCTATTTATAGCTCGCGCAATAAGCGGCTCTGGCACATCAAGTTGTACTGCGAACTCGCATGCCAGAGCACGTCGCCCCGACGTATTCGGGGCAAGTGGTTAGCCCCTTGTTTGTCCGCCGCGGCGGACAAACGACGGCCCTGTGGGCGAATATTGCACAAAGAATTGTGCAATATTCGGGCTAATTCCCAATATACTTGTCGTCCTTGAAAGTTCCTTCGGTCCTGGTGCCGTCTTTCGAGATCAGAACGCCTTTGCCTTCCATCTTGTCCTGTCTGAATTCTCCTTCGTAACGGCTCCCGTCCGGGAACGTGAACTTGCCTTTACCTTGCATCAACCCGTGATTAAAATCTCCCTCGTATTTGCCGCCGGCCGCAAATGTCATCACCCCTTTACCTTGAGGCTTCCATCCCCCGAACGGTCCCTCGTATTTGTCGCCGTTGGCCCATGTATAGACACCCTGATAGTGATGGTTTCTCTTGAACTCACCCACATACTTGTCACCGTTGGTATAGGTGCGTACTCCCTGGCCTTCTGCCAGGCCGCCTTTGCAGTCGCACTCGATGGTATAGAGACCAACCAGCTCCTGGACAGCTTTTCCTTCCCCGCTGTCATTTACAAAGGTTCCTGTATATATGATTTTCCTGCCGCCATAAAGCCTGACCAGGACACCTTCCCCATGCTTCTTGCCAGCTTTGAAATCGCCCTTGTAACTGCTTACCCCGTCAGCATAATAGTAGGCTCCCTTACCTTCCATCATGCCATTCTTGAATGCTCCTTCATACTTGCCGCCGTCAGGAAACAAGATGACTCCTTTTCCCTCCGGCCTGCCGTTCAGGAGCTGACCCTTATACCTGCTCCCATCACTGAACTTGACGACACCGTCTCCTGTTGTGGCACATCCTGCCAGAAACGCTATGCACAGCACTGCAGAACACATCACTGCCTTTTTCATTTGTATCTCCTATGTTTATTCAGGCGCCTGTATCTACTCAATGTCGCCAGACTATTCAAAAGTTACAGGTTTTACGCCTTAAGTTCTCCCACCCTGCAAAAGTCCTGCCATCCTCATAATATAGTTCCATTCTTCGTGCCGCTGCAACAGGGCAAAACCATTTTTACAATCCTGTTTCACGCATATCCTGGCGCGGATTCTTTTCCAGGTCCGACTTAAGCGGATCAAACAAATGCAGTAGTTTCTGGTAATCCACGTCGTTGGCATCCTGAAAGATAACTTTGCCGCAAGCCTCTGTTCCGCCGGCGCTTTTAGCCAGCGGTGCCCTGAGAAATAAATTCCATTGCGGGTTATCCAGCCTGACTGCAAAACACCCAGGGTAGGAGAAAACATCCTGTTTCTTATGACACGACATGCAACGCCGCCCGCTGATCTCCCTGAAAGTTTCGGTTAGTCCAGATGGAAGAATCTGACGGCATCCGCGTTTTTCGCGATAGGTCGAATCACTGCTGGAATAATAAGGACAGTTCAAATCCATCCACGCGTAAACGCCGCGCTTTTCGTTATCTGCCAGATCAATCCGGTTCCTGCCTTCCTTGTCCTTGTGTCCGTTCCGAATTGTTTCAGCCAGAAGAGAAGCCTTTGCCCCCCATCTTCCCGGTGTAATCTCAAGAATGTTTGACTCCTGTCCGTTGTATGAGGGAATCCAGCTTGTATACCTGCTGTACTTGAACACCCCGCCGGTACCTCCAATCGTGAAATCCTGTGAAGGAGTTCCCCGTCGAACAAGGTTCTCGTACGAAATGCTGAAGAAATCAGTTTTATCCCCGGTCAATTCCAGTCCGGCTGCAGGGTTGTTCCTGCCGTGGCAACGGATACAGTGTTTATCCCACACAGGCTGGACAATGCCAGCATAACTGAATCCCCGCAGTCCCCAGGAAGGAACAGTCAGTTCTTCAACCTTGCGTCGTACGGCAATCGAACGGCTGCTTTTGGTTGTCAGCGCGACAGAGTTACGGTCGGCGTGGCAGCCGATGCAACCCTGGAATTCGCCGGGCATCAGGTGTGTAAATGTGCGCATTCTCTGGACAGCGCGCCCTTCGGCATCAAGCGGCAGGAAGTAGATCGGCTCCTGTGCCGGCACCTTGAAATATGCAGACCCGTCTTTTTCCACCCTGGCATAACCCCATATCTTTTTCGGCGCATAAGTCGCGCCGGCGCTCACCACCGGGAACTGGAATCCAAACGCGCGAAGACCGGGATCAATGCCTATGGGTTTTTCCATTTCCTGGACGATTGCCAGCTCCTTTACCGTTCCTCGCGGAACCAGCACTGGATCCAGGCCGATGTAGACATCCTGCATCAGGATGGTCGCCCACTTCTCGTCCGCTTTCTTCGGCAACGTTGACGTGACGAGCTTTTCCTTGCGCCGCTTCATGACCGGCTGGGGATTATAAAATCCCATCTCCGCTGGAGCCGCGATAACTTCCCTGACTTTTCCCTGGTAGTCGCGCAACTCAATTATCCCCTCCTTTGAGACAAGGTAATACCTGTCGTCCAGCGGATAAGGATTGAGATAAGGACCGCGCACCTGGTTGCCATCGCCCTGGTTGACTTTTCCGATATCTATTTCCGGGGTAAGGTTAAGGATTGCCTCCTGCGCGTTTGACCCCAGTTTTGGATCAATAATGCCTATGGCTCCGCGGCACGGACCATTGTGGGAAGTCAGGACACATAGAATCTTTCCCTTGCTGCCGGGGATTTCCCTGGCATCCATGAATGTGGCCGGGCTCAATACGCGGTTGCCGAAGATACCGGTCAGATGAGTACCGTCAGGATTAATTGCCCACAGGCTCTGGATCGGAATTGCGGGGCGGTCCACGTATTCCCAGCGGCTGTAGATTATTCTGCCATCACTTAAGACCGACGGAGTGAAATCATTCAGGTAGTTGGCGCTGATCCGCCGGGGCCTGCTGCCATCGGCCTCACACCGGTAAAGTATGGGCGTCGTCGTCCTCCAGCAGTAGGCAAAGGCGGGTTTGCGGTCGGAGAGAAACACAATCCCGCCATCCGGGAGCCACGAGGCGTTGAAATTATTCGAATCGTCCTCAGTGAGCTGCCTGAGGTTGGTCCCGTCCATATCAACTGTAAAGAGCTGGAATTTGTCTTTCATTGTCCGTTTCCAGCTGAAAAGAACAGTCCTGCCGTTGTAGTGGAGGTTGGCGTCCAGGACAAGGCCGCCGGTGCTGTCGACGAGCCTTGTCTGTTTGGGCTCAGCTCCTGCAAAATCACATATCCACAATCCACCGCCCGGTTTAAGGTCTTCCTGATGATAAGTGTAGACATGGGTTGGATTCAGGAGATGGTGCTGTACCAGCAGAATGCTGGTAAAACCCATCTTCCCGCTGCGAATATCGCCAAGTACTGTCCGCGACTCCCGTGAAGATTCTTCGGCGTGTAGCAATCCGGCCGCTGCAAGAGTCAGCAGGATTAAAACATTCATACGCAGGAGATTTGTCTTTCCATTCATGTTTCATCTGACGAGTAGCACAGATTAAGGCGCAGGCACAAGGGTGAACTGTGCCGGGCTCCCCTGCGATTGAGAATTGTCCGGCTGGAAACGGCTGGCAGCAGTTTCTTCTTAATGGATTATAGGCTTTCCGGATAGAACGTTAAGTGGACTTTCCCCATTTTTTCAGAAAGAGAATAAGCATTATTCACCACCCGGCCCGCCCGGGCCTCAAGTACCCGAAGGGAAACACAAGTACAGAGAAGATTGCAATGCCCCTGTAGCCAGA
>Ga0172375_10002701_pt1 | contig 27403 bp, 31 predicted proteins | sample LakKiv1m_FD_114537 | JGI IMG/M metagenome (GOLD analysis project Ga0172375, IMG submission 114537) | Freshwater microbial communities from Kabuno Bay, South-Kivu, Congo - kab_092012_11.1m | ecosystem: Environmental > Aquatic > Freshwater > Lake | place: Democratic Republic of the Congo...
GGAGAAATTGCCACAGAAGACGAATTCCTGAATGTTTTAAAAACAATCTCCCCCGGAACAAACATAAGAACAGCAATAGAAGCAATCATAAGAGCCGAATGCGGTGCCCTGATAGTAATAGATAACGATCAGGTTCCCGGATTGATAGACGGCGGTTTTAGGGTAAATTCCAGATTCACTCCCCAAAAGCTTATAGAACTTGCAAAAATGGACGGTGCAATAATTCTTTCAAGAGACATGAAAAAAATAAATGATGCAAATGTTTTATTGACGCCAAACAGCAAAATCAAAACCCAGGAAACAGGAACAAGGCACAAGGCTGCAGAAAGAACAGCAAAACAAACAGGAACTTTGGTAATAGCAATATCGGAAAGAAAAAACGAGGTGACGATTTATTATAAAAACATAAGATATCCCCTAAAATCAGCAGATTTGGTTCTAAGAAGGGCAAACGAGCACCTGCAGCACCTAGAAAAACAGAGAGAAATATTTGACAGAGAAATAGACAAACTAAACAAATTAGAGCTGAAAAACCATCCGAGTTTAAACAAAGCAATAACAGCAATTCAAAAAGGCAGAATTATTCAAAAAATATCCTCTGGATTGAGAAAAAGCATAATAGAACTGGGCAACGAGGCAACATTAATAAAAGCAAGAATGAAAGAAATAACAAAAGATGTAGACAAAGAAATAAACCTTATTATAAAAGATTATACTTTATTAGACTTAAAAAAATCAAAGCTTCTTCTTGATTCTTTGACATATGAAGAAATACTTGATGAAATAAACATATTGAAAGCATTTGCATATGAGAAGCCGACGCAAAGCTGGCCCATAAAAGGCTGGAGAATTCTGTCAAAGACATCCCTGCAGGAATCGGACATCGCCCTCCTAATAAAACTCACAGGAAGTCTTGGAAAAGCAATATACTCAAATATGAATGTCTACAAGGAAATTCTCGGAGAGGAAAAAGCCTATTCATTTATAGAAGAAATTAACCGCATAAAGATTAACCAATAAAATGGGTTAATCTTTATTGGAGAACCCGCACCAAAGGCATAGTACATCAGAAAACAATAGAATCCCTGATATCCCAAATACTGTTAACCCATTAAGCATTATCTAACAACAATTATTATTTTACTTTAAAATTGTAAATCTGCTTTGCTTTATCCAAAACCACAACCAATCGATTTAGAGAAAATTAGATAATTCTTCTCACAGATATCAAACCCTCAATTTCCCTTTTTGCCAATCTCTGATAATTGCAATAGCTGTTCTTTTTTCATCTACAATTCCCCCTTTTGCCAAATAACCTTTATTTTTACCTATTCTCAACATGACTTCGTTTAAATCTTCTTCATCAGCCCCATTAATTTCTACGCCATAAAAATCTTCAAGTGCTCTTTTGTTTTTTTCTATGCAATGGTCAATTATCTCTGAAGCAACACTTTCTGGATTTTGCATTTGCTCGGGATTTTTTGCCCCTATAAATCCCAATTTTTCCTCATTCTCTTTATATGTTATAACCCCTGGAGAGTCTATTACTCTTAATTTTCCAACCCTCACCCATTGTATCCCTTTTGTTGTTCCAGCAACACTTGATACTTTTGTCCTTGCTCCTCTAGCAAGAACATTAATCAAAGCAGATTTCCCAGTGTTAGGATAACCTACAACTCCAACATGTGGGAGCTCAATTCCTATTTGTTTTGAAATAATATAAAGTTGGGCTCTAAGTTTAGATATTCCCAAGTTTTTAGAAGCAGATACAAAAAAAGCTGTCTTGAATCTATTTTTCAACACTGCCAAATCCTTCGCAGATACCAAGTCAATCTTATTAAATACTATAACAAGTGTCTTTCTCATAGCTGCGACAAGCCTCTCAAGCTCTTCATTTCTAGCCAATTCAGGCATCCTTGCATCAACCACAAGCAAAACTATGTCTGCCTTCTGTACAACATGCCTTACTGTATCAAAATATCCCATAAATAAAAAAGGCCGAAAAGGTTTATAAATCAATTCTTTCTTATCATCTCATGAAAAGAAGCTCAAGAAGATGGAAAAAGAAAAGACAGATGAGATGGAAATGGCAGAGAAAAAGACTTAAGAAAGAAAAGAGAAAAAGAAGACTGCATAGATTGAGATCTGCTTAATTCTAGTTTAAGTCAAAAACGATTATCTTGTTCGATATCAACATGGCGCATCATATCATTATTACACATCAAATAATATAACTCACTGCAATTATTAATCGATTTAATGAACATTAGATAATTACATACCTGCTAATCATATTATAACTTTATCGTCGGGAACAAAGATTATTGACTACAATAATCTTTATAACCTCATACATTTAAACCATATTAGCAACTTAAAAAAAGAAAATGTCACAAACAGAAATATGGACGGAAAAATACAGGCCCCTGATATTTGAAGATGTAGTCGGACAGCAGGAAACAATAAAGAGAGTTAAATCTCTTGTTCAGTCAATGAATATTCCGCATTTAATGTTTGCAGGCCCTGCAGGAACAGGAAAATCAACCCTTGCTTTAATTATCGTAAAAGATTTATTCGGCGACACCTGGAGAGACAACTATTTGGAATTAAATGCCTCTGATGAAAGAGGAATAGATGTGGTAAGGCAGAAGGTAAAGGACTTTGCAAGAACAAAAGCAATGGGAAATGTCCCATTTAAAGTAATTTTTCTTGATGAAGCAGATGCACTCACAAGAGAAGCGCAGCAGGCATTAAGAAGAACGATGGAAAATTACTCAAACACATGCAGGTTCATCCTTTCATGTAATTATTCATCTTCAATAATAGACCCTATCCAGTCAAGATGCGTTGTTTTCAGATTCAAGCTTTTAGAAAAGAAAGACATTTCAAATGTTATAAAGAAAATAGCTGAAAGAGAAAAATTAAAGCTTACAGAAGATGCATTCACATCACTGTATGAAGCAAGTGAGGGAGACTGCAGAAAAGCAATAAATCTTCTCCAAGCAACAGCCTCCATATCTTTTGATATAAATGGCGAAATGGTTAATATGATTGCCTCTGCAGCAAAACCTAAAGACATCAAAGTGGTTTTGGAATATGCTCTGGCAGGAGATTTCTCCGGCTCAAGAGATAAACTGTTAGATATAATGCTTAAGGAATCAATTTCAGGAACAGATGTCATAAAAGCCATGCAGAAAGAAATCTGGAATTTGGAGATAGAACCTGAATTGAAAGTCAAATTAACTGAAAAAACAGGCGAAGTTGAATTTAGGATGATTGAAGGCAGTGATGAATTTGTCCAGCTCCAGTCCTTGCTTGCTTCCTTTGTCCTAGCCGGGCAGGGAAAAAGCATTTAATATCCATGAATATAACCATTAAACTAAATAAAGTATTAAATTAAAGGGGGCAATAACAACTAATAAATGATAAACATTAGATAATCTATAATCTCCATGTCAAAAACATAAAAATGAAGCATCAAAACCTTACAACAAAATACAAAGCATCAAAATACGAAGACATATTCGGGCAGGACAAGGCAATCATAGAACTAAAGCAATTTCTGAAAGAATTTCCAAAAAAGAAAGCCCTGCTTCTCTACGGCCCTGCGGGAACAGGAAAAACTTCCATAGTCGAAGCAGCTGCAAAAGAAAACAATCTGGAGATAATGGAATTAAATTCTTCTGATTTAAGAAACAGAAAAAGATTAGAAGAAGTTTTGAAGCCTGCAGCAGAACAAAGCAGCCTGTTCAAAAAAGGAAAAATAATTCTTATGGATGAAGTAGATGGCGTTACCGGCACAGATATAGGGGGAATACCTGAATTATTAAGAGTGATTGATTTGACAAAACATCCGATAATTATGACGTGCAACGATGTCTGGCAGACAAAATTAGCCCCTGTAAGAATAAAATCAAAAATGATTGAGCTAAAGCCGTTGGATATCGGAACTATAGCTTCAATCTTGTCAAGAATAGCTGAAAAAGAAAATTTGAGAAGAGACCCGCACTTTCTTAAGCAGGTGGCAATAAAATCTCAGGGGGACGCAAGGGCAGCAATAAATGACTTGCAGGTTCATTCGTCATCCGAAGATTTGCTTATAGATATAACTGAAAAAAGAGATGTTGAAGCAAGCATTTTCAACATTTTGAGAATGATATTCAAAGAAAGAGGAGACTTTCTGAATATATTTGATACAACTTCAATGTCAATTGATGAAATATTTTTATGGCTGGAGGAAAACATCCCAAGAGAATATAAGGGAGAAACGTTAGTAAAAGCCTATGCTGCCTTAAGCAAGGCTGATGTCTTCCGCGGCAGAGTTTACACAAATCAATCCTGGCGCTTCCTTGTTTATCAGAATGTTTTTCAAAGCGCAGGAGTATCATACGCCAAATCCCGCAGGGCAGAAGGATTCACAAGATATGAAAAGCCAAAAAGAGTTTTGAAAATCTGGCTTCACAACCAAAAAACAGAAAAAAAGAAAACAATCGCAAAAAAATACGCAAGATTAGTACATTGCTCAACAAAAAGAGCAATGAGGGACTTCAGTCTTATCAAACCTATCCTCCTCAAGCCAGAAGTCCAGAAGCAGCTCAAACTTTCCGAAGAAGAAATATCTTTTTTGGTGATGTAAATAAAGCTGTCTTGTAATCTATCTTGTCCAAAAATATTATCCCATAAACCACCCAACTTAATTATCTCATAAATTATTCATTCGACTATAAACCGCGTCATATAACAATAATATTAACATCATCAGCAACTAATCAATTTATAGAACATTATATAATGTATTTTGTATTTCAATCTATAAAAGCAATCCTACATAGCCGCTTTGTCAATTTCCTTGTCAACAACTTCAAGCTTCCCAAACTTTCCAGAAGTCAACTGCAGTTTCCCATTGAATTCAGAAACATACCCATTCGTTATCCTGATTGCATTCCCTTGCTTAACTTTGTCGCAGTCATCATTCCACAAAGTTAATGATATTTCTCCGCTGTCATCTCCGACAAGCGCATTGCACAACTTCAAATCCCTTCCATACTTGTTTATAGTCCTTATCTCCCCCTTAGTTTTAACATCAACAACTACATCAACTTTTCCCTGCCCAGATTTTAATTCCTTTACTTTCATTCATTTTTTAAGAAAAGTGCCTTCTTAAATCTTTCTGCATTGAAAAATATATTTGCCGTCGGCAAATATATTTGCATTAATCAAACCATATAAAATAAAAAAATTATTTTATAATCAATCTTGCCCGGTTATAATTAATGAACATCAGGTAATCATTCTATTTAACATCTATCCCTAAAATATTATATAAAAATTCTAACTGATTTTAACGACATAAGATAAATAATCATTTGATGCAAATATAACCTCTAAACCTAGCTATCAACAGCTTCCAGAAGAACTCGAGCCGGAAGATGAGCCAAATCCTGCAGAAGCGCTTGTAGTTGATAATTGCGTCGAGCATTCAGAAGGTGCTGTATTAAATGCATCGCATATCGCTTCCTTTATTAATTCGGGGCTTCTTCCTACCTGCGCAGTCACTCCATTTATAGTAATTGTTGGCGAACCGCCTATTCCAAGACTGCTTGCCTGCTTCATGTCTGCCTGATATAATGCATCAGCGTCACTTGTCATGCATGAATTTATCTTTGCCTTATCGATTCCAATCTGCGAATAAATTGCCTCTATCAATGGATTCACACAACTGTCCTTCCCATTGCAGCTTCCAACAGCAGAATTTGTATTGAATTTGTCAAGATAAGCAAACAATCTGTCCTTGCCGTAATTCTTCTCCACGCAAATCTGCCTGAGAGATTCTATTCTTTCATAATCACCATGCATTGCTCCGATATATACTATGTTAATATCTGCCTTGCCCTTCAAAAGATTATAAGCCGGAACCATTGCCTTTTCCATTTGTGTCCCATACGGGCAGTATGAAAATACATACAAGTCAACAACCGGCTTGTCAGATTTAGGAACTTCTTTAGCAGAAGCAGAACTATCAGCACTAGCGCTTGAACTAGCATCCTCAATTGTGTTTCCAGTGATTGGAATTGGACTGTTTATTAAATATTTTCCATCTTTTGTGACATAAACAGGAACCTCCTGCCCCTGAAAATTAACAACAACCTCATACAAGCTTCCTGAATCATTTACTGAGACAAGGCTCGCACTCTGCCCAGTCTGATCCTCTATAAAAACAAGAAGATTTTCGGCCGCAGCATCTCCAGTGACACTACCATTCCTAAGAAAAACGACTGCCATTATAATGACTACCAGCGCCAAAACAATAGACGCTGCAATCCAAGGATTTTTCCTCATGATAGCAATGCTTTTATCAACTGAAAAACTTTTAGAATGACTTTCCTTTTCAACAGTTTCCTTTTTCTCTTCAGGCATGCTTGAGCATAATTACACCCATTTAAAAACCTTTTGTAGTATTAATCCAAAGATATTAATGCAACCATTCAAGCATAACAATCACTATAAACACTAAAATAATGTATATTAAATAAGCCTTCTCTCAATTTATAACTCGCTGCAGTTCAACTAAACTATTATAAGATAATAATTATTTAAATCAACTAAAGATATATTAATAAATGTCTTTTCCTATTAACATTCATCAAAAAGAAATAAAATAATATGGCATATGATATAATAATCGGCAGGGACGCGACTGACAGGGAAAAATTCGGCGACAAAGGTTTAGTCTATATAGGAAAGGGCTATGTAAAGATGGGCAATTACACTTCTCTGTCAAACAAAATCTGGCTTGATGTCGCAAGAAACCACGTAATTTTAATAGCGGGAAAAAGAGGCTCGGGAAAGTGCTTAGATGGAGAGACGTTGATAACCCTATCGGATGGTTCGCAAATCCCTATAAAGGATTTAGAGAAAAATAAAGAAAAAATAATGTCGCTAAATAGCTACCTAAAAATAGAAGAGGCAGAGAAGTCAGACTTTTTCTCAAGAAAAGTTAATAGATTACTCAAGATAAAAACCAGAAGTGGAAAAGAGATAAAACTAACTCCCGAACACCCATTATTAACAATAAAGGGATGGGAAGAAGCCCAAAAGCTTACAATTGGGAGTAGAATAGCTACCCCGAGAAAGACAAATTCTTTTGGAGTCAAAACCCTGCCTGAACATGAATTAAAACTTTTGGCATACCTCATAGCAGAGGGACATACAAAAAAAGTAGTTTTATTCGCAAACTCGGATGATAAAATAATAAACGAGTTCAAAAATTCACTAAAGGAATTTGATTCAACACTGGAATTAATCAATGAAAAGAAAGATCATTATAGAGTCTCCTCGCCAAATTGGAGAAACAAAGTGCTAGATAAAACAAAGATGAAATTTGATGAAAGTGGAGACTTTGATAAGGACAATAAGATAATTTTAGAAAAAAGAAGTATAAGAAAACTAATAGAAAGAGAAGAATTATTTAACAAATTATCAACTCAAAAATATCTATCTAAGAATATCATGCGGCTCAGGAAAGAGCAGATGAGTTTATTTCTCAATAGACTATTTAGCTGTGATGGGAGCATATATAAAAAAAGCACAAGCCACAGCAAAATATGGGAGGTTTCATATTGCTCAAGCTCTGAGAGAATGATAAGACAGATACAAAGTTTATTGTTAAGATTTGGAATTATTTCAAAACTGAGAAGCAAGATAATTAATTTGAACAACAAGCAGTTTAATTCCTTCGAATTAATAATAAATTCTGAAAACTCACTAAAATTCATAAAAGAAATAGGATTCTTTGGAAAAAAGGAAGAGAGACAAAAGATTGCACTTGAAGAAATACCCAAAAAAGTAGGAAACCCTAATGTTGATACTGTGCCAAAAGAGGTTTGGCAATTATACAAACCGAAAAACTGGGCAGAAATCGGAAGACAGTTAGGTTATAAGTACCCGAAAGCTATGCGAGAAAGAATATTTTATTCACCATCAAGACAAACACTAATGCAAATAGGTAAGGTCGAACAGAGTAATCCTTTAATGCTACTAGCTCAGTCAGATATATTTTGGGATGAAATAACCTCAATGGAGATACTAGACGGAGAATTCACAGTTTATGATATTAGTGTACCGAATAACCATAATTTTGTAGCCAACGATATAATAGTTCATAATAGCTACACTCTAGCTGCAATCGCTGAAGAATTATCCTCTCTCTCTGACGAAGCATCAAGAAACATTGCCTCTATCATTTTTGACACAATGGGAATATTCTGGACAATGAAATACGAAAACGAAAAAGACTCAAAACTTCTTGACGAATGGCAGTTAAAGTCAAAAAAACTTCCAGTAAAAGTTTTCGTCCCGTTTGGAAAAGCTGATGATTACAAAGAAAAAGAAATCCCTTTTGACGCAACTTTTGCATTAAAACCAAGTGAATTGGAAGCAGAAGACTGGATAACTCTATTCAATATGCAGCTAACCTCCCTTCCGGGAGTTCTGATAGAAAAAGTAATCTCTGAATTAAAAGAAAAAGGAGATTTTACATTAAATGACATAATACATCATTTGGAATCAGACTCAAAAGCAAGCCACGAAACAAAAGAAATTGCCTCGTCTTTGTTCAAGGCAGCAGACACCTGGGGGATATTCTCAAAATCGGATGAGGGCACAGAAGTAAAAGAACTTTTAACAGCGGGTACAACAACTGTCCTTGATACATCTGTCTATTCCTCAATCGGAGCATTTAACATCAGAGCCCTTGTAATTTCTTTAATCTCAAGAAAAATATTCAAGTCAAGAATGGATTCAAGAAAAAAAGAGGAAATAGAATCAATTCAGCATGGAGCAAATTATCTTTCATTTTCAGAAAGGCGGGAACCGCTAGTCTGGATATTTATTGATGAATGCCACGAATTTCTTGCCAAAGACGAGAAAACCCCTGCAACAGACGCTTTAATCCAACTGCTGCGAGAAGGAAGGCAGCCGGGAATCTCAATGGTTATGGCAACACAACAGCCGGCAAAACTCCATTCTGATGTCTTCACCCAATCAGACATTATTATCTCTCATAGAGTCACAAGCAAGCCCGACATAGAAGCACTGAATGCAATGATGCAAACCTATTCTTTGGAAGGCATCAAGCAACAGTTTGACAATCTCCCGTCAATAAAAGGTTCTGCAATCCTCTTAGATGACAATTCAGAAAGAATATACCCTATTAAAGTCCGCCCAAGATTCACCTGGCACGGCGGTGAATCCCCTTCTGCTATAAAGGCAGATATTAAAATATAAAATGGATTCAATAGAATACTCTGATTTCACAATAGGGCAATACATCCCAACAACTGAAATACCCTCTTATAAAAAAATTAGAATTACCAAAAAAAGATTATCCCTAATAGAATCCTTATTGGAAATAGAATCTATAAATCTTTATCGTGAATCTTCAAGATAATTATCAATCGTGATTTAAAAACAATAATAATTATCCTATAAACCGCCCCACTTAACTATTTCATAAATTATCCATCCAATATAATATGCCTTGCGATTTACTTATATCAACTTTAATCCTCAGACATTAGATACCCTTCGGCTTTCTAATTAACTCTCACATCAACATACCCAATTATAACCCATCATATAACGATAATATTAATAACATCACAAACACCCAATCAACTTATAGTCATTAGATATCCCCTTTGTTTTTCTCTAGTTTAACAATCTTATATCAGCCCTATATCTAAACTTCTTAACTCCAATGTCCCCCGCCTTTTTTATCTTTAATATCTTAACTCTTCTTCCGGCTTTTTTAGCTCCCCCAATTATCAAATCTTTTAATTCATTAACTTTATCTTCATCGTAAAATCCATAATAATGAATAATTCCTTCCTTTTTGATAATTGGAAAAGCAACATCAAGAAAATCATCTTTCAAATTAGGGCGAGCCATTATAATTCTGTCAAACTTTTCTCCTTTCCTCCTCAAACCCGGACACACTTTTCTGACATCTCCCTGAATAATCTGCACTTTATCCATTAATTTATTTCTTTTGACATTTTCAACAGCATATTTGCAGCACTCCCTTCCCAATTCAACACTTATTACTTTTCCTGCCTTTGACAGCTTTGCAATCACAATTGCAAACGGCGCAACTCCCCCGAACATGACTAATATTTTCTCCCCCCTCTTAACTCTCTCAGAGATTTCCTTTCTCTCAGATGATAATCTGGGAGAAAAATAGCAACTATCAACATTAAACCTGAACGAACAGCCATTTTCCTTATACAAAACTTCTTTCGTCTTCTCCCCTAAAATATATTTTGTAGTTAATGTCCTCAATCTCCCGCTAAACTTCCCGGTTTTCTCAAGCACCGTTTTAACTTGTTTATTATCCCTTAACAACTTTTTAGCAATCGTTATTTTTTTCTTTTTGCTGTCTTTTCTGCCAAATTTGACAATCGCAATATTTCCCAAGATGTCATATGCTGCCATTTTAATCCTCCATTATAAGAAATTTATTAATATAAAACATTATTCTTTCTTTCATTGAAGCGTTTATTGATACCTCTTCTCCATAGCCGGTTGGTTTGCTTAACAAAATTCCTTCTTTTTTTAATTCTTTTGCCATATCTTTAACTCTTCCCCTTAAATCAACAGGAAATCCCTTCGGCAAATTGTCAAAAGAAGTATGACTATGCTCAAACTTGCCTAAACGGGATAACTTATGTAAAATCTTTCCTTTTATTTCATCATTTGTCCAAATAGTCATCTTATGCTTTTTTGAAAGTCTATTTTAATATACTTTGAACAGTAAGCTTTATATACTTTTCTTTTTAGGTTTATTTATGGAAAAATCATTATTAATAAGATTTTTAGGAGAAAACCCTGCGTTCAAGATAGTTGACTTTCTGATAGATAACAAAGGCATGGACTTGACAAAAAAAGAAATAATATCAAATGCGGGAATTTCAAGAGCATCTTTATTCAAAGTGTGGAAGCAGTTGGAAGAAAATGAAATAGTAATTGTAACAAGAAAATTTGGAAAAACAAAACTTTATACCCTAAATTCAAGAAATCCATTAGTAAAAAAATTACTTGAATTGGAAAGTGTTTTAATCGGAAAAGCCCTTGATAAAAAGAGATTGATTGAACTGACTAATTAGTCTTTATCTTTTTTACTTTTACAATATTCATTAAAATTTTTTATATCTTGGTATTGAGCATCAATAAACTCGTTAAATTTTGGTCTCCACTCACTCTCAGGAGTATTTTTTATATATTCTACCCATAATCTATTAAAATCAAATCTTTTATGATCTATCAATGTCTTATTTTTTATAGGTTTTAAAATACCTTTTTTATCTAATTCATACTTTTTGGAAAATATTTTGAATATCTCTTTAACATCTTGCCTGCTGCATCCAAGACTACCGGACAAAAAATTATGTAATCTCTCAACATTCTGCTCTATTTTTTCATCACTCATAACATATCTACAATCATGAACCATCTATTCAATTAATAATTAACATATAAAAACCCTTATAACTCTTTAAGAGTTATAACCTTACTTCTTTATCCTTCTAAACCCAACAACTTCTTTCCCCTGATAAATCGGAACTTCCTGCACCTCTCCCGAACCAGTCTTATACAAGAAAAATGCGCCAACAGCAATAACAATCAATCCAACAATCATTATAATATTTGAAGTCAATCCGGCAGGAATTGGAATTCTAACAATTTTTGCAACCTGTGGAAAACTAAGAACAAAAACTATAAAACCCACAGCAATCATAACATACCCTATTATCTTGTTTGTTTCCATTTTCCCTTTTGCCCTCTTTATTTATATTTCCTTTAATTGAATATTGTATTTAAATCTATTGCCTTATCAGCCACTTAACATGCTTTCTTAATTCGGCGATCTGCCTCTTTGTTGTCTTTGGGTCAAGCGTTGTGCCCTGATCCAATGCTTCCTCCAATTCTCTTATTTTCTTGTTATGCGCAATTATCTGACTATTTTTTAATGTTTTATCTTCCTTTAACATCTGCATCCATCTGTATCTTTTCGCTATAGTTCCATCAAGAAACAAACATGCAATAGAAACAATAGTAGTCCACAAATAAATAGTGCTTTCCTGTGCTCCAACTGTGCTATACAATCCTGCATAAATTCCTATAAACAAAAGCCACAATATCTTTCTCAATGCCCCATAATCCTCTCCAACATTATATATAAAAAAGAAATAAAGCAAGAAAGGAATTGCACAAGTTAAAACAATAGCAAATAATGTATACTGCATAATCATCGCAGTCATCCATTCATAATTAATCCACCTTATTCCTAACAGAGGGATTATTATCGCCACAACCCATCTAATGGATTTTCTGCTGTTTCCACCAACATCCTCAAACAAAGGCATTCTTCCAAGAGCAAGATAAACAACAATCATTAAAATCAAGAAAAATAAAATTCTCTCAAACAAATACATCCCGCTCCATCCAACTCCCCCAAATATTGCTCCGAATATCGGCTCCCATGCCCGAACCATGGCATCTATGCCACTTCCAAGATATCCGCCATAATAATGATATGCTGATACAAAATTAGACATCAAAGTTAAAAGCATAAATCCAAAAATCAAGCCAAAAACAATTTTCCCCTTTTTCATCATCTCATTCATCTCTATTTAACAAATAATTAGTTTATAAATATTCACATAAAATCAAATCTTTTTCAAAATCTTTCTAATCGCCTTTTCATAGTAATCCACATCAGAGTAATACATTGCAGCGCCAAGCTTACTAGAACCAGCAGTAGCGGGGCTAATACCAAGATATAAATGCTCCCTGCCCTGGTTCAAAAGTTTATTATATGTGTCATGAACATTTGCTAATTTCTGCTGAAGTATCCCAATTTGTCCACTATGGAGCCCTTTTTGCGCCTTTTCTATCTTTAATCCAATCATCCATCCTCTTAAAGTTCCATCAAGCCAGACCATCACAAAAGCAAGAAGAGCAGTTAGGGGATAAATCATTTTAGCAGCATCAGAAGTCAAATCCGGAAGTCTTAATGTATAAAGTCCTAAAAATATCACTCCGAAGAATATCCATGCAATTCTTCTAACTGTTTTGGGAAATCCCTCAATCAAGAAAAAGTACAAGACAAAAGGCAAACCTGCTGCAACAGCAACTGCAAATGTACTAGATGGGAGAATTGTAGCATAAATCATGTCTGCTTTTAAAAATCTAACACCTAATAAAGAAATAGCGATACTGACGATCCACAAAGCCCAGATTTTATCCGAAAAGAATTGAGTCATTGTTTTGCTCAAGACAACATACACTATAGAAGTAATCAAAATTATCAATAAAACTTTTCCAAAAAAGATATCCGTAGCATCACTGCCCGTACCTGTAGAACCAACTAAAGCACTTAATGGCGCTTTGAGAGCATTGAATATTGCTGTTACAGCACCAGAAATCATATCAACTATTGGAGTCAAGGCACCAGAAGCATCACCCGTCTCGGCGGCACTAACCAATCCAGCAACAAATATCAAGGCAAGCAAAGAAATTACAATAACGCTCCTCTTTTTCATTCCCAAATAAGAAATTAATACTATTTAAACATTTCGCGAACAACAGCAAAAATTTAATTACTTTAATCCAATTAATTTATAAGCCTAATAAAAACATAACTATCCACAACTACAATACTACTCGTAAACTTCACCTTCATTAATAATTATCTGCACTATTCAAGGATTATCCTAAAAATACCAAAATGCCATATAGCAATTAATCGATTTATAAGACATTAGATAATTGCCCGCAAAATTAGTGTAATTAATTTTATCACTTTTATTTAATTAAATTCCAGCCTTTCAAAAAAAAAGATTTAAATACCTATTATATCTATAATACCTATGCAAAAAGAGATGAAAATTTTGAGTTTTGTTCTTCTGGGGCTATTAGCATTTGCATTTTTAGCGAGTGTTGTCAGCGCGGCAAATATCGCAACAGATATGCTATCAAATGCTGCAAATTCAGTCTCAACCGGAATAAGCAACTTGGTTGCTGACGAGCCTGTTTTCATCAAATCACTTTTCTTCTTGTTAGTATTGGTTATTGTCGGCTCGCTTGTTCCGATAATTCCATTATTTAGAGGAAAGAAATTCATGTCTTTCATAATTTCTATCATAATCTCTATTTTGGCTGTTTGGTTTATACCAAAAGCTCTAATACAAACAATGCTAAATCCATATACTGCGATGGGAATTGCAATGATATCTATAATTCCTTTCATAATGATGGTTCTCTTCACCCAATACATGCTTCCAAATACATTCTTAAAAATGACTGCTTGGTTCTTCTTTGCCTGTTTGCTTGCTATAATGATGGTATATACTGCATTAAATCCATGGAATGGTGTTCAATCAACCTGGCAATCCTGGGCGTATGGTTTAGTTAGTGTATTAGCAGTTTTAATGTCATTCTGGGGCAGAAAGATTGAAAAAGCAATATGGAAAGGTAAGATGGACTATATTTATGAGCAAGCGGAACAGAAAATAGGCGAGGAATCTCAGACAGCGGAATTGGCAAGAAGAAGAAGAGAAGCAGAAACAATAGGTCTTTTGCCTCCAAATTCTAGGAGAAAATAAAGCCTGTAATCTTAAAATGGAAAAGATGCACCCACTAAAATCACTTGTAATTTCACTTTATGCATTTATATTTGGAATTATTGCCATTTTAGTAGGTATATCCTGTCTCGGGTTTGGCTATGCTTTTACGCAAAGTTTCTCTAATGCAATAGCCACTACGGGCATAATCTGGATAATCTTGGGAGTAATTGGAATAATTTTTGCCAAATTTATAAAACTATTGTAATATTTATAAACATATTTCTCCTGAAGTGCTTATTGAGTATAGGGGAAATTATCAAACTGGCGATTCTGCAAAATTTTTTATAGTGGCAGTATCAATAATCGTAGGAACTATATTATTAATTACTGGTAATGTTCTAAAAAATGAGATCATATTTTGGACAGGCATAGCATGGGATATAGGAACTATATTAGGTTTAGCATTCGGATTCAGATCAAGATAAAGTCAGCATAATACTTAAAAACTCTATTTACATTTAACAATCATGCAAAAAGAGACAAAAAAAATTCTATCGCTTTCAGCTTTATCATTATCAGTAATCTCGCTATTTTCAAGTTTCGCCTTAGCAGCAGCAATAACTCTTCCCGACTCTCTAACTTCATTCCTAAGTTCATTATTCAGCCAGAAAGAAGTTCTGACAAAATTCTTTTTTGCCATTCTTTTATTCATGATAATATATTCTCTTGTAGGAATGATGTTTAAAGGCAAATGGCTCATGACAGCAGCAATGTCTGCAATAATCACTATTTTAGCTGTCTGGTTCATGCCTCCAGCATTAATCACAACAATAAGAGACCAATATGGAGTAATGGGTGCAGCAATCTTATCAATGGTACCTTTCGTAATAATGCTTATTTTTACAGTAAGATCAGAAAGCAAAATGTTATCCCGCATCCTTTGGATATTCTGGATAGTTTATTATTTTGCTGTTTATTTATACAGAATATTTTCAAACAAGCTCGGCTGGCTCTCAGCTGAAAATATTGTCTATCTTGGAGCAATAATAGCAGGAATTCTGATGATAGTCTTCATAAGCCAAATAAGGCAATTAATTTACAAAGGTGAGCTCGAAGCAGAAGAAGAAAAAGCAATTAAAGACATACAATTCAGGCAGTTAGGAAGAAAAATAGAAAGAGCAGAGGCAGAAGCGAGAATAGAAGAAGCCAAAAAAAACTAGTTAGTAAATTAAGCATAATTCTATTCAATCTAACAAAACTTAAATACCTTTTAATCTAAAGATTTAAATATACCAAAAAGGGTATAATATTATACCAAAAAGGGTATAATCGATAAAGATGATAATAAAAAAAAATCAGATAAAAATAATAAACCTCTTTAGAAAGAACTTATTTTTGGAGGAAACAATAAGAGAAATATCAAACAGAACAGGAATAGCTTATCCGAAATCATATGATGCTATAGAAGAACTAATAAAAGAAAATGTGCTAAAATCAAAAAGAATTGGGAATTCTAAACTTTGTTCATTGAATCTGTCAGCTAAAACAATTTCCCTGCTGTCATTTCTTGATGAGCAAGAAGCTATCTCGCTAACAAATAAAAAAACACCTTTTATAGAAAAAATTCTTGAATTTAAAGAATTTAAAGATGATATATTGCTGATAACAGGCAGTTACGCAAAGGGAAAAGAAACTTCAAAATCAGACATAGACTTAACAATAATAACAAAAGACAATCCATTCAAAAAACAAAAATTAATGGAAAATCTGTCTATTTCGCTGTCAGACAAACTGCATTTACTTAGTTTTTCATATAATGATTTTATAGAGATGCTTTTATCAAAAGAGGCGAACTTCGGAAAAGAAGCATTTAAGTATCATTTAATCCTAAGAAATGCAAATAGATTTTATGAATTAATAAAAGAGGTAATAAATAATGGATTCAGAGGTTAATTTATATATGTTAAGAGCTGAAAACAAGTTGCTTTTTGCAAAAATAACATTTGATATTTCAACAAGCAATTCAATCAAAGATGCTGCTAATGTTCCAAGAGGAAAAACCTTCTTCAATGAAGTCATTTCTGAGTCTTACTATTCAATCTTCTATACTGCAAAAGCATATCTCTTATCAAAAAATATAAAGACATTTCCCCCTGAAGAGCATAAAAAAACCTATGAAGAATTCAAAAGATTGGTAGATTTAAAAATATTGCAAAGAGAACTCTTAAGTATATATGATGAAGAAATTATTAAAGCAGAAGCATTAACCGAAATATTCAAAACAGAAAAAAAGAAAAGAGGCAATTTTGTATATAATATTAAGTCAGAAGCAAACATTCCCTTTGCACAGGAATCTATAAATAACTCAAAAAAGTTTGTTTCAATAATTAAAAACCTTATAGAAAAATAATATGCAAAACAAAAAATTCAATCTGTCAATTATAGCACTAATTATCGTTTCAGTATTGTCAATCATTTATATATTGCATTTAACCCTCGCAGCAGCACAAACTCCTGATGATGTCATTCAAAATCAAGTCGGAATAAATCCTGAGAATCTTCCGAGCCCAGAAAATTTAGATGAATTAAAGTCAAAATACCTCCAGCAGGAATGGGGAAAGATAATAATTAACAAGCCAGTCATAGGCTCAATACACAAATTCCTTCTCTCAATAAATCCCCTCTTCAAAGCCATTTTAGGAGTTGAATATTCTCTATCCTGGGCATTTGCATTTGCAATTATAATATGGTTCTGCCTGTTCAAATTGCTCTATCCTCCGGCAAGCCAATTATTTGGAAACAAATGGTCTGGTTTCCTCGGGGCGTTTATAATATCTTCTTTGATAGGATTATCGGGAGTGATAAAAAAAGCAGTTGATATGCTCTCATTCGTAATCAAGAATCAGTGGCTCGTCTGGGTTAGTTTGCTGATTGCAATACTTTTCGTTTTCTTATTTGATTATTTTGGAAAATCAATAAAGAAATACATGAAACAGGAAAAAGAGCAGAGCAAAAAAGAGCAGACAGAGCAGGACAGGCAAGTCCTGCACGCGCAGGCAAATGTCGCAAAGCAAGAATTAAAATCCTACAAAAATAAATAACCCTTCTAAAAAGCAAAAACAAATAATTATCATATAAACACATGTCATCCAATAATATACCCTATTTAACATTAATCCTCAAACATTAGCTAATTACTTTCTAATCTATTAAAATCAACACCCCACCAAACATCCCCCCAACTAACACCCGATCAATCCATAAATCCATCGCCCCTCCAGCCCATCAATTACAATCAGACATAAGCCAAATTTATCCATAGTTACCCAATAGGTAACTCTATATTCAAGCCTTCCTATTGTTAAGATAGATTATTCAATTTAATGCATCTTGCTAAACAATAATCCTGATAATATTAGCTAATTATTTTCTCTCTGCTAGTTATCTAGAAAAGCTTCCTCGCCCAGCCTCTCCTCGGATATCAACTGCAATCAGGCATAAACCTCTCTCAATTTAGCACTGACTTTATATTTTTTTAACAAATTAAATATCTCCTGCCTGTGCTCAACAGGAATCATTATAGTGCTCTTGCCAAGCTTCTTTCCATTCAATATTTCAATTAATCCCTTATAAAATTTTCCAGCAATTTTATAGCCATAAAGTTTGTTTAAAAAAGCCCCCCTATTAATGCCTATTGCATCCCATGAGATAATAACATTCTTCTTTCCACTTATCTGCAATGGAATATAGGGTCCATAAAGAACAATACCTGAACTCTCTATGCCCTCTTTCAACTTTAACCATTCATCAATCTTGCCGACTATAACATTAATTTTATTATCTATTCCTTTTGACTTAAACAATAATGCCTCCCTGCTTTTATAAAACTTGTTAACAATATCATCGACTTCTTTTTCAAATCTTTTATTTTTTTTATTAATTTCTATAAAAATATCTACATCGCTATTCTTTGTTTCTTCTCCTCTGGCAACACTGCCAAATAAGATTGCCCTGTTTAAAATGGAAAAATCGCTTAGTTCATTCAAAAAGAAAGAAACAAAATAACTTGCATAAGCCAACATTTTACTTTTCATTTTCAATCTCCCTTTTTGCATTTAAAAATTCATTTATTAGTTCGATTAAGATTCTTTCATCTACTGTTCCGCCATAAGCCAAATTATTTCTTTTAGACTCAATCTTAAATGCAACATCAAGCAATAAGTCCAATTTATTCAAATTTGTTAAAGAGGTGGTTTTTTGAGATAAAATATCAACTACATTTTCCTTTTTCTTCTTAAACCACTGATGGTCTATCTTGTAGCCTTGCTTTAAAACATCTTTCTTTTTCAGATATTTTTCAATCAGCTCTGTAATACCTAAAGACAGGCAAAAAGCAAGCCTTTTTTGATGGCTGACTATTCCTCTTCCATCTTTCAAAGATGACTCTATTTCATCACTTACTTCATCTTTTTCATTTGATTTCTCATTTACTTTCTTGTTTTCCATTTTAAAGCAAATATCTTTATGGAATTAAGACATCTGTCTTTAAATATCTTTCTATTATTAAGACAGCTGACTTTATAACAATAAGACATCTGTCTTAAAGCTAATAATTGCTTGAAGAATAATCAAAACAGCTTCCTCTGCCCCTCGTCCTTTTTGGCTTCTTTCAGTTTATCAAGCTGTTTCTCAACTCTCTCCAAAGAAAATTCATGCCTCTTTACAAGAATCTCAATTATTTTATCCTTTTCCATTTTTGGAAAATCCACTTTTTCCTTTTTGACATTTGGTTTTTTGAATATCTCAAACACAACTTTCCAGTCAAAATCCAATTTTCCCTGCTCCTCTAATTCCTTAAATATCATTACGGGATATTTTTTCTGTTTAACCAAAGATAATGCTTTTTTCGGCCCTATTCCATGCACTCCCCCGGGATTAAAATCGCTTCCAACCAAAATAGCCAAACATATAAGCTGATCCCCGTCAATCCCCAATTCATTTAATACCCTATGATATTCAATCAGTTCAGGAGAAATGTAAATTACTCCTGAACGAGTTCTCCTCTGTTTCGCCAAAGTCAAGTTCTGTATTAACCTTGTTCCTCCAACAACTAAAGCATCGTAATCCTGGCTCCCAACAGCATAAGCAATTCCTTGTTTTACTAATTCAGCAGCCTGCATCTCCCCCTCTCCAGGCGCCTGCACAACAGCAATCCCCATTGCTGAAAGCAGCTCTTTTGATTCTTCAATCATCTCCTTTGTCAGCTTCATGAAACCTCTGGAATATCTCCCCATTCCTTCAATATCCTCTTCCTCTTTCGCCTTCTCATATTTCTCCCTCATCTCCTGTTTTGCCCCATCTCTGATATCGTGAGTTCTTCCCTTAAGTTCATGATACTCCCCGTCAAAAACATAAATTAATTTTATCCCGTCATTCAATAAACTAATATTCCTGTAAAAAAGCCCTGATAAATGTGAAGTAACCCTTTTCTTTGAGTCCATAAGCGGAGTTCCATCAGGCTGCCTGACAGAAGACAAAAACTGATAAAGCGCATTAAACGCATCTATTGCTATAACCTTTCCTTTCAGCCCTGAAATATCCAATGCCTTCCTTGTAACAATATCCCCAATCTGCAATCCCATCTCTATTCTAGAACTATAAGGTTAATAAAATTAGCGTCTTTGCGAATATCTCTTAGATTCTTTTTTCATTGCTTCATAAAGCCCAAACAATTTTCCGTTGCCATACTCTCCTATTGACTGGACCCCATCTTTTCCAAATCTTCCTGGAAAGCAATCAATAAGCATTTTTCTCATCGTTTTAGGGAATGGATTTGAAACATTTCTAGCTCTTTTTAAGAAAGCAGCATACCTTAATCTCTGTTCCTCTCTCCCAACATCTTCCTCTAACCTTAAATCAGCTGAAACCCTATGAACCTCGTCAGCTAAAGCAATCCCAATGCTTCCATTAGGGTCGTTATCAGAAACATAATTATCAAGTGTCATGCTTCCGACTGAAAAATCCTTCATTCTCCTCTTTACTTCCTCCGGTATTTCTGTCATGAAATCCCCTCTCTTTTGCCGTATTTAAACCTTTCTATTTATAACTACTAATGAGTGACATAATAGCCAATAACAACCACTACCATAACCTTATATAATTTAATTTTTATATATGAAAATGAAACAAATAAAGGGATTCATCATTTATGCAGATTACATCAACGAAGATGAAAAAACAATAGTAAGACTTTTTGGAAAGTTAGAAGATGGGAAAACCTTCTGCTCCCTGCATAACATAATCCCATATTTCTACATAAAAAAAGAAGACAAAAAGCACCTTCCAAAAGAAAGCAAATCCCTTGAATATGAATCACAAGAAACCTCAATGAAAACCTTCCAAGGAGAAAGTGTAATAAAAATAGCAGCAAAAAACCAGACAGAGCTGAACAAAATCTCCTCGTCTTTGCATGAAAAAGGCATTGATACATTTGAAGCTGATGTAAAACCTGTCCAGAAATTCATCATAGACAACAATCTATTAAACAGCATAACAATAGAAAGTGAATCATCTCCAAGTGAGAGAATAGATAAAATATTCCAAAACCCCAAAATCTCTCCTTCCAACTTTATCCCTGAACTAAAAATAATTTCAATAGATATAGAAACAGACAAAACAACAGATAAGCTGTTCTGTATAGGTATGTACAGCAAAAACATAAAAAAGAACTTCATAATATCAGAAAAAAAGTTGGAACATGCTGTTTCATGCAAAACAGAAGCAGAATGCCTTGAAAAATTCAAATCAGAAATACTAAAGCAGGACCCTGATATCATAACGGGCTGGAACATGATTGACTTTGACTTAAAAGCCCTTCAATCCTTATTTGCAAAAAACAAAGTTTCATTTGACTTGGGAAGAACAAACGAACAGTCAAAATTAAGAATAGAATCATCCTTTTTCCGTTCATCAAGCGCAGACATCACTGGAAGACAAGTCCTTGATGCAATGTCACTAATTCAAGACCCTTTCATACAGGAAGCCCCTTCAATTAAAAACGCAGAATTTGAGAATTACACATTAGAAGCAGTATCAAATGCAATTTTAGGAAAAGGAAAACTCATAAAAGGAAAAGACAGGCATGAAGAAATAGAAGAGTTATATTACTCAAAAAACAATGAAAGCCTGCAAAAGTTAGTAAATTATAATCTAATGGATTGTCAATTAGTTTATGAAATATTAGAAAAAACAAAAATGATTGATTTGGCGATAGAAAGGTCTATGCTTACTGGATTACAATTTGACAAACTCTCCGCTTCAATAGCTGCCTTTGACTCCCTCTATATAAGAGAAGCCAAAAAACACCATCTAGTCTCCCCGACAACAAGATTTAGGAACAAAGAAAAAAGGCTAAAGGGGGGATATGTCTTCTCCTCTAAACCGGGAATTTACAACAACGTTTTAATCTTTGACTACAAATCTCTATATCCAAGCATAATTAAAACATTCGACATAGACCCTGCCTCATTTCTAGGAAAGAAAAAAGAAAAAGATGCGATTGAAGCTCCAAACAAAGTATATTTCAAAAATCAAGATGGAATTCTGCCAGAAATTATAGGAAGACTTCATGAAGCAAGAGAAAAAGCAAAAAGAGAGCACAGAGAGCTAAGCAGCTATGCAATAAAAATAATAATGAATTCTTTTTGGGGCGTACTGGGCTCTCCTAATTGCAGATATTTCAATTTTGATATGGCTTCTGCAATAACTTCATTCGCAAGACAAACAATCCAGGAAACGGGAGAAAGAATAAAATCTCTGGGATATAATGTAATCTACCAAGATACAGATTCTTGCTTTGTAGAAACAAACCTTGAAAAGAACAAAGCAAATAAATTGGCGATAGAAATTCAAGACAAAATAAACAATTCATTCAAAAAAGAGGTAAAAGAAAAATTCAATAGAAAATCCTATTTAGAACTTCAATTTTCAAAGCAATATCTCTCAATGATTCTTCCAGCATTAAGACTAAAACCCACAAAGAAAAGATCTAAAGAGGCAAAGCAAACTGAAGGGAAGTTGAAGCCTGAAAAAGAAGAAAAGCAAGACGAACCGCAAGCAGCAAAAAAGAGATATGCCGGACTATTAGAAAAAAATGGAAAAGAAGAACTAGAAATAACTGGTCTTGAAAGCATCAGGGGAGACTGGACAGACGCAGCACAAGAATTTCAAAAAGAACTCTTAATAAAAATATTCCACAAAGAAGAAATATTCTCTTTCATTAAATCTTACATAAAGAAAATCAAAGACGGCAAACTCGATAAACAGCTAATTTACAGAAAATCAATAAGAAAAAACCTTGACGAATACACAAAAACCACTCCGCCCCATGTCAAAGCAGCTAGACAACTTGACCATCTAGACTCCAATATTATAGAATACACTATGACAATTCACGGCCCAGAACCAATTCAGAAACTCAAGCACAAACCAGATTATGAACATTACATTGACAAACAAATAAAGCCAATCGCCAATCAAATCCTCGCTCTTTTTGACAAAGACTTTGATGATGTTATTAAAGATAGCAAACAATCAAAGTTATTCTAAGTTGTTTTGAGCGTAATCGCTTTGTTATCTGAATTTATGCTGGCACATTTGTAGGGTGGGGGACGGAGATTATCACAATATAATCGGTTCTCCGCTTCCTCTTGGTCTGGTTTCACACTTTGGGCAATAGGGAACTTGTTCATTCCTAACTCGACCACTTCCAGAACAACAAATAGGGCTATCCAAAATAGGATGGGCAACATTTGTAGCCATCACTTCTCCTCCGCATTGCCCACACTCATAAGTTTGCTTACCTTTGGCATCCTCTGTTTTTATCTTGTATGCAACTGAACGACCAACCCCCCTCATAAATTCTTGCCCTTTAGAATCTTTAGCGAATGCAGGTACGAAGTCAAGCCAAGGATTTTCCCTCGCACAATCTGCCCATTCTTGGTTAACCCGAAAATCTAATTTTTCTATTGCGGTTGGCATGAAATTAGTGCCACAAACCACTTTATAAGGATTTATGTTTTTGATTAGCATTATCGCTGTCTGAGTAAAGGATTGAAATACCAGCCATCGTAAATTACTATTTCTGTTTCAAGATTAACGGTCCAAACTCAGGCTAACTTTAATAGCAATATCGACACTCATCATTATCATAGGATTTAAACCACCAATTCTTTTTATCACTCTCGTTTTATCTATAGTCTTTATCTGATTTAGCAATATAGTAGAATCCTTATTTAGATTTGACTCGGTTTTTGAGATAAAGACATTTGTAGGATAATTCTTATTAAATCTTTTCGAAGTTATTGGTGCGACAATAGTTGTCGGAGAATATTTATTAAAAATATCATTTTGAATAATCAACGAAGGTCTAATCCCCCCCTGTTCGCTTCCTCTAACTGGTTCAAAATCTACAAGAACAATATCTCCTCTTTTGATTTCCATTTAATCCTCTTTCCATTCCCAATCAAAATCTTCATCGATTGCCTCAAATTCTTTAGTAATCTTTAAACTTTCCTCAGCAGTTGCCTTAGCAGCTTCAATCAACAACTCTTCTTGGCTTCTCCTCTTTTTTTCCACAAATTGAATTATTTTGACGATAACATCTTCATAACTCTCATTACTTTTCTCTCTAAATCTATCTAATTCATTTTTTACATTGCTCCTTATCTGAATAGTTGTAATTTCGTTTTTCATTATTCTATAGATAATCTATAGTTTATATATCTTCCTATTTTGCATGTTTGCATGTTTGCCGTTTAGCGGAGATTAAGCGAGTTTTCTCAAAGAAAACCCCCTTGCTGAGCACGAAGCTCCAAGGGTTGGTAAACTTGGCTAAAAATTTGAGGTTGGGCGTAATTGCTGTTTTGATTAGATTTATGGATGGCTACAATTTGGGCGGGGGACGGCGGTAATTTGTGAATTATTTGAAAAATTCATCGATAAGGACGATTATCAAATAAAAACTTTGCTAGACTCTCAGCATTGCTTTGCAATTTTATTAATTCGCCTATGTTACGGGGATTTCTATTCTCTCGAGTAGGCTCCAACTCAAGACTCTCGATGATCCATTTAACTTCGCTAGTTTTGTTATATTCAGAAATTATTGGATGTAGCTCCCTATAATCCGACAAACGCCAAGCAGTTACCCAAGGGTACGGCCACCTATTAGGATTATTAAAATGCCCTTCGCAAGACCCTATTGTATCTATCCCTAAGGCTTTCAAAGCACGAACAAGCCCTTTAATTTTGTCATCAACTCTTCCGAATAAAGATAAGTCTATATCTTCCAATTTAGCAGGTGGGCAAGACACCATATCCTCGGGCAGATGTAATCTATATTCCATTATCATTCGATTTTTTGGAATACTTTTAAATCTTTCTTTTCTTCGAGCCCAACCTATTTGTTTTCTGTTTAATTACCGCATTCGGGCGGGGGTTAGGATTATTAGACATTCATAAATCACAATTTGTTTTTGTCAGCAATTTCGCTTAAGCTTGATTAACTCGGATTTGTTTGGGTAGTGGCTTAAGCGGAGCCCAACCGAAAAACACGAAGAAAGTTTACTTATCGTTTAATCGTTCAGGCTAAACGAAGTTGAGGACAATTATATCTATTCGTATTAGACCGAGACTTACAGCATCTATCGGTTCGAACGAAGAGAATGATTTAGGATAAATCAAGATGGATGCCGTTTAGCAGAGATTAAGAGACCTAAAAGGCTCGAGCTGTGCACAAGGCACCTCGAGTTATTCAATATTTGTTCCTAAAATCGTTTTTTCACGGAATTAACGAAGTATCTTAGGGTTTGGGATGGTGGGTTAATTTTGAGATTGCCGCGTTTGGGTTTGTAAAGTGGGCTCGTTTGTTGTCTGATTATCTCTTTTTAAAATAAGCAAATGCTCCAACTAATCCGATTACAAATAATATGACTCCAATCCAATTTGTTGATGTTCGGTTTAGACTGCCAATAACGTTGCCTGTTATGTTAGATGATAAAAGAAACAATCCGGTGAAAACTCCAATGATTGCTGTCGTTATAGCTATTTTTTCTAGTCCTTTTTTTCTAAAACTCCAACCCCCTTTTGGTAAGAGATACCCCTTAGCAGGAATCCATCTATATTGTAAATGATACTCTTGAGCAATTTTTTTAATTTCTGCAACTCTATCAGTTCGCCCAATTTCGGCTAATGCATATTGGGGTATGCTATGTCTGCCAAGTTGCTGTTTTTCTTTTGGTGCTTTAACTTTTTTTCTTAGAATCATATATCCTTCTACTTCACCCGTTTTCGTATTTTGTTGAGCAATGACCATTGTTTTAATCAAGGAATCATTGAGAAATACTCTGAAATCAGCAGAGCTGGGCATTGCTCCGTTAGTTTTTTCCCCGTATCTTACAGGATGTGTATGTACTTGAGTATATTGCGGCAACCGAGATAAACCTAAATTGTCTTTATATTCTCCTCTTTTAAGAATTTCCAGTAATTTCTTGTCATCGGGTTCTGCATTCGAATCAGTGCCTTTTAAGGTAATTTCCTGCAATTCTTGTCTAGGCATCTTGATATAAATATGTTCTATGTCTGAAGAGCTTGACTCTATAATCTGTCTAGGGTTTCTTTTTTTCATAAATTTATTAGATAATCGGGGTTTTTATTATCTCTGTTTTCGAGCCCACCTTTTTTGTTTTATGGTTTCTAGCGACAATCTCCTCTCTAGGGGCGGGTGGTCGGGGGTTGAGCAAACCCGCAATCTTAGAACAATGAGTTAATTACGTTTAAGCGAGATTATGCGCTGAACAGCGCTTCTGTGTTTGAAAAGGTTTAAGCGTAGCGTAGGAGCAGATTAGAATTATTTTCTACGAAAATAACCCGAAGGGCAAATTAACAACTGCGGTTAATCGTTCAGGCTAAAAGAACTTTCATGCCCTATAGAAAACAAATCCGAAAACTATAAATATCCTCATTTATCACTATAATTAATTAACTCCATGAGATCTGCAAGGATCTCATGCTTTTTATTATGAATTCCAAAAAAGAGAAGGTTGCGATTTACATCGATGGCAGTAATCTTTATTTCTCCATCAAAGATACTTTTAATTGTAGAATTGACTTGGAAAAGTTCTGTAAAAAATTAGCAAACAATTTTGAGCTAGTCAAGATTAATTATTATATCGCTCCTGTTGACCAATTAGAAAATCCCAAAGCCTATGCTCAACAGCAATCTTTCTTTGAGAAATTGAAAAAGATTGAAAAACTAAATCTAATTTTTGGCAGGTTAGAAAAGAGAAAGAAAGATGGAGAAATTTATCATGTAGAAAAGGCCACAGATGTAAATCTTGCCTTGGACTTGGCTTTAGATGCCCAAAAAGGAGAATATGATAAGGCATTTCTAATTTCAAATGATGGCGACTTTTCAGGTGCTGTTTCTGCTGCAGTTGGCTTTAAAAGAGAAGTCATTTATGTTGCCATCGGCACAAATAAGTCTATTTCTTATCATTTGAAGAAAGTCGCATCTGCAACCTTCAGGATTAAGAAGGAATTCATAGATGAATGCAAATTAAAAGATTAGTTTTCGGTTCTTAGAATTGTTTAAAGTTAGACTAAATCTCGGTTCGAACAAAGAGAACAATTACGGAGTAATTGAGAGATTTACCGCTTATGTGAGATTAGCCGACTACTTTAGTAGCACGAGTGAGATACGAAATCTCCTCGTGACACTTTAA
>Ga0172375_10002702_pt1 | contig 27394 bp, 18 predicted proteins | sample LakKiv1m_FD_114537 | JGI IMG/M metagenome (GOLD analysis project Ga0172375, IMG submission 114537) | Freshwater microbial communities from Kabuno Bay, South-Kivu, Congo - kab_092012_11.1m | ecosystem: Environmental > Aquatic > Freshwater > Lake | place: Democratic Republic of the Congo...
CGCCGTGATCTTCAACTTTTCACGCCGTCCCTGTAGATAATCAAGCACGGCTTTACCAAGATGTCCGACCCCGACTAAGGCTACGTTTTGAACCTGATTATCATCCACAAATTCACTGATGCTGTTAATCAGTTCATCGACATTGTAGCCATAGACCGGCGAACCAAAATAGCCGATTTGCATAAAATCGCGCCGCACCTGAACGGGAGTGGCTTCGGTCAGTTGGGCAACCTGGTGCGAAAAGATCGATGTTTTCTTCTCTTTCTTCAGATTCAGCAACGCCCGTCGATAGACCAGCAGTCTTTCGATGGTTTTTTCGGGAATATTTGCTCTTGTTTTCATCGCTTCGTTATCCTATTAACACTGTTATATATTTCACATTGATAATTTAGGAACTGTGCTTTTTGGAAACAAGCTCTTTTGTGCCAAATTTTAAATAATCTCTCTCCACCCGTTTATTATCGGCTGGATTTGGATATTTTTTTTCTCAGAATAACTAAAAACCAGTTTTCGGTTCGGATTTAAATCAAGACTTAACTGGTTTGGGGAAAACAAATATCCCGGATTTCAGTCAAATCCTTTGGGCTAAAGCCCGATATGCGATTTTCCATTTACCCACGAGTTAATACTCGCGGCTATTATTCTCTGCCACTAGCCATTTATTGCCACGAACTTCAGTTCGTGGAACCGATCCTCGCCGGATAAATTATTTATAAATCTTCAGGCTGACCGCGCTTTTCAGTTGGCCTTCGCCGTTATATTGCCGGACGGTTTGAATTGAATCCGGCAGAACGAATTCGAATTCGGTGCATTCGAGCAGTTGGGCGCCCTCGCCTTTATATATCGACTCGCGGATCATGTGCCCGGATTTTGCATAATCATGCGTAATAATACCGATCAGGTAGCCATTGACCGCATAAACGCGATCTTCCGCAGAATTTCCGCTTGAATCGAAATAAGTCTCCGTATAACACGCTTCATTATCCGGAATCCAGCGCCCGACGTTGATTTTGGCAATCATTCGCGCCTGGATCGAATCCGGCTGGTAGTTAATGAATTTCAGCATACGATCGTCACCGGAGCGGATTGCAACTGACGCCAGATTACCGGTTTTATTATACGAATACCGGCGTTTCTCATGCGCAATCCCGGCCGAGTCAATTATGGTCAGTTCGGACGGCCGATCGCCCTGCCGAATCACGCGTACAAACGGCGGCTTTTGCAAATCGGCCAGCGGCAGGCTGCGCTTCTTCACAAAATCGTCATAGGTACGGTAATATTCTGTTAACGTTTGCGCCGTGACAAAAATTGCGACGCAGAGGAGCACGGAGATTACACGGAGGAACACGGAATTATTGAATTTTGCTGTCATTCGATTGCCAGGCAATGGTCACTCATTGCAATTTAAAACAATCAGCCGCTGAAATGCTTCAATTTTAAATCTGACATTTAAAATTTACCATTTGAAATCTACTTGAGTTCTTTCCAGCGACCATCGGCTTTCGGAACGATCGGTGAATGACTTTTAATATAATCGATCATCGTTTGACGCAGTAAAATGCCGGAATAATTAATGTGGTCAGGCGTAACCATCAGCAGGCGTTCGTAACCGGAATTGCCTTCCGCCAGGTAATCGGAAACCGCCAACGTATATTCGCGATCCGCCTCGACCGGCTTGCCGCCGATATTGAATTTGACGACGCGGGAGCCGTTCGGTTTGCTACGATCGATGACGATCTCCGCTCCGCCGACGACCATGCCCCGGCTCGTTCCGGACACGCGATCTTCAACTAAATCCTTCAGAAAGCCACCAGTCACTTTCATGACGACAACCCGGTTTCCGAACGGCATTACAGCAAATACGTGCCTGGGAGTAATCTGACCGGACGGCAGATCGGCGCGAACCCCGCCATGATTGGAAAAGGCAATGTCGGCTTTCGTGCTGGCCAGCATCGCATCCGCCATCAGGTTTCCCATCGGCGATTCGCCGCTGCCGGAACGCGCAATCTGCCCGGTGGCGACTCCGATAACTTCATCGAAACCGGCTTCGGCCTTTTTCACCCAGAAATCAATCAACCGGGCAATGCTCGTATCCGGCAAAAAATCGTCCTCAAATAAGGTAAAGATCATGCCATCATCGGTCTCGAAATCGTATCCGGCCAATGTACCGGTCTGACGATGAATATAAAAATTAACATGTCCCAGGTTGCTGCCATTGGCATAATTCTGGAAGATCAGGGTATGATTGAGCGGGTCTTCCCACGGTTCATAAAATCCCTTATGTAAATGCCCCGAAAACATGATATCGATTCCCGGCACCCGCTGGGCAATCGCCTGAGCGCTGGTATTGTAACTTTCCGGCAATTCGCCGTCTTTAATCTCGGCCAGCATTTCTTTATAGCCTTCTTCCGGATCGTAGGCCAGCCAGGCATGTGTTAATAAAATCACCGTATTAACGCCCTGAGTCTTGATTTCCGGCAGGTAACGGTTAATTCCACTTATCTCGGTACGGAAATCCAAATCTTCGACATGCTCCGGAAAACTCATACTGGGCGTCGAGGAAAGCGTCGCGCCCAAAATTCCTATTTTGATACCCTGGATTTCTTTTATGATATACGGTTTGACAAATTCCGCCAGTTCGCCGGTGGATTTGCGATAAAGGTTTGAACCTAAAAATGGAAAATTAGCTATCTCAGAGAGTTTTTTCAGATTCTTCCAGCCGTTATCGAAATCATGATTACCGATTGTCAGAACGTCGTAACCGACGGTGTTCATATATTCGACGACCGCCTCGCCTTCCGAGAGCGTGCCCATGGGCGTGCCCTGGTAGAAATCACCGGCGTCGATCAGCAGAAAGCCCCAGCCGTTTTTTTCGGCTTCTTTGCGTTTCTGCAAAATGTAACGCCCGGCGACCGCTCCGCCGCCTAGCTTCGGCGGAAAATCAGGATTGATGAAACTGGCTTCGCTGCGGTCGATTCCACCATGAATGTCATTCGTAAATATTGTCACGACTTTAAGAAAATCTTTGGCGGGATATTCTTCCGCACCCAGATAAAGTCCGCAGATCAATACAGTCAGTAAACTGCGCGATATATTAATTCGCTTCATATCTTAAAAATCATATTTCAGGGTTAACATGCCGACCAGGTTGGTTTCCCGGACGGTATCAAATTCGACCCGTTCTTCGGCCGCAACGATATACAGGTCAGGATACTGATATGCGCAGGTCGTGAAAGCTCCGGAAACTTCCAGATCGAAATTCCCGACCCGGTAACCGGTGCCCGCCGTAAACCAGTTGCGGTCCATATCGGCGTTAATCGGGCTGGGATCGTGATAAAATCCGAGTCGGAAAGGCACCCCGGAGAAGAATACATGCTCGATGCCGCAATGAAATTTCACAACATCACGATATCTAATAGATGATTCGTAGAAATCAACCGGGACGGCGCTCAGATCGGCGGCGCTTTTAAATTCGTATTTCGTCGAGGCGTTCTTCCAGTCCTGGTAAACAATCTCGAAGAACAATTGCGTCGGGATAATATTGACTGGCTTCAGGCATACGCCAAAACGCAATTCACCTGGCATCTGGCGGGTAACTTTACTGACGGTATAGGTCGAATCGATTGCCAGCACCGGCAATGCCTCGGTAGTATCATTAATCAAATACAACAGTCCGCCCTTCTGCACAGTTTCGTATGGGAAACGATAGGCGGTCGAAATGCTGATATGTTTGGTAATATCGAATGTCAGACCGACATGACCGGTCATGACGGTCTCAATCTCAGGTTCGGTACTGTAAGAAATGGTATGATCGGACGACTGGTAGACGCTTTCCTCGATCACCTGAATCTCATAAGTCTGTTCTGACTTATCCGCCATAATCATATTAAGAGCTGCGCCAACCCACAGCGATTGGACCGGATTTACTGCCAATCCGAACGATGTATTGTAAGTCGAATAGCGATTCGTCATCCGGTTAAAGCCCACCAGTGGATCGCGGTTGTATTCGCCATACAATGAGCCTCTGACCTCTTCCTCGTACTGAAAATCGCTGAGATTGGCATGATTGACTAACAACGCCAGCCTGATTTTGGACAGCAAGCGGGCATTGACGCCGATCTGAAAATCCGGGAACCAGTTCTGGTTCAGCACATAGGTATTGTCGGCTAAGAAATCGCCGTAACTGTCCTGCACCGGGAAAGAGCGTTTTTCCTTTACGGAAAAAGCATTCAAGCCGCCGATCAGGGCAAGCCTTGAGGCGCTTTGTCCCAGCAGAGCTGCATTGGTGAGCAGAGCCGCGGCGCTGCCGCCATTACCCCAGCTGGCCAAACCAACTGCCAGCGAACGGGCATCGGCCACCGCCGGCTGGTCGCCAATCAGCGGACTGAAGTAACTCTGGCCTAAACCGGCGCTGAAAACCATTAATAAAAATGTCAAAGTGCATATTTGTTTCTTCATTTAGAACCTATAATCAAGTTGGATTCGGAAATCCGAATAAAATTTATCGTAATAGACTTCGCTGACAACCGGGTTGGAATCGTCCGCGCCGATGTCGATCATACTGCCCACCACATTGGTCAGCGGATCGTGCAGATCGAAACTGTATTTCAGCCGCACTGAAAGGTCCCGCGACAGGCGCGAAAAGACTGCCACCCAGCCATGCAATGCACGCGTATCGGTATTGAAAACCCGGAAATCGGTATCTTCAAAATTCCAGAAGAAACCGCTGTAAGTCATCAGCGAGCTCATCAGCTTCAACCGGTCATTGACATTATGCGTAACCGTCATTCCGAGGGCGCCGCCCGGCGAACCGGCATTGCCCACATACGATGTTGAGCCGGTTTCGGCATTAACGACCAACCGCGAACGCGGGGTGAATTCCGTAAAACTGTTCGAATAAAACAGTTTAACCTGATTGTATTTCGACATGCGCACGATCGCCTCGAGACGGGATTCATTGGCCTGGTAAAAAACCGGCGTTAATGTATTGGTCTTGTCACGATACTGCCACTTCTGGCGAATCCGGAAACGATATTTAAAGACCGGTCGGTATTCAAGGTTCACGACTGTCCGATTGTATTGGGCATTGTCGGACACGCGCGTCCAAATGTCCTGTTCGGCCGTGGCGACCAGGCTGCGATGCAACTGATAGCGGGTCGAAAGATACAATCCGCGTTCGGCCTGCGGCTGGGCTGTCGCCGTATAAAGATAAGCCAGCACGGGGTCTTTCAGATAATAGACATCCTCGTAGATCGTGCCTTTGTAGCGCTGATAATTACTGAATGAGCGCTGATAAGGATTATCGAAATCCAGATCGTAGTCGCGGTACAGCATCAGAAAATTGAAATTATCAAACTGCAGATAGCCCGAAAGCACCAGGGCGTTCGGGTCGCCGGAACGATTTCCGATTTCCAGGTTCTTGTCCAGTTCGGAATATTCGCCCTGTAAGGTCAGGTTCCGGATGACGGTCGAAAATTCGACGCCGTAAACCCGCCGGACCGCCTGTGCTTCCGACCAGAGCGAAGAAGTCGCGGACGATTCGTGGGTCGCCGCAATTTCATCGTCGGCGGAATTGCCGATCTGGGTTAGATATTTACTATAACCGGAAGCATCCAGCAGTGATTCGGTAACCTGTAAATCCAGCGCCCGGTCGTACATACTCTGATAAATTGTAAATCCCAGGTACGTCCCCGGCAAGAACAGATATTTGACATTGCCGCCGAGTACCATTTCCCGGACGGAATTAATCATCGAAGTGGAAATGCTGTCATACAGGCCGTGCGCCAGGCGCGGGTACATCGTAATCAGGGTCGAGAACGAACCATCCGCATTGATGACCGCATCGCGTTTATTCACCGAATAGAAACCGGTTCCGATCAGGTTGCCGACCTGGGCTTCGGTTGCAAACCCGCGCAAACCGTACTGGGTAATGCGCGAGGAATTCCCGCTCAGGCCGTTCAGCCGGTTACGGAAACCGAATCCGCTTTTGCGCGGCATAAAGAAATCGGTGGCTTCGAAAGTCACGCCCTGCCCGAAAGAGGCGATATAATCACCGACGATGATCTTATTCAGTTTCAGCGGCCCGACTTTAGTATTGTTCATCTCGAAGAAGGCTTTGAACTCCGGATAACTCCATTTTTCCGGTAGAATTTTACCAATTGAATTCCCAAACCAAGAGTGTTCATCAGCGTATTCGTTTATGTTTTTAAACGTTACATAATTATATATCGTCTTTTCGCCGAGATTGCGCAGATAGGAACCTTCCAGGCGGTATTTCGTGCCCCAGTGCAGGCGTAGTTTGTAATAGGAGTCCAGCGGATGATCGAGGCTGGTAAATTCCGAATAAGATTCAGCGTCGTCGCTGGGCGTCTGGCTTAAAGTTATATTCTTGATTACGGTCGAAAAACTACCGCCGAAAGCGTTAGTGGCGTTATCGTCATTATAGCGGATAAAATCTTCCAGGTTTGAAAAACCATAATAAGAAAGATCGTCGGTGCTGCGCAAATCGGTGCGGTTCTTGATGTCACCCTGTTTCTGGCGTTTGATGACCGCCACAGCATCACCCGGCGACATGCCCGCCAGGTTCAGCAGGTCGAAATATCCCAGTGAATTGATATTGACCGGATTCGACAGCATATCGATCCAGTTATTGACAAAATATTCGCTGGCGCCGTCATCGGAAATCCATTGCTCGACCTTGTAATAATTGTCTTCCACCCGTTGCTGTGATTCTTTCAGGAAGGTCGGTGATAGCTGTGTCAGTTCCTTCAGCTTCAGGAAAGTATCATAATCGATGCTCCTGATCTTGCGCAGGTCGAAGATACTTTCGAATGACCCGTTATATTCCCGCCAGTTCAGAATATCATTTAACTGCGCCTTAGTCAGCGGCAGTTGCGCAAGCGCGGCTTCATCGGCCGTGTTCAGATCGATCCTGGACACCGTTTCACCCATTAATCCCGACAGACAGGTCAGCAGGAGCAGACTCAGGCCGTAAAATATATTCTTTCTCACGATGTCACTTCTCATTTTTCCTGAACGTATAGCCCAGGCTGAATTGATGGGTTTCCGGTAAAATCGGGTGACTTATATAGGCATAGTCCGCCAGAACGCCCCACTTCTCGATCCCAAAACCGAATGCAACGCGATTCGGTTCGGTGTCCAGACCGGTGCGAACCTTTATCCACGGCATGATTTTATATTCGAGCCCGACCCGGTATTGGGTTTTGTCTTTTCCGATTTTCTGGTAAATCAGGAAATTGGTGGTCATCCCGTAGTACGGTTCATAACCGAAGCCGATCGCCAGACTGCGCGGTAAATTCTGCGCACTCAAGGCACTGCCCATCTCCGGTGAATTGATATTCTTCGCAAACAATCCGACCCAGGTTCGCTCGTGCAGGCTGCCCTGAATCCCGAGATCAACGCCGAAGCCAAAGCCATTCCCGAGGTCCATACCGTCGCTGCCGTCACCGGAGACGCCGGCCGACTGGCCGTAATCCAATTGATACAGATTGATCGTGTAGCCGAATGACAACGTCGAGATAATGTCTTTCTGCAGGTAAAAACCATGCGACAGGCTGATGGCCGTCTCACTCGTCAGGGAATTACCGGAATAATTCGTCGAACTGCCCTGGTAACCCAGTGCAACCGTTCCGAATTTGCCGAACGGAACGGCCGCGATTGCGACTGTGTTGTTATAGTAGGATAATCCATAAGGTTTATAATACCCGCCAACCAATTCAATGGCGGTCAGACGGCTCAGACCGGCCGGATTGGTCAGCTGCGCCCAGGCCGAACCGATATTGGCCATATTGGACGATCCGGTGGCGCTGATCGGGGCCGCGATTTCATTCACCTGCGTAAAAACCTGCGCGCTCAGCGTTAGTGGAATGATTACGAGGAATAAACCGATTTGAAATTGTTTCATTAACTTCATCAGAACTTCACTCCTATCACCACCGGCGCCATCGACACCTTCGACTTACCCGTCGAACGATTGGTCGTCTGCAAATGTAATAGATAATTACCGGGTGCCAACAATTGATTCAATTCGTTCCGCCCGTTCCAGATATCCTCTTTCTTCCAGGAAACGGCATAATAACTGTCCACCAGTGTCGTTATATAACGGCCGGACAGGTCGTAAACCCGGATGATCGCCCGGCAGTTGGCCGGATATTCATAAGTGTATTTGATAACTTCGCCCAGTTTGGGAACGAACGGATACGGCGCGGCCGTGATCTTAGTCTTCCCGGCTCCGGCTTCTCCTTCAACATACGGTTCAACGTCCGAAGCATAGCCCAGCAGAATCTGGGGCGTAGAACTATAAATACCAACGACACCCCGTAGGGTCACCTGATTGCCGAGCGTTAGTAGTGAATCGGTGGTTTCATTCACAATCACACCGAGAGAATTATACAAAGCGCCGGTCGTATTCCAGATGCGCACCGTCGCGCGGTCGGTTTCATCTTCAATCACGACATTGCAACCAAGGTTGGTGCTGGTCGGGTCGGAACGTTCCGCCACGGTTCCGTGAATCTCAACGTACGCCCCTTCCCAGTCGGATAAATTTTCAACCAGGTCGGAAATGTAAACTTCCGAAACGCTGCTGATCGGTACGCCGGTTGCTAAAACGGTATAACTGCTGGTCCAATCGGTCAGTTCCTTGACACCGTTATATTCGGTCAGGGTTCCGGTAACTTCGATGGAATCACCCTGAGCAATGGTCGTGATCGCCGAAGCGTACAGGTTTAAGCCTTTTCCGGAATAATCCTGGAAATAAGCCGATGTGCGGGTCGTGATAATGATATTGGCGCCGATTGTCACTACACCGCGCAGAGTCACGGTTTCGCCATTATACTCATCCCAGTTATTCCGGATCGTGGCGATTGTAATTACTTCCGGCGGTTCTGAAATCAGGATCATGTTCAGATTGGAAACGGCGGTCAATCCGGTCTCGTCTTCCGCCTGAACCTTGTAATACAACGTATCGGCGGTCGTGAACGGACCGATCGTTACGGAATAGGTCGTACCGGCTGAGAGCGTCATCGCAACCGTATGTTCGACCGATTCAAAAGTATAAATCAGATCGACGCCCGTGATCGCCGAATCGCTGCTGACATTCACCGAAAAGGTTATCGACTGGGCAGTGGTCGGGCTGGTTGGAGCATAAACCAGGTTCGAGAACTTCGGTTTGGTGTGACCGACCGACACGACCTGCCAGGTGGCATTCAGGTTTTCGCCGGTTTCATTGTGACCGGTCAGACCGTTACCGCCTGAGGACGGTTCGGTGCCTTCGCCGCTGATGCGTTGCAGTTTCTGCCCATCCACATGCGTCGGTGCAAAAACCTGGGAAGCGACTGGCGTATCCGCCTGATAACCCGCAACCGCACTTTTATCGACGGCATACTTGGTGCTGCCCCACAGAACGTAATCGACATCCTGAACGGTAGAGGATGAGCCATCCCAATAAAACAATACCAATGTTTCGGCGGCGTTATCCAGATAGGCATAGGCGCTGCCCTTAGTGGTTACGCCATCGACCGCCTGACGCAGACTGTCCTTGATCGACAAATCGGGCAAGACACTATAATAGGTCTGATAGGCCGTCGTAGTGGAAGTACCGATAATGATCTCCGATTTACCGGCCAGCGTGTATCCATTCGGAAAACGGGCAATGAAATCCGAACCGCTCCCGCTCCAATAGTCCGCCCCGGAAGGTAGCTTGTAATAGTATTTATGGTTCGTCGTATCCGTAGCGTCCGTCAGGTAGTAATTGCTCAGGTCAATCGCATTGTCCGTCGGATTGTAGAGTTTGATATACTCGGCGTTGCTGCCGGAGCTGCTCCCGGGCTGCAGGACGATCTCGGAAATGACGACATGATCCTGGGCGGTCAGAAGAAAGACCGGCCACAGCAGAAACCATGTCAGTAAGTTTCTTTTTTTCATAGTTTACTTCAGGAATAACAGTTTTTGGGTTTGGACCTTATTCTCCGCTTTCAATTGCACAAAATATACTCCGGACGGGAAATGACTGGCGTTCCAGACTTTGCTAAAACTGCCGGCCGTAGCATAGCCGCTGCCGATTACGTCAATTTTCTGGCCGAGCATATTATAAACCGCCAGCTCGTATTTGCCGTTCTTCGATAATTGCCAGTTGATCCGGGTTTCCGGGTTAAATGGATTCGGGTAGGCCGGACTGAGGCTGAAAACCAGAGCTTTGGTTCCAGGTTCCTTAATGGCATCAGAAGTTGTTATATCCTCAGCATAGCCGATCAGGGTCTCGTAGGTGCTGGAGTACTGGTAACCGACTCCTTTGAACTTATAAGAATTCCCAATCGCAATCGCGGACGTATCGATACCGGTAGAAGTCAGTATGCGGGCAACGGTCGTGTCCGTACCGCTGACGACGCTGATATTGGTTGCAGTTGTATAAGCTGTTTTACCGACTACTTGTCCGGAAAACTCTATCAGAGTGCCTTCCCAGTCGCTGCTGTTTGCTTCGGCAACCGTTACGCTCTGAACATCCGGCAGATCATTCCCGGTCGATATTACCTTGTAGGTGAAGTCAGTCACTTCGACGGTTGTATAATATTGATCGACATATCCGACCACCAGCAGCTCAGCGCCGCGGGTAATATCCGAATACAATGTTCCGTCGTAGAGATTCAATCCGCGGCCGGATTCGTCCTGGATATAGGCGGAGGTATAGCCGCTGGCCAGAACTCCGGCGCCGATCGTGACGATTCCCTGGATCGTCACCATCTGGCCATTTAGCGTCGAAGCGTTGGCCTGAATATTAGCGATCGTTTCCGGCGTACTGTTGGCGATGATGACCGACTGGCTGGACGACTGCCCGGAATTGGCCGGGGACTGATCGTCCGAACAGGCGATATAAAACTCGATGATGCTGTTGCCGGTCTGGGCCGGGATGGTGCCCATCCAGGTATTGCCGGTCTCATTCCACATTTCAGCCGTATTGATCAGGCTGCCGGTCGCTCCATAATAGATCGTCGCAGTCGCAATCGTTCCCACTACCGGCGTCAGGGTCGCGCTGACGGTGATCTCATCGGCCGAGGTTACGAACTCCGGTGTGTAAGTAATATCGCTGACCACGGGGGCATTCGGATTGGTGCTATGCGAACCGAGATTGTCGATGTTATCGCTCGCATATTGATTCCATTCATCAACATTATAAGTCGAACTGCCATATAAAATGGTACTTTTACGTGTAAGAGTCATATCTTTGATAATATCGGTGCTGTTGCTGGGTTCGCCAACCACATCCACCAATAATCCGTTCCGGAAAAGCCCAACCGCATCGTTGCCGTTGAAACTCATCACCGAATAAGTGCCTTCAACGACGATATCAGGACTTGTATAAATGGCATGACTTTCATTGGCAAGCACGAGGGTTTGTCCGCTGGCCAGAATTGAATCAGCCCCCCATTCGGTAAATTCATTATCGGTATCAAAAACGCCTGCGCCGTTCGAGGCTTTTTTAATTGAATAGCCATTCCCCGATAAATTAACCGGGGCATCGGACGCATTATATATTTCGAGATACTTATTATTTGAGGAACCTTCGACGTACTCGCTGATAATAATCGAACTGGGATTGACATAAATCGTTACAGTATCCTTGCCGACCGCACTACTATCATCGGTCACAGCCAATTGGAATTCCAGTTCGGCTATATCAGATGGCGATGTAAATGTCACCGTCGCCTGATTGGTGGCCGATAGGGTCACGGATGTTCCCGAAATCTGCGTCCAGGCATAACTGACGATTGCACCATCCGGATCGGTGCTACCGGAACCATCTAAGGTCACAGTAACGTCAAAGCGTTCTACCCGATCTGTTCCGGCCGATGCAGATGGAGCCACGTTTGAACCGCCCTCCATAACATGTGAACCCAGATATGTAAAAGTATCTTTCGAATATACTATCCATTCAGCTTCCAAAGTCGTGGTACCGGACGAAGCTGTCCAATCAGTGTTACCCTGAGATACCGACGATTTTCTCACAAGAGTATAATCTTTTGTAGCTGTTGCAGTACCTGCTACCGCCCATCCATCGCCCGGGTCGGTGGTCGGAACACCAATAACATCAATCAGAGTCCCGTCTTTAAACAATCCTAAAGCATCATCACCATTGAAACTTGGTACGTTGTCACCATCGCCACCATCTGCGGTATTGTTATAGGCAAAGCCTAAATCACCAACATCAGAAATGGACGTAGATGCACTTAAATTGTATATCACATATACATCACCGGCGTTTAATGATCCCGTAAGAGGCAATACATAACGTCTATCAGCCGTGGGGGTACCGCCCGTAGGTGTGTAGCATCCCCATCCGGAACCATTATTGGCTGCTTTAACCGTATACTGGCTCAAATCCACGGCTGCTCCGGTAGGATTATAAATCTCGATGGCTTTATTGTTACTCGATCCTTCAATATATTCGCTGAAGAACAGGTCGCCGGCAAAGATGAGCGCCGGGAGCATTAAGGCAAACGTCAAAATATGGATGATGTGTCGCATGGTTACCTCTTTAGTTAATAAATAGCGGGTGAATATAGAATTTTGATTTGGAAATTGCAACATTTTCAAACTTGCCGGTTGGGTATTACTTTGGAACTCCGGATTATGTAAAGGTTACAGAGCGGCTTTTGACAGATATTGACGGTCATTCGATTGTTATACTCTGTCATCCTGGGTCCTTCTCTGTCATCCTGATCCGGCAGTTGCCGGAGAAGGATCGCCAAAGTCCGGGCGTTAGACCAGAGTGTTTCTTCAGTCAGGGAATCAGCGACCCGGGAGGACGATTGTCTCTGATTGGCCTTGTCAGGGCTTCCCCGGGTGGACTCATCGGTCTGGATTGGTCGGTAATCGGTGCGGATTGGCCGGGTAATCGTTGCGGATTGGTCGGCTAATCGGCATGGATTGGTCGGGTCAGGGCTTCCCTGAGTGGAATAACCGGTAAGGATCGCTAAAGTCGGTGTGTAAAAACAGAACGATTCTTCACTCGTCGCGAAGCGCTCCTCTTTCAGAATGACAAACGGTTGATCAGTCATCCTGAGTCCGGTCTTTCGAGCGAAGGATCGCTAAAGTCAGTGTAAAAACCTGAGCGATTCTTCGGTCATCCCGATCATCATCGGGACTGCCCTCAGATTGACATCGGGGATGGAACGGTAACTTCTCTCGGCCAGAAGGAACTCGCCCTTCAATAGTATGACCGGGCCCGGCAACTCATTCTATCAAAGACCGGCCTCCACAAAATCCGATTAGACTACGGTTTTGAATCCGTCCCTGTTCACCGTTAATCAAAACTCTTTACATCAACAAAAATATTTTTAAATTAAGATGGAAATATAACGGAATGGAAATTGTGACAGAACACTTCCGATGTTCGAATGCGCTTGATCGTAAAAAGACTGGTATATCTCCGGTTCCGATCCGGTGTTTCCTTCTACTGGCTGTTACTTTCTTGTCGTTGTTCGGGGCTAACCCGGTCTTTCCCTCTGATTTTACACTAAAACCCGGCAAGCATTTGAAATTCGACTTTATCAACGTTGAAGACGGTCTGCTGGACAAGTCGATTGTTTGTGTGGCGCAGGATTCGGTCGGGTTCATTTGGATCGCGACCCGCTATGGAGGGCTGTACCGGTACGACGGCTGCGAACTGTTCCGATACTTACATGACGATAAAGACTCAACCTCGATCGGCAGTAATTTTGTTACCGATTTATTAGTCGATTCGGAGGGTTATCTGTGGGTAACCGGTCAAAATGACAATTTCAAAAGATATAGTTTTATTGATAGGTACGATCCAAATACCCATACTTTTTTTCACATTGTAAAAAGCGACAGCACAATCGGAACAATTTTTGACTTTCAGGAAGGCGCCGCCGGCGATTATTACTTTTTTTCTCAAAAGTTAAAACTTTACAAAATAACCGTCCGGAACAATTCTTATGAGTTGCAGTATCAGTCGCAGTTTAAAACAACAACCGATATCCCACTGCCTCCGAAAATTAAAATCGAGCAGATATTGCCTATAGGCGATCAAAAAATGATTCTGGATATATCCTCAATCGGAATCGCCGAATATGATATTCAAACCGGATTGGCTGATTTAAACCGGTTTGCCAAATTGAACCAATATTTTACTACGCAATATATTAAACCAACTATTATACTGATCGACCGCAAAGGAATATTTTGGATTGGCACCAATTCCGGGCTGGTGTATTACAATCCCAATCAAAAAATAATTAAACATTATTTAACCCAGACAAAAATTGAAAACATCTTGAAACCAGGTAGATTTCTAAGGAAAAATACTAATATCACCGGCCTGTCGGAAGATTATGATGGAAATATTTGGATTGTCGGGATCAAGTCTCCGGTATCAGAAGAATTCTATAAATTCGATCAGGAATCTAAAACCATTTATCAGTACAAGACCGATCCTTTTCAAGATAATACCATATCGCAAGTAAGTATCAATCATATTTTTATCGATCGTTCCAGGACAGTCTGGCTTTCCACATTTCAGAACGGTGTTTATCATTTTGCATTGCCCCGCCCCTTTAAAAATATCAATGTTCTCCCGGACAGTGTTAAATTATATAAAAATGAAATCAACGATATACTGGAAGACCGGCAGGGTAATTTATGGATGGCGACTGAAACTAAATTGTATCGATATAACCCATCTTTAAAAAAAGCTAACGTTTTCAATTTTCAAATCCGGAACACTAATAAGTATTACATACATAATAAGAATGCGACTCAGTACCGGATATATGAGGATCGTCAGAATATAATCTGGCTGGGTACTTCCTGGGGAATTCAACGCTATAACCGGGCTACGGATTCATTTACGCATATTAATCTGGATTCGACGCTTATAAAAGGTAGTAGTGGTTTCATTAATCGCAAGAATCAGGTCCGTTCGTTTTATGAGGATCAAGCCGGTAATTTCTGGATAGGTACCGGTGACGGATTGTGCCTGTTTGACCGTCATACCGAACAGTACCAATATTTCCGGATCGTAAAAGACAATCCCAGAAAATTTCTAAATAAAAATTGCGTCTTTGATATAATGGACAACGGCAATGGCTTTTTATGGCTAGGGACTCAGGATGGATTCGTTAAATTTGACGTTAAATCAAAAACCAGTGTTAATTACCATGACAGCCTCGCTATTCAAAAATACAATAATATTAATTCCGTTGGTTCTTTATTCGAGTCGGCCGACGGACGCATCTGGTTGGGTTCTTTTAGCCATGATCTGATATCATTTGATCCTAATACTGATAAATTTGAATATCATTCCGAGGCCGTCGGGCTGCACGGAAAAAACGTCAGCAGTGTCACTGAAGACCGCCACGGGAAGTTGTGGATCAGAACCGTTTACGGACTGGTAAAATACGATCCAATCTCGCATGCTTCCGTCTGTTATGATCGCAATGATAACGTGTTATATTATATCAAAGACAAAAACCAGAGTAACTTCTGGGATGACTTGTCAGTTAATGATTACTGTAACCGATTTTCAAAAAGCCTGTGTCAGACTCGTTCCGGCTGGATCTATGCCGGAGGAATCAATGGTATTACCTATTTTCATCCGGATAGCCTTATTCCTGATAAACCATCAAACATCGTGATTACAAAAGTGAATATCCAGCAACGGAATCAATACACGCTTAACCGGCCGGATGAATTCAGGAACATCGTTCTGCCCTGGCATGATAATTTTATCACGATCAGTTTTGCCTTACTTGATTTTTATGACGTCAAAGATAACCGGTATAAATACATTCTGGAAGGCCTCGAGCAGGAATGGATTGCCTGCGGTAATACCAATCAGGCCGCCTATCTGAATGTCCCGCCGGGCCAATATACTTTCAGAGTCGTTGGAGAAAATTCTGACGGAATTCGTAGTCAGAACGAAGCCTCGCTTAATATCACGATTGTCCCGCCTTTCTGGCGCCGACTATGGTTTAAACTCGCCCTGATAACCGGTACTTTTACGTTAATTGCTCTGGTATTCCAATGGCGTATGGCAACGGCTCATAAACAAAGAGAAAAATTAAAATCACTCGTACTCGACCGCACGCAGGAACTCTCCGAGAAGACTTTCGCCCTGGAAACCGCCCACAGTCAGCTCGAAGGAAAAGTTTTGGAACGAACGCAGGAATTGGCCGCCGCCAATGCCGGTTTACTCCACGAAATGGAAATCCGCCGTAAAGCTGAGGAATCCCTCCGGCGCAGCGAAGAAATTGCCCGCGTTCTGATCAATGCCCCGGTCGACCTAGCCCTGTTGATCGACACCCAGGGCCTTATTATAGCCCTGAACCGCTCCGCCGCCCGGCATTTTGGCGCTCCTTCCGAACAAATCATCAATCGGAATTTAATTGAGATTCTGCCATCGGATGTTGCTAATTACCGGTATAAGTATCTCGTCAAATGTAAAGAATCCGGACAACCACAGGATTTTGAAGATGAAAATCATGGCCGGATTTTCCAAAATCAATTTTACCCGATAAGCGGTCCGGATGGTAATGTTCTCAATATCGCGGTTTATGCCCGTGATATTACCGATCAGAAAAAAATGGAAAAATTCCTACGAAATGCCCGCCTCGAACTCGAAATATTAGTCGACGAACGCACGGAGGAATTAAAACAGATCAACCGCAAATTAACCAGGGAAATTTCAACCCGCAAAAGTATTGAAACTAAACTTCGCACCAGTGAGGGAAAATACCGCGATCTCTTCCAGAATGCCAACGATTTAATCTGGATCGGGGACTATAATGGTAAATTTTTATCGATCAACAATCATCTGAAATCCTTCACAGGCTACTCCAAAAAAGAATTGTTATCACTTAATCCAATCCTGCTGATCCAGCCCGAAGACCGGTTCCGCATCATCCGCCGTTACCGGCAGGTTTTGAAGAACCAAACGACCGACATCGAACTGAATACGGTTACCAAAAACGGGCAAGTGCATCCGATCTGGCTCAAGATGCGCCCGATAATTAAAAACAACCAGATTGTCGGAGTACATGGCATCGGCCGGGACATTTCGGAACTGAGACGTGCCCAAAACGAAATCCGTGAGTCGGAGGAGCAGAAACGTGAAAGCCTGCGTCAGTTTACTCTCAGGCTGGCCCATGAGATCAAGAACCCATTAGCCAGTATTAAAAGTTCTGCCCAATTGGTCGCCGCATCAGATAATGCTAAAAATCCCCAGATCGATAAACACATGGGCATTATCAACCGAAATGTCGATATCTGTAATCAAGTCGTTCAGAATCTATATTCATACACTCACTTAAACGGCTATCAGTTCGAGGAAAAAAATACTCAGAGCCTTATACAAAAACTGAATACCTTTCTGAATGAAAAAACAACCGAAAATCAAAATCTTAAAATCACTCTAAAGGTCGACCCGGATTTACCTCCTCTCTATATCGACGAATATCACCTTTCACAGGCTTTCCGAAATATTATAAATAACGCCATCGAAGCGATCCCCGGTAAAGGAAAATTAGATTTAGCCGTTCGGGTAAACCACACAAATAAAACTATTACCTTCGAATGCAAGGATAACGGCATTGGTATCCCGGCGGATGATTTACCGCAGATATTTCAGCCGTTTTACAGTTCCAAATCAAAGGGCTTCGGCCTGGGATTACCGTTTGCCAAAGAAATCATCGAAAATCATCACGGCACAATCTCCGTTACCAGTGTCCTTAAACGCGGAACAACTTTTAAGGTAATTTTACCAACATTGTAGTAAATTAATGCCAAATTTTTAATGAATATCTGATATGAGTACAATTCTAATCGTCGAAGACAAGCAGGATACGCGCGAAAATATCGCCGAGTTGTTTGCCCTTAATGGCTACAAGGTTCTGACGGCCGGGGATGGCAAGACCGCCCTCTCGATTATTAAAAATCAATTCCCGGACTGTGTCATTCTGGACATTCGGCTACCCGATACGACCGGTCATGAAATTCTCACGCAGTGTCGGGAAGAGATCGATGCCGGGATGGTCGTTATAATCATCACAGCCTACGGGGAAGTCTCAATGGCGGTCAGCGCCATGAAAATGGGCGCCTATGACTACCTCGAAAAACCCTTCGAAAATGAAATCCTCCTGATGACAGTTAAACGCGGTCTGAATTATCAGCAGACTAAGAGAGAACTCAATCACTTACGCCGGGTGGTCAGCGGCGATCAGGAAAGTGAAAAGATTTTCGGAAAGAGTCCGGTTATTAAAAAGGTTATCAAACAAATCGAATCCGTCTCGCAAACCGATCTCACGATTCTTATCCAGGGTGAAACCGGAACCGGTAAAGAAGTGGCGGCCCGTTACATTCACCAAAAGAGTAAACGGAAAGATCGCCCTTTTATTGCCGTTGATTGCGGCGCCATCCCGGAAAGTTTAATCGAAAGTGAATTTTTCGGCTTTGAAAAAGGTTCGTTTACGGGCGCTACCCAAAGTCACCAGGGCAAATTTCAGATGGCTGATTCCGGCACGCTTTATTTAGACGAAATCGGCAATTTACCACTCGATCAGCAACGCCGTTTCCTGCGCGCTATCGAAAATAAGACCGTGCGCCCGATCGGATCAAATAAAGAAAATAATGTCGATATCCGTCTTATTATTGCCAGTAATTCCAACCTGGCTCAATTAGTCGTCGAAAACAAATTCCGAAAAGATTTATTTTACCGCATATCCGAATACGTCATCACGATGCCCCCCTTGAGCGAAAGGATCGAAGACATCCCGCATCTGGCGGCTTATTTTCTCTCAGAAGCTAATTATGAATTAAATCGGAATATCACCAGTATTTCCGAAGAAGCTCTGGCTCGTTTACTCTCTTATCCCTGGCCTGGCAATGTCCGGCAGCTGCGCAACATCATCCGAAAAGCCGCCCTGATGGCCACCGTAACTATCCGGGAATCACATCTTTCCTTCCCGGCCGAGACCACTGTGGAAAATAAAGGCAAGTGTTTCTTTTCTGTTCATGCCCGGGATATCGAACAATATCCAAATTTTCGGGATGCTTATGCCGATCTGATTCAGGAATTCGAGAAGGAATTAATCCGGCAGGCTTACACACACGCCCATGGCAATATTGCCAAAGCAGCCCGGATTTTCGGGATCGATCGCCGCAATTTTTATCATAAACTCGATAAATATTCTGATGATATTAACTTGAATAAAGATTAGTAGTCCGCCTGTTTAACCATATTAAAAAATGAGAGAAAACATGAGTCCTTATTTCACAGCCGATTATGCAGCCGGTGCCTTTGTACCGCTTTCAACTTCCCATTTTGTCGCTCTGGGGATTATTCTGCTCATCAATATTCTGATGGTCATCTGGTTGAAGAAAATCTGCAATAAGCAGGTTGAAAAGTGGTTGGCATACGGTTTGGCCTCCCTGTTGATCCTTCAGGAAATTTCATTAAATGTCTGGCGCCTTTCCACCGATCAATGGTCTGCCGGCACCTCTCTGCCTCTTCACCTTTGCGGAGTGGCGGTGATTCTTTCGGCGGTGCTTTTAGTCACCAAGAATTATCGTCTTTATGAAATCGTCTACTTCTGGGGTTTCGGTGGTGCAATCCAGGCCCTGATGACTCCCGATATCGGTCGCTTTTCCTATCCGCATTTCCGTTTCTTCCAGTTTTTCGTTTCACATGGCGCGATCGTCACCGCAACGGTTTTTGCCACTTTCATTATGGATTACCGGCCTTATCTGCGTTCGGTTCTGCGGGTCTTCATTATAACGAATATTTATCTGGTAATCATGGCCGGATTCAATTTCCTGGTTGACGGCAATTATCTTTTTATCTGCCACAAACCGGAAACGGCCTCGCTGCTTGATTATCTCGGGCCCTGGCCTTATTATATTTTATCGCTGGAAGGCGTCGGAATCGTTTCATTCCTGATCTATTATTCACCCTTTGCGGTCAAAGACTATATTACGAAAGTCAGGCAGACCCGGGAACTACCAGCCTCCTGAGGCATAATTTCAGTGCTAAATATCGAATATATTCCGTTCAGTCTTTTTGAACTTCCCAGAACTGGGCGCCGAAGTGATCCCACGGCAAACGCCATTCATCACATTGTTCGGGTTCGGCTGAAAACTGATTATCCATGAAGTATATCAGGTGGGCTTTACTGCAACCAATATTCTTACAACCGTGCGCAACACCCGGCGGAATCACGACCAGGCGCGGGTTGCCGTCACCAATAACGAAACGCATCAGGTTGCCATTGGTTGGCGAATCTGCCCGCAGGTCAGCCAGGATGAGCAATACTTTGGAGTCCGGCGGTACAAACCAAACATCGGTCTGTTGACGGTGGACATGAAAAGCCTTTATGCTTTCCGGTTCCATATCGCTGAAATTTATCTGGGCGATATTCAAACCGTCAACTTCCGTGCTGATCCCCTGATTAACCCTCATTAACTCTGTAAATGAACCACCATCGTCATTAAAACGACGCAAATTGATCAACTTCACTCCATCAATTGACGACTTTTTCGCATAATCCTGCAAGTGAACGATCTTTTCGATTTCCGTTTTAAACTGAACCTTCAATGTATTCAACCTTTCTCAATAGGAATTTTTACGAGTAGAAATTATCACTCTACGAACAAAAAGACAAATCCGGGAATTTTAATTGCGGGATTGCTTGACATTACTCGATTCTCCTGCTAAATTTCTGGCGATTTTTTCTAAATACTAATGGCGATCACCGTTTTAATATTATTTTTGTTCATCGGGCTGGTCTTAGCCGTTTTCCTGCTTCTGCGTTTTTCCTGGTTAAAATCTGTTGAGGGAAAAACCGCTGATATTAAACCTCATCCACAGTTTGAAGATCAAGTGACGGCTTTTGATCGGTTTTCGATAAGGGTCATTGTCATAATGGTATTGGTGATTGTCACCCTTTTAATGGTCTTTGCCAGCCTATTCTATGATTTTTACAATAAGGCCGATCAGGCGGCGGCATTGCTGTTATTTATTTTCATAACCGCCACCGGATTTCTATTTTTTCTTAAAAAGGAGTCGGCCATTCAGGCTCGTCCTCCGGAATTGTCCTCAAACATTGACGATCACAGGGAAAAATTATGAACTCAAACGCCTCGGAGCTCTGGACTACGCTAAACTTCGTTTTTGCGGATGACTCGAATATGGCTTTCGATGTTCAATTATCCGAGTCGGTTATTACCGAAATTACCATTGATCCGGGACCGCCCGATTTTCGAACCAAATGCACCATAGATGAATTGTTTGGGATTAACACCTCGCTTTTTGCGGAGGACACTTTTCCATATCATAATCTTTGGTTCAAATACGCCCAATTATCCGCCGCAGAAAAATACTTCAAAGTTTCGGTTCCGGCGAGGACAGAACTTATAAGGGTAATCATTTTTGAATACCTTAGAATCGCTGAATATCTTTTTTGTTTAGCGACGTTCAGCCTGAATATCGGGCTGAATGAATTTTTTACAAATTTGATGGAGAAACACGAATCCCTTCACCGTTTTCTGAGATTAATCTTAGCCGAAATCGCTCCATTTGAATATATCAGCGGGATTAAAAAAGTGAATGATTTGCCTGCCGGATTTACCGAAAGAAATCTGAAATTCCTCACCCAAATTCAACCGTGCCTTGAACACCTTTTTATGAAATTATTAGGAAACCGGATCGTTATCGGCCGTTGTCAGGACATCACTCTCCGCCCAGTTAATCAATCCATCCCTTTAAGTAGCGGCCCTAACCTGCGAGCGACCGGTTCCAGCAGTGACCGGCGGCATGATTTTCCGTATTCATACTATCAGAAGATATTTTTCGACCGGGTTGAAAGGCAGCGGAACCCAAATCAGACCTGTGAATACTGGCATCGGCTCAGAATTCGGTGCGAGGAAATCCTCATTTCCGTTCATCTGATCCGTCAAGCCGTAAAACTTTTGGTATATGAAAAAAATCTGAGTCAGTCCACCCAGTTACCGGCGTCCCTCTTAAAAGGACATGCCAGCAGTGTCACCGAAACTCCCTGGGGAGTCCTGACCTGCCAGATGAATTGTCCGGGCGGTAAAGATCTCTACGAATTCATTTTAACAAATCCAATGCATGAAATCCTGCTTCTCCTCCGACAAACGGCCGTCGGTCTTGAGCTGAGTGACTTTCCGTTATTAGTTGCTTCGCTGGGTTTAAGACCTAAAATGGAATTAATATGAATCATCCTAACCTCCTGAGTATCTGCAATATACTATGTTGACTTTAGGACTCAATTTAGGATACGGTCTGCTACTGGCAACCTTGATTGGCCTGCTGATCCCGGCTCTGATCATCCTCGAAGACTGTCGTTTTAGCGGTTCTTTCCGGCAGCCGGTCAAGGGAACCAAACCATTACTGGCCTATCGGTTATTTTTAAAATCACTCCGGATTGGGTTGTCCCGATCTGCCGGCGCCTTTCCGTTATCTGCTCAGATTATAAATCTGGCAGAAACGGCACTGTTACTCGGTCTCTGGTTGGTCTTGCCCTATCAGATGCAAGTTTCAGAAACGAGCGGTTTGCTCTGGCTCTATTTGATCGCGCTGGTTGTTCCGGTCAATGCTATAATTTTTATCATCACTGCCAGTCGTATGGAGCGCGATATCGACCGGGCTGGTGCACTGAAGAACGGAATGATGGTCTTAAGCTGTTATATACCGATAATTTTCAGCATCCTTATTATCAGCATAGTCAGTCCCGACGAAAATCTTGTTGCGTTGAGTCATAGCCAGCATGGATTTTGGCTGGGAATCATTCCGCGCTGGAATATTTTCCGCTCTCCTTTTCTTTTCCTGGCCGGCGGTCTGTTTTGCGCCAATCTGATTATTTTATTACGGATCAATGACGGTGGTTTCAAGCCGCTCGAGTTTCAGCATCTTTCCGAAATATATAGAGGCCGCCGGATGGTTTTCGGCAATGTATTGCGTTTCAACCGGCAAGCCCTGTATTTCAGCCTGGCCGCCATGTGGGTATTTATGTTTATGGGAGGTTGGCAATCACCATTTAATTACATTAATCATCACTTCGCTTCGGTCGTTGGCGGGCTTTGGTTTGTCTGTAAAACCGTTATTATTTTCATGACCTGCATAACATTAAAATCCCGGCTGCCGACCCTGATTGTCAAGCAGGTGCTTGGTTTCAATTTTAAAATACAGGTACCGGTTCTGACTTTAATCTGGCTAAGTATAATGGCTGGCAGGTGGTTTTGATGGTTGATTTTCGGTGGATGCCGTTTATGTTTTGGATTTCGGCCGGACTGACGTTGATTCCGGCCGGGCTGGCGCTAACTCTAACTAAGCCAAAAGACCTCGCTTTAACGATAATGGTCGTCCATTTCGGTGTTTTTCTGCTATTGACATCTATTGGAGCGGTCATACCGGCAATTATCTTTCTTATCGCGGCTTTATTGATAAATACGTTGATCCTATACGGTATCATTATATTTCCATCCAGACATGACGAAGTGATAAATCTGTCAACGCGATCAATCTTACTGCGCGCAATTTTGTGTGCTCTGGTATTCATTGTCCTGATTTTTGCCTTTCATCAAGCCGGAACTAAATCCCTTTCGGCCAATACTCCTACTAATATTGATTTTCAAATGCAAAGCCCGGATATTTCTATTTTTCTTATTTTGAGCGGCCTGTTATTTTTATTAATTTTTATCGCTGTCAGTCATTTTATAAAAAGAAGATGAGTCATCTTTTCCCATATCAAATTATTAGCGCCAGCCTTTTCGTTTTCGGCTGCTACGGTTTGTTACTAAGCCGAAACCGCTGGGCAATTTTGGCCTTCTTACAGATGATGATCGGCGGCATCATTCTGGCGTTAAGCGCAATTACCGGAATCGGCGGCGCCACTCACCCAGACTCGGATTTGTCGGTAATCATTACATACGGAGCTTTGACTGCAATGATTCTCCTGGCGATAATTTTTACATTGCGGGTTTTAAGAACCGGAACCGATTCCGACGACGAGCCAACCTGAGGTTACTATGAATTTTCTGATGATATTAACTCTGATTCTCCCCTTACTCTCCTTCTTTTATACCCGCTGGTTACCGGATAAATATTTATCCAATCACAAATGGCTGATGACGGTCGGTCTGGCGGCTTCCAACCTGGTCGCGATAGGCATTTTTGGCATCATTTTCTTAGTCAATGCGGCTGAATTCGTACAAACATATTCAGTTACCTGGTGGAAAATTGCCGGGCATTTTTTTACAATGTCGCTGACTCTAAAACCGTTCACAGGTTTATTGCTGGCGAGCTGGGCGGCAAGCAGTTTGTTTTTTACGATCTTGTTATCGACTGTATACTTCGAACCAAAGACTTTTCGGAAGAGTCTGATGAATCTGTCCCTCAGCACCTTCGCTATCAATGGATTCATCCTGACTAATGATTTACTGACATTGTTATTTTTCTGGGCCTTATTGGATCTATGTGCTTATTGGATCCGGTCGCGGAATTGTGATGACATTTTCGAACGGCGTGCAATTCACTACTTGACGATTTTCGAAAATTTGCTGTTATTGCTGGCTGTCTATGCTCTGTTTAAAACCTCTTCCACGTCTCAAATCGATGCAATTCTCGTAAAAATCGGTGGCGGTGAGATCAGCGTGGTTCAGTTATTATTTTCAGGCGTGTTGATCGCCCTGGTCGGAATCATCCGGATCATTCAGCCGTGGCTGTGCTCCAATTCTGGCGAGGTACTGAAGGCTCAGCCAGGCGATGAACTCATCATTTATTCCGGAATTATCCCAAGCGGTTTATTTCTAATTGCTAAACTCTTACCGGTTATTCCATCGTTTTTATTAATCGGACTAGTAATAACCAGCGGAGTAATATTTCTCATCGGAACGTTAGCAATCGTCGCTAAAAGGGATTTTATTCAGTTCCTGCGATTGAATACGATCCTGCAAATGAGCCTGATTATATTGACATATAGCATTAACGCGGTAGCGCTCGGCGCTTTTTTTCTAATCGGCTTCTTGGCTTTAAACCTGCTGCTGATCATTTTCATTTGCGATTTTCAACCAGTATCGGCGACAGGAGAGGCTGTCCGCTCTTCCGGTTCAGCACTGATTGTGCCGGTTCGCATTGTTCTTTTATTTGGCCTGATCGGATTGCCGTTCACGATGACTTGCAATGCCCGGCTGCTTCTGCTCGAGACGGTATCGCTTTTTGGGATAGCCGGGTCAGCGAGCCGGTCTTTTCTGATGGGAATGACAGGCGCGCTTTTTCTCCTGAACACTCTCGTGGTATTCAGATTGTTTCTGGTTACGGGCGCACTGAGACCGGCCAGCCGGAAAACATCTCCTCCTTCCCCGATGCTCCAATGGTTTGCAGGCGGATTGTCAATTTTATGTCTGTATCCATTTTACACCTTTCCGCGACTCAATCCGCTGACAACCGTCCTGAACGGTATGGCATTATTTTCAAGCGAGCCAACGTTAGGTCCTCGTGCAGAAAATTTGCCGATCGTAATCGTTTATACCGGCCTATTACTGGCCGGCCTGACGACTGGTTTCATTTTCAGTAAATATCTGAATATTAACGGTCTTATGGCCAGAATCAATAATTACCGTACCGGTTTGCGGACCTGGTTTCAGACCACCTTGCATAGATATTTGGCTGTCACTACCCAAAAAGCAGCACGCTTCGACACAGTTTTATTACCCGAATTCGGATTTATAATGACAAAACATTTCAATCGGGTAGTAAACACTTTCAACCGCTTGAATGACAAGTGTGCCCGGCGGTTTATCCAACTCGAAGCCGTTCCGACCGCATTTTCAGAGAGAATATTTCAGCGAATTCAGCAGTTGAAATTTTACAATTTAATTCTGATAGTACTGCTGATTCTGTCAATTACTATTTTGATTTGTATTATTTGAAGCATATACCCGGAGATAAACATTTATGACCGAACATTTGCTATCCATCAACTTACTGATCGCGTTCGCCGGATTGGTGTTCATCACTCTGACTAAGCGCGTTAAAACGACGACCATCAAGACCGCCGCGACCATTGTCAGCGGACTCCAATTATGGATTGGATTCGAAATTATTTTCAATTTCAATCCGCTGGAGACGGCTTTGCAATTTTCCGAGCGGATTAAGTGGATCGCTGCTTTGAGGATTGATTATTACATTGGTATTGACAGTATAAATTTAGTTTTCCTCAGTCTCACATCCCTGCTGGTCTTTTTGAGTGTTCTGATTTTCTGGAAAAATGAACACAGAGTCAAAGAATATTTCGTACTGCTCATGATGGTAAATATCGGACTGACGGGAACGTTTGCAGCCATGAACCTTTTCCTGTTTTTCGTTTTTCTCGGAATAACCTTTTTTGCCGTTTACCTGATTATTGGTATCTGGACCGGACCGAATGGATCAAATCCGGCCAACCGGCTCGGTGTCTATATACTGCTTGGTTATATCCTGATTCTTTTAGGTTTGATCCTGCTCTTATACGAAAATCACCTGCATTCACTCAACCTGTCCGAATTGATTTCCGGCAATACTATGTCATCAGTTTCTCAAATGATAATCTCAATCATTTTTATGCTCGGATTTGCATTCCTGATCCCAATTTTTCCTTTTCACTCCTGGTTGATCCCGGTAATAAAAAAGACTCCGGTAGGTCTCACGGTGCTGGTTATTAGTATCATGACCAAGATCGGCCTATATGGATTGATCCGGATCATCGCTCCGGTAATGCCGGTAGCCGCGAACACTCTGGCTCTTGGAATCGCTATCTGGGGCTTGCTTAATATAATATACGGGGCGATTTGCGCTCTGGGAAGCTCCGATACTGATCAGATACTCGGTTATTATACGTTGCAGCAGACCGGATTTATCCTGATCGGTTTTGCAGCCATCACGGGTGGTGCTGGACAAAATATCCCGGCAGCTGTCACTGGTTTAAGTGGTGCTCTGTTGATTGCCGCCAGCCATGCAGCCTTAATCGCTCTTTTGTTGATAATCCTGAAAAAGTATGTCCCTGACAGTATCAACGCCTTAGCAGTTTCTCCGGGCCTGCGACCGGTGATCATTCTGACTTTACTCGGTGGCCTGGGTATGCCGGGACTCTCTGATTTTATAGCCCGTTTCACGACTATTCTGGGCGCTTATCAAATTCCGAGATTGAATGTTATCACTATCATTAGTTTATTTGGATTAATCGCCAACTTTATCGTTTTCCAGCGATTATTTCGAAGAATGATTTTCAACCAGGTTTATTCTCCTGACCAGCCGGTTGTTACCTTCGACACTAATGAAATGTTTGTTATTGTGATTCTTCTATCC
>Ga0172375_10002703_pt1 | contig 27391 bp, 27 predicted proteins | sample LakKiv1m_FD_114537 | JGI IMG/M metagenome (GOLD analysis project Ga0172375, IMG submission 114537) | Freshwater microbial communities from Kabuno Bay, South-Kivu, Congo - kab_092012_11.1m | ecosystem: Environmental > Aquatic > Freshwater > Lake | place: Democratic Republic of the Congo...
CCGTTTGATTAAGTTGATAATGGCTAATTACTCAACTATTTTACCAAATGGGCATTTGTCGTTTTAGGCTTGTATTACAAGACTATTTTAACTTTTTATTGCACTTGGAGATGGAATTCGGGAGTATTTGGTTGACAAATGTGTTCGGGGGGGTAGACTATGAGTATTATTATTTTAAATAATAAATTTTATGGAAGGATTAAATAATAGTGAAGTTAACCCAAGATATGAATTACATAGATTAGTAAAAGAAACTTTAATAGCTTCTAGAAGTACTGCATATAATGCCAAAGAAAGAGAAGAGAAAGCTGAGAAAGATCTTGAAGAGCTTTTAAAGAAACATCCAGAATTTGTAGATATAGTAGAGGAAGTTCAAGAAAATATTGCAAAGACTTTATGAATGTAAATAAAGAAAATTAAAAAATACCTCGCGTAAACGGGGTGTTTTTTGTTATACTAGTATAGTAATGGTAGAAGATAAAAAAATAGTTGGAATACTACGAGGTGGAATAGGAGATTTTTACGAAACTTCTTTAAAAGAAGGAGGAGATATTATTTTATATTTGTTAGATAATTTATCTGAAAAATTAAAAGTAATTGATATTTTAATTGACAAGGAAGGAGTATGGCATTTAAGTGGAATACCTATTAATCCTTCAGATTTAAAAAATAAAATTGATGTTATTTGGAATGCGACACATTTAAGTTTTTCTAATATTCTTGAAAATTTTTCTATTCCAAATATTGGTGCATTACCACTTTCTTTATCTAGAGGTAATGTAAGATCATTTTTACAAGATGAAATAAAAAATATTGGTATAAAAATGCCTAAGCATATTGTTCTTCCTTTATATCAAGAAGATTTCGATGGGCCAAGAGAAAAATATTCAATAAAAAAAGCAAAAGAAATTCATTCAAAATTTTCTTCACCATGGATTATAAAATCTTTTACCCAAGATTTTAATATGGGTATACATATTGCAAATACATTCGGTGAATTAGTAGATGCGATAGAAGATGGAGTAAAACACAAAAAAAGTATTTTAGTGGAAGAATTTGTTAAAGGAAAAGAAACATCAATGCATACGATTTCTAATTTTCGAGGTAATGATATTTACACATTCCCTACATTGGAAAAATTTTCTTCTAATGAAAAAGAAAAATTAATTAATTTTTCAAGAAGATTACATAAATATCTTGGTGTTTCTTCGTATTTAAAATCAGAATTTATTTTAGATTATAAAAAAGGAATTTATTTAAAAAATATTGAACTTTCACCACAATTAGAAGATAATTCTCATTTTAATAAATCTTGTGAATCTGTAGGAGCAAAAAAGAATGATGTTATATTACATATATTAGAAAATGTTCAAATTAAAGAATAATATTGCTGTTAGTTTTTATTTTTATGATATAATTTATTCACAGAATTGTTTTCATCTGTGGCGGGTTATCGCACTCACATAGGCACATATGTTGGAGTTTAGCCATGACCCGCCTCAAATGTAAGCAATTTTTTTATGTTCAAAAAAGTTTTTTAATAATTAAAAATTAAAATTTTTTTAAATATATATTTTTTTATTTAATTATTTTTTTAATTTCAAAAAATATTTTTTAAAAATTAAAAATAAAAAGTTATCCACAGTTTTAGTAAAAAAGTATTGTCTTATCGTTTGAGATGCGGGATAATTAATATAGTTCTCTACAATAATTATTTTAAAAATATTTTTTATAAAAAATATTTTTAGGTCGCAATTATTGTAAACTAAATTAGAAAATTAATTTCGCATAAGCGACAAATAATATGGCAGCAAAAAAGAAAGCAAAGAAAGTAGTTAAGAAAGCAGCAAAAAAGACAACAAAGAAGCGAGCATAGTCTTTTAAAAAACTTCCGACGAAAGTCGGAAGTTTTTTCTTTTTTATGTTAATATACTAATTATGACTTTATTTAGTAAAATCTTTGGGGATACAAGCTCCAAATTCATTAAAAACACAGATAGTATTATAGTTAAAATAAATACTTTTGAGGCAGATATTTCAAAATTACAAGATATTGATTTTCCAAAGAAAACAAGAGAATTTAAAGATAGGCTTGCAAAAGGTGAAAATCTAGATGATATATTACCAGAAGCTTTTGCTCTTGTTCGTGAAGCTGCTAAAAGAAATTTAGGAGAGAGACATTATGATGTTCAACTCATTGGTGGGCTTGCTCTTCATGAGGGTAAAATTGCGGAAATGAAGACAGGGGAAGGTAAAACTTTAGTTGCTACATTGCCTGCATATTTAAATGCATTGAAAGAAGAGGGTGTTCATATAGTTACAGTCAATGATTATCTTGCACGTCGTGACTCTGTGCTTATGGGACAAATTTATAATTTTTTAGGACTTTCTGTTGGAGTAATAAATTCACAAAATGTTTCTTATTTATATGATCCAACTCACAAAGAAAGTGAAGATGAAGAAAAAATTTCAGAATTTAAAATTATTTATGAATTTTTAAAACCTTGTACACGTAAAGAAGCTTATGCTGCAGATATTACTTATGGAACAAATCATGAATATGGTTTTGATTATTTAAGAGACAATTTATCTACATCTGTGAATGATCTTGTTCAAAGAGGACATTTTTTTGCGATTGTTGATGAAGTCGATTCTATTTTAATAGACGAAGCTCGAACTCCACTTATTATTTCATCTGCTTCTTCTGACTCTGAAGATTTTTATATTAAATTTTATCAAATAGCAAAACAACTTAAAAAAGATGTTGATTATACAGTTGATGAAAAATTAAGAGCGATTCAACTTACAGATGATGGTATAACAAAAGCGGAAAATTTACTTGGTATACAAAATATTTATACTGAAAAAGGTATTAAATATGTGCATCATTTAGAAACAGCTGTAAAAGCACAAGCTATTTTTGAACGTGATAAAGATTATGTTGTAAAAGAAGGAGAGGTTATTATTGTGGATCCATTTACAGGAAGGCTTCAACCAGGAAGACGTTGGTCTGAAGGTATTCATCAAGCTATTGAAGCAAAAGAAGGTGTAAAAATAGAAAAAGAAACTCGTTCTTCTGGATCTATTACTTTCCAAAATTATTTTAGATTTTATAAAAAGCTTTCAGGTATGACAGGAACAGCAGAAACTTCAGCTGAGGAGTTTTTAAAAGTTTATGGTTTAGATGTTATTGTTATTCCTACTAATCGTCCCGTTTTACGTTTAGATAGATCTGATTTAATTTTTCAGACTGAGAAAGGAAAGTTTCAAGCAATAGCAAGAAAAGTAAAAGAATTAAATCAAAAAGGTCAGCCAGTTTTAATAGGGACTATTTCAATTGAAAAAAATGAGCTTCTTTCTGTTTATTTAAAACAAGAAGGAGTGCAACACACTATATTGAATGCTAAGAATCATGAAAAGGAAGGAGAAATAATAGCTCAAGCAGGTCGTAGAGAAGGAGTGACAATAGCTACAAATATGGCAGGTCGTGGAATTGATATTAAGCTTGGAGGTAATCCTATTATTAAAGAAGAATATGAATTTGTTAAAAATGTTGGGGGACTTTTTGTTTTAGGAACTGAACGTCATGAAGCACGAAGAATAGACAATCAGCTTAGAGGTCGTTCCGGAAGACAAGGTGATCCAGGAGAAACACAATTTTATGTTTCACTTGAGGATGATTTAATGCGTGTGTTCGGGTCAGAAAAAATAAAGAATATGATGGGACGTTTTGGAATTCCTGAGGATCAAGCTATTACTAATAGTTTCATTAGTAGAGCACTTGAAGGAGCTCAAACAAAGATCGAAGGTTTTCATTTTGATTCTCGTAAAAATACTCTTGAATATGATGATGTTATGAATCATCAAAGAGAAGCTATTTATGAAAGAAGAAGAAAAATGTTACATGCAGATAAAAAAGAAATAGAAAATCTTATTATTAATGCATTAGAAAATAGGGAAGAAAAAGAAAAATTAGAAAAAATAATTAAAGAAAAAAGAGAGAAATTAGGTGATGAAGCTTTTCTTGAGACAGTTCGAAGAATTGCTTTATATACGACAGATACTTTATGGATGGAACATTTAGAAGCTATGGATTATTTGCGTAGTTCTGTAAATTTACGTGCTTATGGTCAGCGTGAACCTATTGTGGAATATAAAAAAGAAGGGCTTCATATGTTTAGAGAAATGGAAGAAGTGTTTAAAGAGCAAGTTATTTCTTTTATTCAAACAATAAATGAACCAGCAAGATCTGAAGTTTCTGAGATAAAACAAACTTTGATTACAGGTCATAACGAACCTTCTGAATTTTCTGATACTCAAAATGTAAAAGTTTCTAGGAATAATAATTTAAGTATTGGACGAAATGATCCTTGTCCTTGTGGAGCTATTAATCCAATGACTGGAGAAATATTTAAATGGAAAAAATGTGGAATGATCAATGCTCCTCAACATCGTAAATCATTAATTAATTAAAATGAGTAAATTTTTTACAAAAATATTTGATAAGGATATTTACATAATTCTAACGATAGGGATTGTTTTATTTAGTGTATTTTTATATGTAGATTATAGATTTAACTTAATTGAAAATCAGCTTGAGGTTGCAATAGAAAATAATCTTTCAAATAAAACAACTTTTGAAAATAAGATTAAAAATTTAGAAGAAGTTGTTTCTGGTACAAAAAGTAGTTTGACGGATGTGATACAACAAGGACAAGAAAAAAGTAGTTTTTTAGAAAGTCAATTTAATGAAATTACAAATACAGTTGGTGTACTTTCAAAATTAAGTTTAACAGACCCAGAGCTTTTAAAAAAATATTCAAAAGTATATTTTTTAAATGAACATTATGTTCCGATTTCTTTAGCTGATATACCTACAGATTTTAGAAGTACAAAAAGTACAAATTATCAAATTCATTCTGATGTTTTATCTCATATAGAAGATATGATAAATGCTGGTAATGTAGATAGTGTTGCTATTAGAGTTCAATCTGCTTATAGATCTTTTGCAACTCAGACAAATTTAAAAACAGCTTATAAAGTTATTTATGGAGCTGGAGCAAATAAATTTTCTGCGGATCAAGGTTATTCAGAACATCAATTAGGTACAGCAGTAGATTTAACAACAATAAAGACAAATGGGGCTTTAGAAGGATTTGATAAAACTCCAGAATATAAATGGCTTTTAGATAATGCTTATAAATATGGTTTTATTATTTCATACCCAGCGGGTAATATTTATTATAAATTTGAACCGTGGCATTGGAGATTTGTTGGAGTTAAATTGGCAAAAAAAATACACGACGATAATGTTAGTTTTTATAATACAGATCAGAGAATAATCGATTCTTATCTTGCTAATATTTTTGATTAACAATGAAGAGTTTTATTAAAAATTTAAAAATAAAAAGGCGAGCGATTGCAACTTTAGCAGCAATGCATTTTTATGGCAATCCATCTTTAAAATTAAAAATTGTTGGAGTGACTGGAACGAATGGAAAGACAACGACAGCTACGCTTTTATATAAAATTGCTACAGAATTAGGTTATAAATCAGGGCTTATTTCTACTGTAGAAAATATTATTGGGATAGAAAAAAGACATTCTACTCATACTACTCCTGGACCAATACCTTTAAACAAACTTCTTTCTTTGATGGTGGATAAGGGTTGTGAATATGTTTTTATGGAAGTTTCTTCTCATGCGATGGATCAAAAAAGAGTGGCTGGTGTTAATTTTATCGGAGGAATTTTTACAAATTTAACCCATGATCATTTAGATTATCATAAGAGTTTTGAAAATTACTTTTTGGCCAAAAAGAAATTTTTCCAAATGTTGCCAAGTAGCGCTTTCGCTATTTCAAATGGAGACGATGAGCACTGCAAAGTCATGATTGAAAATATTAGTGCTAAAAAGTTTTTGTATGGATTTATGGGGGGAGAAGAATTTCATGGAGAAATTAAAAAATTAGATTTTTCTGGATTAGAATTGTATATAAATGGACAAGGTGTAAAATCAAAACTTTTAGGAAAATTCAATGCTTATAATCTGCTTGAAGTATGGAGCGCTTGTAAATTGCTTGGTTTTGATATGGATAAGGTAAATAAAATTTTAGAAAATATTGAGCCACCCAAAGGACGTTTTGATCATTTTTTATCAAAAAGTGGAGTTTTAAGTATTGTTGATTATGCTCATACTCCAGATGCATTAGAAAAAATACTTTTAACTATAAAAGAAATTAAATCAAAAGAAGGCAAAATTATTTCTGTTTTTGGGTGTGGAGGAGATCGTGATCCATTAAAACGCAGAATAATGGGGAAGATTGGTGCGTCGCTTTCTGATATTGCGATTTTTACGTCTGATAATCCAAGAAGTGAAGATCCTGAAAAGATTATTTTTGAAATGAAAGTTGATTTAAATATTACAGATATTAAAAAAGTTAAGACTATTCCAAATAGAAGAGAAGCTATAAAAGAAGCTGTGAATTTGGCGCAAAAAGGGGATATTATCTTATGTGCTGGGAAAGGTCATGAAGAATATCAAGAAATAAATGGCATTAGACATCATTTTAATGATATGGAAGAATTAAAAAATAATTTAGTATAATTAATTTATGAAAATAGAAGAAAAAAAATGTAATAAATGTAATTCAGATTTTATTTTAGAACAAGATGATTTTTCTTTTTATGAGAAAATGAAAGTTCCAGTACCTAATATTTGTCCTGATTGTCGTTTTAAAATACGAGCTCAATGGAGAAATGAAATGACTCTTTATTCAGGGCAAAAATGTGGTTTATGTCAAAAGAATATTTTAACAATGTATAATCCAAAATCCCCATACACTATTTATTGTTATGAATGTTTTTATTCTGAAAAATGGGATCCAAAAGATTATGCAATGGATTATGATAGGTCACGTCCTTTCTTTGATCAAATGAAAGAGTTTTTAATTAAAGTTCCTAAGATAAATTTAGGTATTTCTTTTGGAGATGGGGAAAATATAAATAGTGAATATACAAATATGGCAAGTGGATGTAAAAATTGCTATCTTGTTTTTAATACTAGTCCAGCAGAAGAAGTGCTTTATTCAAGAGGTGTTAAAAAAGGATTAGATTCATCTGATATTTATTTTGGAGTTCAGTTTGAGCGTTGTTATGATTGTATTAATGTTCAAGAATCAGCTAGTGTTTTGTGGGGACAAAATACTGTAGGTTGTGTAGATTCATCTTTTGTGTTGAATGGAAGTGGATTAATTAATTGTTTTGGTTGTATGAATTTGCGAAATAAAAGTAATTGTTGGTTTAATGAACAATTAAATAAAGAAGAATATTTAAAAAAAATAGAAGAAGTAAAAGGAAGTTATAGTAAAACAGAAGAATTTAAGAAAAAATTTGAAGAATTTTGTAAAACATTACCTCGTAGAGCAAATAATAATATAAAAACAATAAATTCAACCGGAGATTATCTTAATGAATGTAAAAATGTTCATAATTCATTTGAAGTAGCTAAAGGAGAAAATTCCAGGTATATTTTTTCATCAAAAATGACTAAAGATTCTTTGGGTACTATAGGATATGGGACTAACTCTGAATTGTTACTTGAAGTTGTTGCGACTGGATATTGTAATAATGTAATTGGTTCTTATTGGGCTGAACATTCTCGTGATATTTTATATAGTTTTTATATAGCAAATTGTGAAAATTGTATTGGTTGTGACGCAATTAGACATGCTAAATATTCTATTCTTAATAAAGAATATTCTAAAGAAGAATATGAAGAGCTTAAAAATTTTATAGTAAAAGAACTTACTGAAAAAGGTGTACATGGATTAATGATGCCAGCAGAAATAGCTCCATTTGCTTATAATGAAACTATTGCACAAGATAATATGCCATTAACAAAAGAAGAAGCGTTGGCTCAGGGGTTTAAGTGGGAAGATGATGTTCAAATTACAACAAGAAAAGAAACAATTTTACCAAATCAAATTCCTGATAATATTAAAGATATCGATGATTCTATAACAAAAGAAATATTAAGATGTATTGATTGTTATAGAAATTATAAAATAACTCCACAAGAATTTCTTTTTTATAAGAAAATAATTTTACCAATTCCAAGAAAATGTTTTTTTTGTAGACATAAAGATCGTATCAAAAAAAGAGGAGGATTTAAGTTCTTTACAAGAAGTTGTTCTAATTGTGGGGAGGAAACTTATACAAATCTAACCAAAGAAGTTGCTCCTATAATGTATTGTGAGAAATGTTATCAAAAAGAGATAATTTAAGATGCAAAATTATATAGAAAAATTTAAGGGGAAAAAGATTACTGTTATGGGGCTGGGGATTTTGGGGCGGGGGCTTGGATATACGAAATTTTTGGCAGAATGTGGGGCAGATTTGATTTCGACTGATTTAAAGAATAAAGAACAATTAGCGACTTCGTTGAAAGCGTTAGATAAATTTCCGAATATTAAATTTGTTTTAGGTGAACACAGATTAGAAGATTTTAGAGATAGAGATATGATTATAAAAGCTGCGGGAGTGCCACTTGATTCTATTTATATTGAAGAAGCTAAAAAGAATAATATTCCAGTTGAAATGGATGTTTCACTTTTTACAAAATGCGCGCCTGAAGTAATGATCATTGGGGTGACTGGAACAAGAGGAAAATCTATGACTACAGCTTTGATTTATGAAATTCTTTCTAAAAATTTATTCTCCTTCGCCAAGGATTTGGACGGACGAGGAAAGATTAGAAAGGTCTATATTGGCGGAAATGTTCGTGGAGTTGCGACATTGCCACTTTTAAAGAAAGTGAAAAAAGGAGATATTTTAGTTTGCGAATTGGACTCTTGGCAGTTGCAAGGTTTCGGTGAAGATAAAATTTCCCCGCATATTTCTGTATTTACGAGTTTTATGCCGGATCATATGAATTATTATAAAGATAGTATGGAAAAGTATTTTGATGATAAGGCTAATATTTTTAAATATCAGAAAAAGGAAGATATTTTGATTATCCGTCCAGGAATGAAGAAGTTTATAAAAAAAGAACATACAAGAAGCAAGTTAATTACAGTAAATAAAAAGAATGTAGAAAATTGGAAGTTTATTGTCCCAGGAGAACATCAAAGAGAAAATCTAGCTTGTGCAGTAGAAGTCGCAAGACAATTTGGTATTTCAGAGTCAAATATTAAAAAATCTGTGAAAGATTTTAAAGGGGTAGAAGGCAGATTAGAGCTTTTGAAAATATATAAAGGAATAAAAATTTATAATGACAATAATGCTACGACACCTGAGGCAACGATTGCTGGGATAGAAGCATTAAAAGGAAAAAATAAAAATATTGTGCTTATTTGTGGGGGAGCAGATAAAAAGCTTAACTTAAATAGTTTTGTAAAAGTTGTGAATAATAATTGTAAATTTGTTTCTTTAATTCCTGGAACTGGGACGGATGTACTTTTGAGTAAAAAGTTGAAAGTAGAAAGTTATAAAGGAAAAGAATTAAAAGATATAATACAAAAAGCTTTAGAATTTGCAAAAAAGGGAGATATTGTTTTATTTTCTCCAGCTTTTGCTTCTTTTGGAATGTTTAACAACGAATATGAAAGAAATGATTTGTTTGTAAAGATAATTAAGAGTTTAAAATAAATTTATGACTCTAGACTTACAAAAAATTAAACATGTGCATTTTGTTGGAATCGGAGGAATCGGTATTTCGGCAGTTGCGCGGATGATGCTTCATGATGGGAAGAAAGTTAGCGGACAAGATATGCAAGATGGGGAAGTCGTAGAAGAACTTCGTAAAGTTGGAGCTCAAATTGTGATTGGGCAATTATATGAAAATATTCCCAAAGACGCTGATTTGATAGTTTATACGATAGCGATAGACACTTATGATAGAGAGTTGGCTAAAAAAATAAAAGATAAGATGGATATTCCTGTAAAATCATATCCTCAAATGTTAGATATTTTAAGTCGAGATAAATATACAATTGCAGTTTCGGGAACTCATGGAAAAACGACTACAACAGCTATGATAGCGCAGATTTTACGTGATACAAAAAATGATCCAACAGTTATTGTCGGAAGTTTACTTGTGGGTGAGAAAAGTAATTTTATAGCTGGTAAGAGTAATTATTTTGTCGTTGAAGCTTGTGAATATAGAAGATCGTTTTTAAATATAAACCCAAAAATTTTAGTGATTACGAATATTGAAGAAGATCATTTGGATTATTACAAAGATATAGAAGATATTAAAAATGCTTTTCATGAACTTTGTATGAAAGTGCCAGCTGATGGTTTTGTGGTTTGTAATCCTGATGATAAAAATATTTCTGAAGTAATAAAAAATATAAATGCTAAGGTTGTGAATTATCATGATTTTTTTGATGAGAATTTAAAATTAAAAATCCCCGGGATTCATAATAAAAAAGATGCGAGTTGTGCTATTGCTGTCTCTTCTATTTTAGAAATAAATAAAGGAGAAAGTGTGAATGCTGTATCTCAATTTCCAGGGACTTGGCGAAGATTTGAATATAAAGGAGAGATGAAAGGCAGAGTTAAAGTTTATGATGATTATGCTCATCACCCAACAGAAATTTCTTCAACATTGGAAGGTTTCCGAGAATTATATCCAAAAGCTGATAACTGGAATATAACAGTTGTTTTCCAGCCGCATCTTTTTAGCCGAACAAAGCTTTTACTTAATGATTTCGCTAAGTCTTTTAGTTTGGCGGACAGAGTGTTTATTTTACCAATTTATTATGCTCGAGAAGAAGATGATGGGACTATTTCGTCAGAAATTTTATCTAATGAGATAAATAAGTTTGAAGGAAAAGACATTTCTAAAGCCTTTAAAAGTTTTGAGGAAGCTGAAGAAGAAGTTAAGTCTTTGAATTTATATAATAAGGATATTGTTGTGACTATGGGGGCGGGGGAAGCTTTTAAGATTGGAGATTGGCTTTTAAAACTATAGACGAAAAAATAAAAAGAGCTAATTTTAAGATTGGAGATTAGCCTTTGAAATTATAGATTAAACACGGCTAGTAAAATTTTCTCTGGTTCTCGGTTTGGGCAGAGATCTGCTTGAAAATTTTCTAGCCGTGTTTTTATTATCCACAAAGGTTATATTTAGCCATATTTAAGTCTTATTTGTCAATGGGTATAGTGTAAAATATTCTTATTTTGCAAGGTATTTTATATTTGACATACCCTAAAATTGTTGTTTAACTATTGACTTTTGGTTGTTAAAATGATACCATACAGAAATATCCTTATTTATAGGTTTAGATCCTTTAAATATAAGATATTTTCTGTTGAGGCTGAAATTGTCTCGGAAGTTGGCGGAGCTAAACCGCTTAAATATGAATAATAAAAAATTAATACGGTTCGTGGAGTCATTTGTTCTTTTACCAATTGCGACAGTATCAATGCCGATTAATAACCTTACGAAGGATAACTATGATTTTACTCAAGTTCCACAGATTGTATTATCACAAAAACAAAATATTGAAGCCAATGGCTTACTTGCTTTTAACCAGGTAATAGGTCAAAAAGCTAATGATTTAAAGTCTAAAGCAGATGCTATTGATACTTTTTATAAGGAGCATAATATGCCACTTGAAGGCATGGGTATGAAAATGGTAGAAGAAGCTGAAAAGAATGATATTGACTGGCGTCTTTTGCCTGCTATCTCTGTAATTGAGTCTACTGGTGGTAGACATGCTTGTAAGAGAGTAACTAATAGTTTCTTTGGTTGGGGTTCTTGTAAGATTAACTTTAAATCAAAAGAAGAAGCTATAGAAATCGTAGCTAAAAATCTAGGAGGTAATAATCCTAATACTGATCAGCATTATGCCGATAAGACAACAAAAGAAATACTTCAGAAATATAATCCTCCATCTATTGTTCCAGACTATGCAGACAAGGTTATGAAAGTTATGGATGAGATTGGCGAGAATATTAAAACAACAACCGCTAAAGTTTAAAAAATATCGAATCTAAAAAATCCCCTGAACGGGGATTTTTTATTTTTTTATTGGTTTATTCTAAGTGAATCAAAGTCATCTTGTGATCTTTTGGTTCGAACAATGTAATTTGGAAATTATATGTTTTACCAAGTTCTAGTTTTTCACGAAGCTTTGCTTCTGTTCCAAATGTTGAATTGTGTACAAGACCAGCAACTCCTTCTTTGATAGATATAAGAGCGCCGTGTTTATTGTATTTAATAACCACTCCTTTAATGATATCTCCTTTCTTTAATTTATTTTCGAATTCTGTCCAAGGATTTTCTTTTAAAGCTTTTATTGAAAGGGAAATCTTTCCTTCTTTTATTTCAATAACTTTAGCGCGAACTTTATCTCCAACCTTAAACATTGAACGTGGATCATCAACTAGACCCCAATCAAGTTCTGAGATGTGCACTAATCCTTCTAATCCATCTTCAAGTTTTAGGAATACTCCGAAATCAACAATACCAGCAACTGTACAATCTAGGTCATCTCCAACATTGTATTTGCTTAATATTTCTTTTTTCTCTTCCGGATTATTGTCTTTTTCAGAGAAGATTAATTTACCTTCTTTTGGAAGAGTTGAAATAATCATAACTGAAATTTTTTCTCCAATTAATTTTTTCAATTCTTTTAGTATTTTATCTTTATTAGAATCTAATACACGAGGGTAGTGATCTGCTTTAAGTTGAGAGGCAGGCAAAAATCCTTGTATTCCTTGCCATTCTAAGATTAATCCTCCTTTGTTTGCATCTTTAATTTCTAGATCCATAACAGTCTTTGCTTTGATAGCTTTTTCAGCTTCACTCCAAGTAAGAGCTTGTTTAGCTTCTTTTAGAGAAAGTTCTACATAACCGTTAGAATTTTCTACTTCTACAACTTTAGCTTTGATAATATCACCTAGATTTATCTTCTTGATGATATCCTTTGCGTTAATGAATTCACGTCCATAAATGATACCTGTTCCAAAAGGTGACAAATCAACAAAAACTGATGATTTTTGGACTAAAATAACAGGACCTTCTATTAGAGCGTCAACTTCTGGTTTATTTGAACTACGATCAACGATAGATTTCAAAACCAAATTTTCATTTTCATTTATTTTAACTTCAATATTTTTTTTCATAATAATCTACTTAAAAATAAAACATCCGCATAAAGCGGATATAAGGCTTAGGTGTCACTTTTGGTTTTTATACCTTGGTGGGGTTACCCTAAATCCATGCTTTTAATAATTTTTTAAGTTGTATAGGTATTTTACTACAAACAAACAAAATTGCAAGTTTAAAAAGTATTTTTTATTTTGTTTTTATATTATATTTTGGTATAATGAAAGTAATGATAATTACATATTTCGGCAAACAATTTTTCAAAATTCAGCAAGGAGAAATGGTCCTTGCTTTTAACCCTGTTAGCAAAAGTTCTAAATCAGAAGTTTCTGTAAAATTTGGTGCAGATATTGCTTTAATTTCAACAAATCATCCAGATTATAATGGAGCAGAACAACTTTCTCATGGAGATAGGTTTCCTTTTGTTATTTCTGGTCCAGGTGATTATGAAGTGAAAGAAATTTTTGTTAAAGGGGTGATGTCTAATTCAGAAATTTCTGGGAAAAAATATATAAATACAATTTATTCTCTTTCAGTAGATAATATTAGTATTGCATTTCTTGGGGCACTTTCTGATTCGGAAATTTCAAAAGAAGCACGAGAGGCGATAGATGGACCAGACATTCTTTTTGTCCCAGTTGGGGGAAAAGGATTACTTGATGCTAAATCTTCTGTAAAACTTGCTTCATCACTTGAGCCAAAAATTATAATTCCTATGTATTATGATAATATTTCACTTAAAGTATTTTTAAAAGAAATAGGTGAGGAAAAAGTAGAAGAAGTAGAAAAACTTACTTTAAAACAAAAAGACTTAGAAGGTAAAGAAAGTGAAGTTGTAGTTTTTAAAGCAATTTAATTAATTTAAAGTAATAAAATTATAAAGTTTATAAAGTAAAATAATAAAAAAAATATGAGAAAATTTATTCATAAATTAAGACAAAAACCAGAAGAAGAAAGAAGACATATTTTACATATAGTTACAATTGTTGCTGCGATTGTCATGATAGTACTTTGGACTTATTCTTTAGGAAAAAGTTTAACTAATCCAGAAACTAAGGTAAAAATAAAACAAGACTTAAAACCATTTTCAGCGTTAAAAGAAAATATAATGGGTGGTTATAAAAATATTTCAAACACATCTTCAAGTGTGATAGAATAATACTTTATGGCAAAAAAATTAGTAGAACCAATTGAAGAATCAAAAAATATTAAAGGAATTATTCCAATAGATATTATTTCAGAAATGAAAGAATCATATTTGGCATATTCCATGTCTGTTATTACTGCTCGTGCATTACCAGATGTTAGGGATGGATTAAAACCAGTGCATCGTAGAATTTTATTTGCAATGAATGAAATGGGGCTTACTTCATCTTCACGTTTTAGAAAATCTGCTGCAGTGGTCGGAGATGTACTCGGAAAATATCATCCACATGGAGATGTAGCTGTTTATGATTCTATGGTAAATATGGCTCAAGAATTTTCTTATCGTTATCCTTTAATTTTAGGACAAGGAAATTTTGGTTCTATTGATGGAGATAATGCTGCTGCCATGCGTTATACTGAAGCTAAAATGTCTAAAGTTTCTTCTTTATTGTTGCAAGATTTAGAAAAAGAAACAATAGATTTTCGTTCAAATTATGACCAGACTCGTAAAGAACCTATTGTTTTACCTTCTGCTGTCCCAGCTTTACTCTTGAATGGTACTTTAGGTATTGCAGTTGGTATGGCTACAAATATTCCATCACACAACTTAGGAGAAGTTATTGATGCTACTAATTATTTAATTGAAAATGAAGACGCAACAACAGAAGATTTAATGCAATTTATTAAAGGGCCAGATTTCCCTACAGGAGGAATAACTTATGGATATAAAGATATGCTTCATGCATATTCTTCAGGAAGAGGAGGAGTTGTTTGCCGTGGGGAGGCGGAAATAATAGAAACAAAAGGTGGGATGTTCCAGATTATTATCACTTCTATTCCTTTTCGTGTTAATAAATCTAATTTAATAATGTCTGTTGCAGAATTAGTACAAGAGAAAAAATTAGAAGGAATAAAAGGTCTTCGTGATGAATCTACAAAAGATATTCGAATAGTTATCGATCTAAAGAGTGGTGCTTATCCAGAAAAGGTTTTAAATTATATTTATAAAAATACTCAACTTGAACAGAATTTTAATTTTAATATGGTTGCTCTTGTTGATGGAGTTCCGCAGACTCTTTCTCTTAAATCTATTCTTTCAGAATTTATTTCTCACAGAAAAGAAGTTGTGAAAAGACGTTCACTTTTTGATTTACATAAAGCAGAGGATAGAGAACATATTTTACTTGGATTAAAGAAAGCGCTTGATTTTATAGATAAAGTAATAAAGACGATTCGTGCGTCAAAAGACGGAGCTACTGCAAAAATTAATTTAATGAAAGAATTTAAATTTTCTGATCTTCAAGCAGGAGCTATTTTAGAAATGAAGTTGCAAAAACTTGCAGGCCTTGAAAGAAAATTAATTGAGGAAGAATTAAAAGAGAAACAAGCTTTCATAAAAGATATAAAAGAATTACTTGCTAGTCCTAAGAAAATGTTGAAAGTTATTTTTGATGAATTAAAAGAAATTGGAGAAAAATATAGAGATGAACGTAGGACAAAAATAATTAAAGGTGGAATAAAAGAAATTTCAGATGAAGATTTAATCCCAGATAAAGAAACTATGCTTGTGTTTACGCAAGGTGGGTATGTTAAACGTACAGATCCTTCAGAATATCGTTCACAAAAAAGAGGTGGTGTTGGAGTGGTTGATTTAGAAACAAAAGAAGAAGATTTTGTAACGATATTAGTATCTGGTTCTACTCATAATGATTTACTTTTCTTTACTAATTTAGGTAAAGCATATCAAATAAAAATGTATGATATTCCAGAAGGAAGACGTGCCACAAAAGGTAAATCAATAATGAACTTTCTTTCACTTGCAGGAGATGAAAAAGTTACTTCAATATTACCAATGCCAAAAGAATTAAAAAAGACTCCTATTTCTTTAATGTTTGTTACAAAAAATGGTACTGCAAAGAAAATGTCAGGTGAAAGTTTTAAAGACGTACGTCGTTCAGGAATTATTGCTATTAGATTAGATAAAGGGGATGAGCTTGCTTCTGCTCTTTTGACAGACAAAGGAGATGAAGTAATGTTAGCAACTTCTAGTGGACAATCTATAAGATTTAAAGAGGGAGATATTAGAGAGATGGGTAGAACAGCAGGAGGCGTGCGTGCTATGAAGCTCAGTAAAGCAGATGAAGTTATTGGTGTTGATATTATTAAAAAAGATTTTACTAAAGATGGGGCATTTCTAACAATGAGTGCTAATGGTTTTGGGAAGAAAACTTCTTTGAAAGAATATAAAGTTCAGAAGCGTGGTGGTTCTGGTATTAAAACAGCAAAAGTTACTACAAAGACAGGGAAATTGATTGTTGCAAAAGTGTTGGGAGGTGGAGAAGAAGAATTAATTGCTATGTCAAAAAAAGGACAAGTGATAAGAACAGCTTTGAAAGATATTTCTTCTTTAGGAAGACAGACTCAAGGTGTGACGATAATGCGTTTGCGCGCAGGAGACGGTATTGCATCTCTAACTTGTGTTTAATTAAAATATGGAATGTATTTTTTATTAGAAAATTAAAAATAAAAAGTTATGGAAAAGTTTAATTTTTTTAATAAAAGTAAAACGGCTATAAAAAAAGGGCTTACAATTGGAGCTATTATTGGTTCCAGTTTATTTGCACATGATAAATTAAATGCACAAAATCAAAAGCAGGATTCATTAAATAATAAAATAGGGTCTGAAAAAGAAATTATTTATGATGAAACTTTTAAACCAATATTAGAGCAAAGAAAAGTTTATGGGAGCAAGGTAGAATATGAAAAATATGTTAATGAAAGTCTTGCAAGAGAAATTAAAGAATTTGAAGAAGAATTTAATGACCCTACTTTTTCAGAAGAAGGAAGATTTTATTTAAAAAATTTAATTAATGAAAGAAAAAATATTGCAAAAGTTCAAATAGATAATTATGAAAAAATTGCAGAGCCTTATTTAAAAAGTTTTAAAGATTTTGATGAACAAAAAGAATGGTTAAAAAATAACATTTCTTCTGATGAATATAAAAAAAGGCTTGTTGAGTTTGAAAAATTAGATAAATCTGAGCAAGATAAAAGATTAAAAAATATAGAATCAGATTATGTGTTAAGTAGAAATTCTAGTTTTGATACTAAAACAAAAAAAGTTGAAGTTGAGGTGTCTTCTGATCAACCTAAGATGATTCATGAGGGGACACATCAATCAGTTAATGGAGAGGAAAATATGTCTTCTTATTCTAAGGATTTATACAAAAAGGCTTATCGAAAAAATAATCAAACATTCGAAGAGAGTGTTTATGATTCTTTAAATACAGTTAAAGGGGATAGTTATTATGGAAATCCATCAGAGCTTAATTCTAGAAAAAAAGTTTTAGAATATGATATGGATAGATTAGGTGTTAAGAAATATGGTGAAAAATTTACCATGGAACATTACTGGAAATTAATTAAATTAGCAATAGAGGGAAAGCTTTCTGATAATAGTGTTGAATTTTTAAAAAGAATTGATTCAAAATTTATAGAACAAATAATGAATACAATTGCTATGAACAAATCTACACAAGGATCTGAAAATAGTTCTATTTAGGATTATGGCTTTAAAATATTTGGAATGTTATAATTAAACAATGTTCACTGATCCAATTAAAAATTTAAAACAATTCGGAATAAGGGAAGATATGATTGTTGCTGATTTAGGTGCTGGGACCGGTTTTTATTCGATTGCTCTGGCCCACATGGTACCACATGGGAAAGTTTATGCTATTGAAATACAGAAAGATTTTTTAACAACTATAAAAAATAAGATAAAAGAATCTAGATTAAAAAATATAGAATGTTTTTTAGGAAATGTTGAAAAAAAGGGTGGAACAAAAATAAAAGATGAAGTTATTGACGCTGTTATTATTTCAAATGTTCTTTTTCAGGCAGAAAATAAAGATAAATTTATTGAAGAAGCAAAAAGAATATTGAAAACTAATGGGAAGGTTTTGGTTATAGATTGGACAGATTCTTCTACTTTAAAAATAAATAAAAAATCAGTTATTCCTAAAGAAAATATGAAAGATATGTTTGAGAAAAAAGGTTTTATTTATGATAGAGATATTAACGCCGGGGGACATCATTATGGTATGATATTAAAGAAGTTATAAAGTAATAAAGTTTATAAGGTGAAAAAATAATTAATGAAAGGAAATTTTCAAACGATATTAATAATAGTTTTTCTAGCAGCAGCCTTGTTTGGTATTATGGTTTTTTCTGGAGCTATAAAGATAGGTGGAGGAGATAAGAATGTAGCTATTGGTAATGTTACTTTATGGGGGACAGTAAAATCATCAGCAATAATAGGAGCTATTGATGAATTTAATAAAATAAATAAAACTTTTGTTGTTAAATATGTTCAGAAATTTCCTGAAACTTTTGACAAAGATTTACTTGAAGCATTAGCATCAGGCCAAGGTCCAGATATTTTTTTTATGACTGATGATTTAATATATAAATATAAAAATAAAATTTTTCCTATACCTTATGAGAGTGTACCATTAGCTACTTTCAAGAGTAGTTTTGCTGGAGCAGGGGAAGTGTTCCTTACTTCAAAAGGGATTTTAGCTTTTCCTATGGTAATAGATCCCATGGTTATGTATTACAATAGAAGCATTTTGGATGCAAATTCAGTTGTCTATCCTCCAGCATCTTGGGATGAACTTGTCTCTCTTGTTCCAAATTTAACTAAGAAAGATGAAAATAAACAAATAATAAAAAGTGGAGTTGCTATGGGTCAGTATTCGAATATTTCACATGCAAAAGATTTACTATCAACTTTATTTATGCAAGGAGGGAATCCTATAGTATCTGAGAAAAATGGTGCTTTTATTTCAAATTTAAATGATTCTGGAAAATATAGTTTAAGTTCTATCTTAAAATTTTATACAGATTTTTCTAATCCTTTAGGTGGAGTTTATTCTTGGAATAAATCACTTCCTAATTCTATAGATTATTTTAGTGCTGATAATTTAGCTTTTTATTTTGGTTACGCAAGTGAGCTTCCATCTTTAATTAATAAAAATCCCAATCTTAATTTTTTAGCTGCTCCTATGCCACAGATCAATAATACTGATTTTAAACTTACATCTGGGCGCATTACTGGTATTGCTATTTCAGCTTTTTCTAAGAATTTTAATACAGCTTTTACTGCAGCTAGTCTCATGGCAAGTAGTGATTTTGCTTCTAAATTAGCAGATGGTTTAAAGATTTCTCCTGCAAGAAGAGATTTATTAGCAGTTAAACAAACAGATGCATATATGCCTGTTTTTTACTCTTCAGCTTTATATGCAAGAAGTTGGCTTGATCCATCTCCTCTAGATACAAACAATATTTTTCGTGGGATGATAGATAAAATACTTTCAAACAGTATGACAGTGGAAAATGCAATTACTGACGCTAGTGCGAAATTGAGTCTTTTATTAGCTAATTAAAATTTTATGAAAAAAATAACAAAATTTTTAATTTTTATTTCAGTATTAAGTATTTTAATTTTACCATTTATATCTTTTGCAGCAGATTTAATCCCTTGTGGAACAACAGCTAATCCTACTCCTTGTGGAGGAGATAAAGGTTGGGATCAATTAATGACTTTAATAAATAATGTTATCAAATTTATTCTTTTTGATATGGTTGTGCCTATTGCGGCAATAATGTTCGCTTATGCTGGGATTCTTCTTATTTTTTCTGGAGGGGATACAGGGAAAAGAGCTAAAGCAAAAAGTATATTTGTGAATGTTGCTATAGGTTTCATTATTGCTATTGCAGCTTGGCTTATAATTGAATTTATTTTAACATTGCTTGGTTATGATGGATCTTGGATTGGTTTTTAATATAGCGTAAGGTATAATAAATTTATGAATTACAAATTACGAATCAATAAAAGTATTTTTGCAATAATATTATCAATTATTGTTATTTCTGTTCCAGTTTTATCTTTTGCGCAAAATCCAGGTCTTAATCCACCTTCAAATTCAGGAGCTGGTCTTAACCCACCATCAGGGGTAGGTGTTAGTGGTAAAATAATAAATCCATTAGGGGACAAAATAAATACTATAAATGGTTTAATCAAAACTATTTTAGAAGCTGTGATTAAAATAGGTATTCCGATTGTTGCATTGGCTATAATTTATTGTGGTTTTCTTTTTGTGAAAGCAATAGGCAAACCTGAAGAAATTAAAAAAGCGAAAGATGCTTTATTGTACACTGTTATAGGTGCTGCAATTTTACTGGGTGCTTGGACGATCGCCCAGCTTATATCAGATACAGTTATAGAGTTAGGTAAATAAATTTATGAAATATAAAAAAAGTTTTAAATTTTTATCAATTTTCTTGATAACTGTTTTTTTGCCAATAACTGCTTTTGCTGCAACTTGTTTAGAAACTTACAGATCAGCTTCAGGGGGGAAGCTTCTTTTAGGAACTTTATTAAATTATATAGCTTGTACTATTGGAAGTTCAATAATACCTCTTATTTTTGCTTTAGCAATGGCTACTTTTATTTGGGGAGTTGTTCAGTATGTCATTAATAATGACGATGAAAGTAAAAAAACAAAAGGTAAGCAATTTATGATTTGGGGTATTATAGGTTTAGCTGTAATGGTTTCTGTTTGGGGTTTAGTTGGTATTTTAGGAAATACTTTTGGTATTAAAACTGTGATACCTCAGCTTAGTACAGATGGTAAGAAAAATAATGAAGGTATAAAAATTAATCAAGGAGCTCAACTTCAAGATCTTAAGTTTAAAACTGGGACTGGTTTAAAAACAGGAACTGATTTTGGTACAGGTGGTAACCAAATAAATACAGGAGGTGGTCAAATAAACACAGGTGGTAACCAAATAAATACAGGAGGTGGTCAAATAAACACAGGTGGTAACCAAATAAATACAGGAGATCAAATAAATATAGGTAATTAGTAATCCACAAAAGTATAATTTTCTTTTGTTTTTATGTTATACTATATGTAGCTTAATAAATTTTTAGGCAAGTTATTATTAGTTTTAAGGTCGCTCAATTATTATTAATTAACTTCGACATGAAGTCGGAGTCCCGATCTAAAGCGTCGGGATTAAAAATTATGCAAAAGAAATTAATCTCATTGTTAAGTTTAGGTTTAGTTTTGTCTCCAGTTTTGGCTCTTGCTCAAGGGCTAGGAACTTCTGGTTCAAGTTCTACTTGTTCTAATAGTGTTAGTAATATAGGAGATGTTATTTGTAGAATTGGAAGTATTTTGAACAGTATTATTCCAGTTCTTGTAGTATTAGGTGTTGTTTATTTCGTATGGGGGGTTATTCAATATGTAATGGCCTCAGAAGAAGAAGCAAAGAAAAAGGGGAAAGATAGAATGATTTGGGGCATCATTGGTTTAGTTGTGATTGTTGGTATGTGGGGACTTGTATCTATCATAACAAGTACATTTGGTTTAAGTAATACTACAAATGTTGTGCTTCCTACTGTTCCAATAGGATTATAAAAAATGATGAGTTTATTTTTTACAAATATTGCTTATGCAAGTGTGGATTCGTTTGTAGCGAATGCTAATAGATTAATAATAAATCCACTTATAATATTGATTTTTGCTCTAGCTTTGATGTATTTTCTTTATGGTGTATTTGAATTTCTTTCAAATGCTGAAAATGATCAAAAGAGATCAACTGGCAAGAGTCATATGATTTGGGGAATCGTTGGACTTACGATTATGATCGGTGTTTGGTTTATTCTTAATGTTGTTTTGAATACTTTTAATATTACTGGAATTAATCCAGAAAAGGGAACAGTTGATTTGCCAGAATATAATCCATCGTATCCACAGTTAGGGCGATAAAAAACTCTCCTTCGCATAAAGCTTTGGACGGGCAAGGTAAAATTTAAAAGGGAATTAAAAAAGGCAGTTCGTTAAAAACGAACTGCCTTTTAATTAGTTAAAAATTTGGTTTTTCTTCTGACCAATAAAAGATTATTTCTTTTTTGATTCTGGGATAAACCAAATAAATTCCAGCTGGCATTGCCCACCATTTTTCTATACCTATACCGGCATTTGTATTTTCGTCAGCAATTATTGATTGGTTTTGGTTATTTTCCAAAACAATTAATGCTTCACCTTCACCAATAACCCTAACATAGGTTTTTAATGGATCAAGATATGCTCTAACTGGATTTTCTGTAGTGGCTACTTCCTTACCGCTTTTCTTTAAAAAAGTTGATTCATTCGACGGTATGGTGTTTTCAGTAGTAGGAATTTCAGGATTTGTTTTTTTATTTTTATTAACTAATTTTATAATAAAAAAACAAAGTATAGATGTTACTACTATCGCAGAGATTAAAATTAGGATATTTTTCATGATTCGCCTCCTTTCTTTCCAGTTAGGATAGCAATTGCTATTTGTGCTATTAAATCAGCAGATTCCTTATTAAGGGAAATATCCTTTCTATCTACATGGATAGTTTTAACAACTTTACTTCTTTCGGATTGTACCATTTCAATTGCTTGTTGTTCAGAAATTTCGTTTCTTACAAGATTTCCATCTTTGTCTTCATCAAACATAAATTTAATGATAGATGCTTTGATATGATCAAATTCGATATTCTCAGCTATTTTTTCAGCAGCTTCAGTTGCTTGTTTTATATTCGCTTCTTGAATTTTTGGGTCAACTTTTATTTGACCAATATTCAAGCGGTTGATAGTTATACCAAGAGAATCAATTACCTGGGTGCCATTACTTTTACGAATTTTTTTAATAAAATCCCATCTATCATTAACAGCTTTTTTGATTTCTGATTCATCTAGCGAAGCCAGTTGTTCTTTGATTTTCTTTTTTTCTTCTTCAATTTCTTCTTGTTTTTGTGAAGAATAAAATGGAATTTTTCCATAAAATTGGAAAAGCTTTAACGGTGGTATGTTACATGGTATAGGTTTTAATTCTTCTCCTGCAATCATTTCTATTAATACTGCAGTTCCTTCATCTCCTGACCCTCTTAAATCTTCCCATGTTTTTGGACCTTCTTGGTGTGATGACGCCCAGATTCTTAGTTCTTCTTGAATCTTGTCGTTCAAAACATTTTCTACTTCAACTACTTTTTTAAGTCCATTATTAATAGGTCCATAACTTAAGTAATTAAAGTAATTTGGTCCAGGTGTGTAAGTATAAAATACTGGAACTTCACTTTCAGCATTGTCTTTGGGAGTTGTGACTTTTTGTGGCGGGAGATCAACATTAATTTTTACAACTGGGATTAAGATAATGTCATAAAGAATACCTTTTAAAAATACAAAACGATATCCATGTGATTTAATAACAATCACAAAAGCTTCTCCTTCTTTTTTCCATTTAATTACTTCAAGGCGAGTGATAATTGCTATGTTTAGTGGATTGTTGGGTATGTTAATAATTCCTTGAAGAATTATTATGGCAGAGATTACAGAAGTTGCTAAAGCAACCACATTCAAAGTAATTTCTTCTGTTGTAAAAGAAAAAATTGTTGGTAGCACAAAACTTACAATAAGTGAAATGATTCCTAATATGAATCTAAATTTACTTGCTGTTGGGCTAGAAATTGCCCATATGCCTGATATAAAAAATATCAAGCTCAAGATTACAATAGCTGTTGTCATTTTTTGGTCCTCCTTTTTTTATTTATTTTTTATTAGATAATTTGTTTATTTTAAAGGCTACAAAATTAATGTGGGAGAAGTAGCCACTTAAATAAACAAACTATCTAACTTGTTTTCAAATAACTTTCTACATTAGGAGTATATCATATTAAACCTTAAAAGTCAACCCTGTCGCTCGCGAGCGACAGGGTCAAGCTATTTTAACCTTATTTATATATAAAATAAGCATAAAAAATACCCTGAAATCTATAAAGATTCAGGGTATTAATATTTTTTAGTGTCTACCACCACCATTACTGTTACTATATGTATAGTTAGTTGGTGTTGACCATGAAGCACTTGGCGGAGTACCATTACTATTACCATATCCATAATTAGACGGAGTCCCGTAGGATGCACTGTTTGTGCTGGTTCCATTGTTATGATTATAGTTATAGTTTTGGCTACTGTTTCCATTATATCCACCATGAGATCCACGACCTCTGTGGCCGTAATTACAGTTACCACCGCCATTATAATGACCGTAGTTGTAATTATAAGCTCCTCCCATTGGTGCGTAGTTTGCATAAGGAGGGTTCCAGTTATTCCAATAAGTATAATTTCTAGTACCACCACTGGCACTCCAACTTTGGTTGTTATTAGGATTATTCCCATTAACATTATTTCCATTGTTTTTGATATATACAGTATCACGAATAACTTCTGTTTCCTTGTTGATGTAAACAATTTCTTGTTTTACATTTTCAATTTTTGTTACAGGGACTGCAAGAATGTTTCCGCAATCTCCTTTGATACAAATGATTGAAAATGTTCCGATTCGGAATACCCATCCAAAACCAGTCCATTCATGTCCAAAACTTTGAACAATTTTTTTAGTGGAAGGATTCCATCCAGAATTTTTATATTTACCTTCTTTAAGGTAAATTTCTTCTGAATAGAGATGATCAAAAAGTTCATTTAGTCTTGTAACAGAAACTTTAAATGTTGTATCTTTCAATCCAGCATTTATTGTTTCAACTAAAGAATTTCTGAATGCGAAACCTTTTGCTGATTCTTGAAAAGCTAATTCCTTCAATTCTTCTTTTGAAGGAGAATTACGATTAGGGAAAATAGCTTGCACTTGCCCGAAAGAGCTAAGCTCGATCCAAAAGAGGAGAGCTAAAATAATTACTTTTTTCATATTATTAGTTTTTAATTTGTTTATTTTAAGGGCCAAAAATTTAGCAACTAAAATAAACAAATTAAAACTAAATATTTTTCAAATAACTTATTTAATCTACTATAAGTATATCATATTTAATACAAAAAGTCAACCCTATTTAGGCTGACTTTTTGTATTAAATATAAGCTTATTTTTACGCGTGTTTTAATGGTGCTGAATGATATTTATCTTTGCTCTTTGAAGTTTTTCTAAATAGTAATATTACTAGAAGAATCATCGCTATAAGTAATAACCATTGAAATAAATTTTTAGGCATAAATCCATCACTACCAAATATGGCACCAGCTGCTAAACTGTTATCATTTGTTATATCTGTTGTACAAGAAACTGGTTGTTTTGCTGGAGTTGTAGTAGTTGGTTTTTTAGGAGTAGTTGTTGTAGTGGTAGTTGATGGGGTTGAAGTAACTGTCGCTTGTTTTTTGTTTATAGTAAACAAAGCTGGGTTTGAGAATCCTCCACCGGGAGTTGGGTTAAATACAGTAACACTATATTTTCCATATCCTGCAATGTCAGCATCAGTTACATACATAATAAGTTTACTTGAATTTACGTATGTTGTGTCACGGTTTGAAGTATTCCATCTTGCAACAGAAGTTGGCACAAAGTTATCTCCAATTATTGTTATATTTCTTCCACTTGTATATTGTGTTGCAGAACTTGGTGTGATTGAGTAAATAATTGGTACTGCATTAACAGCAGTTTCTGTATTGGTATTTGAGTTATTGTTGTTATTGTTATTATTATTGTTGTTACCAGTATTGTTTCCAGGATTATTATTGCCATAAGTATAATTAGAAGCAGTGTTTGCATTCCATTGAGCATTTGCTTCTTTTGGAGCAAATACTGTAATAACAAAGGTAAAAACAGCCAATATTCCTAAAACAGAAATTATTAAGTTGTTATTTCTTTTATTCATACTCGTATGGTAGCATATTCATATATAAATGTCAAGTACCTTATAAGGTATTTTAATATTAGAGTGTAATATTTTTATTAAATAAGTTATAATTTAACTATTATGAAATATAATAAAGGTTTTATAAGAATAGGTGTAATAATAGCTATTATTTTATTAATTTTTGGTAGTGTTTTTTATATTTTAAAAACTAAAATCTATTCTTTACAAAATATTAGAGAAAGTAATTATCCGTTAGTTGAGAAAAATTACACTTCTTCTTTAAATAAAATTAATAATAACACATTAAATAAATCTTCATCACCAACATTTACTACATGTAATTCAAGTTCTCCTTCTACAATTAAAGTTCTTTCACCAAATGGTGGTGAAGTTTATCAAGCAGGGCAACAAATTATAGTTAAATGGGAAAGTTGTAATATTACTCCAAATTCTATTGGTATTATTCTTATTAAACATAATATATCAACAACATATACACAAAGTGAAGAACAAAGTGATTATGCTGGGTTTAGTTTAGGAAATTATAGTACAGTAGATGATGGTTTGGAACAAATAACTTTACCTGTTAGTTTAAATAATAATCTAGTTTCAGGTCAATATTATTTTATTAATGTTATTGGGCTTGGTGATAATACTCATATTGGTTCAGGGTATACTCCAAAAGATTATTCTGATGGTTTATTTACAATTATTTCTTCCTATTAGTTTTATTTTTGCTTATATTATCTTTATTTATGTAAGATATAATAGTGAAGATTTAATAGAATTTAAATAAGTAATAGGATATATTAAATATATATAAAAAATAATACTAAAAGTCTTATTTACTTGACTTTCTTATGTAATTATGTTACACTTTCTTGAGTAATGTTCTTTTTGATATTTTGATTTAGTTGTTAGGTTTTATTAAGTTCTCTCAGCTTCTTTAAGGAAATTGAGAGAACTTAATAAATATTGTTTAACAATTTAAAATCAAAAAATATGAAAAAAACAAAAATTATCATTTCAGTTGTTATTTTTATCGGTATGATTATATACTTGAAAGAAATAACTGTTGTTGGTGGAAATAATCCGATGATGCTCTCCAGTATGTCTTGGGGATTTGAGAAATTTTATATATGGTTTCTTATTGTAATTAGCTCAGGAGCATTTGCAGGAATACTTTGGATACCTGACTTCTTCAAGAGTATTTTCCGTAGAAGTCGGGAAAAATAATAACAATCAGTGATCATAACTAAGCTTGACCAGTACCCCAAATTTAAGACACATTTTCCGGACAGATTAATAGTATAATAGTCGTATTAATAATCTATCTAAAAAATATGTCTTCACCACACAATAAGATAAGTAAGGATTTAAGGA
>Ga0172375_10002704_pt1 | contig 27389 bp, 16 predicted proteins | sample LakKiv1m_FD_114537 | JGI IMG/M metagenome (GOLD analysis project Ga0172375, IMG submission 114537) | Freshwater microbial communities from Kabuno Bay, South-Kivu, Congo - kab_092012_11.1m | ecosystem: Environmental > Aquatic > Freshwater > Lake | place: Democratic Republic of the Congo...
CCTGCGGTCAAACGAATCCATGACTCTCTCGGCGCGGGAAGGTTGGCTCCTCATGAATTTCTCGGAACGCCGGAAGGCAGCCTGCCGGTCCAAGCGGTTCAGATTGACAAATCCCCGCGAGAAATCATTGAGAGCGGTATCGGCCCCGCTCAAAGCGGAAGGACCCGCGATCTGAGCTTCATATAATCGGGCAAACTTTCGGACAGCTTGTTGAACTGCCGGAGTCATCGCGATGTGACGGGCGCGAAGACCCTGTTTGAGAACATCGGTCACGGCCAGGCGAATCAGAAGGGCGGAAAAAAGTCTTTCGGCCCGTTCGCGATCCTTCAGACGCAGCTCCACCAAATATTCGTAAAATTTATTAAGGACGATGATGCTTCCGTCTTCCCGGGCCCATGCCAGCGAATCGGGCCCCGTCTCATCATTCAAATAACCGGCGTAGGTTTCGTCGCGCAAAACCGCGTTGACGACTTTCCCGTCCCGGATTTTCCCGCGAAGGGCCTCAAGAACCTTCGCCTTAAAATCCCCGGCCAATAATTCCCTGAAAACAGGCCTCGCCTCTTCCGGAACGGTCCGGGGAATTCTCTGGCTCAGGTTCGCGATGTCTTCCGAATTTCCAATCCTTGCCAACTCCCCGGCAAGCGTTTCTTCATTCAGCGGAACCATCCGGACCGCTTCATCCAGAATGGCTTCCCCCAGACTCGCAGCCCCGGTCTGATGATCTCCCAGGCTGGAAGCGGTCAATCGGATCCGGACTCTGTTTTGGGTGCGGTCCGGATATTTGACGTCAAACAAACTTTCGCTTCGCGTATCGGGAGCATAAAGGACAATCTTCCCGCCTCTCTCCATCGCCAAACGATAAATACTGTTCGCCCCTGCCGTCCTCACTTGACGGTTGATGGCTTCGGCATTCCCGCGTATCCGCATCCAGTCCTCCAGAGAAAGGACAAGAACTCCGGGAGCCCTGAAAACAAATTCTCCCCTGGAACGGACCCCCTCCCGATGATCCTGAAATCCGTTAAACACCACCTGAACACGATTCACAAAACCCGGCAAGTCAAACGTCAGGTTCTCTCCCGGGCTCATCCAGAATCTTTGACTTCCCAGACTCCGCGCGCTATAAGCCTGGACCTGCGCGCCGGGGAAATGCCCCTTGGAAACCCAAAAGTCTGAAACTTCAAAACGCCTCATCACATCTGAGATTGCGAAATAATACATATCCTGACTACCCGTCAATTTGAATTCCACCCACTGCCATTCCTTGCCGCGAAGACTGACCACTTGCTTGCCACTGAAGAAACCTTTCATTTCCACCCGGAACTCGGTATCACCCGCCGGCGCGCGAACTCTAAGATACGCGTAGTGATATCCTTGATCCTTTCCGGGAATCCGCATTCCCTCCGGCACGGACCTTCCGAGAAAATGCCACGGATCTTCCTCAACCCGGCAGATGCCGTCGTCTCCGATCGCGTGCAGCAAAGTCCCGTCAGGAAAAGGACGTTCCCCGGTCTCTATCGCGCGGATTGCCGAAAAAAACCGCACCGAAGCTTCCGGATCGTCAGGAACGATCGGAACTTCCCCGACCTGGGCCAGCGTCGCATGCAACCCTTCCCTCACAGCTTCCTGCTCGGACTTTTGAGCCTCGGCGGAAGACAGAGGCGCTTTAAACTGGCCGAACGGCACATTCGCCGTATGCACCGCGGGAAAAGCTCTTTCATGCTCACCCCGGACAATGGATATGAATCGATCGTATTTCCCGTCCGCTCTCAGCGCATCGGCAATCTGCCGGTGCGTTCCTCCGAGAAGCGCGAGCGCCGTCGTGCCTTTCACATCCCAGGTCACAACCGGCGTCGCTTCGCCCGTGATCTTTTTCCCGTCCATCGCGTCCACGCGAAAAGATTCCGACATGCCGAGGGGCCCCTGCATTCTGGAAAGTCCAAGCATCTGATCCAACCAAAGAAGTCCCGGCCCGGCATTTCCTTCAGCCTGCGCCGCGAGAATGACCGGAAACGCCGCGTAAGGCGTAACCACATTCTGGCGGGAAGGCAATTTCGCGAGCTCGGGGATCCCGAAATCCGCCGCGTAACTGGGTTGAAGCGGATTGGCGGGATTCGGCAAATGCGCCGCCGCCATCAGTCCCGGAATATTGTTTTGCGCGGAATAAATTGTCCGGGCCTTTTCCCCGTTAACAAAAATTGTCCTGGCTATATCGACGTCCACATACGGAAGGACCAGATATTTCCATTTTTCGTGCGCCGAGAAATAATGGCCCCTCGCGACGGTAATCGGCCCTTCGGGCGTTTCAAATTCAACCGGCTGAAGCTCCCCACGCTTGGCATCCCACAATGCCTGAACCTCGTCATCACTGAGTCCCCCGAAAAGGCTCATAAAAAATGTCATCAATTCCCCTTCATAGGGGTCCGCGACAAAATACCCTCCGTTCCGCAGGGAATAGTTTCCCGGTGCCGGTTTCGCTTTAACATTCGCGATCTGCGTTTCTCCCCGGATTCTGCCGTCTCCTTCATAAAAAACCTGCCGGACGTTCGCTTTCAAAAGATCGAAGTAATTTTTGTAACGCTGCGCCAAATCATGCTCTCCCGCCTTCTCCAGCGCGTGATAGGCAAGATAAACCGACCATGCCAGCTGGCCGTTGTCGAGAGCGGGAACACGGTTCGACCAATCCCCCGTCGGGCGAAGCCCTGAATCAGAGACTTCAAACCAGGGCAGAAATCCGCCAAAACCGGGATAGGCCTGATTAAACCTCTCGTAACTTGCGATTTTCCGTTCCAGGATTTTCTTCGCGGCTTCTTTGGGAACAATCATCTGGGCATTTTCTGCCTCCTGGACTGAAAGAGCCAGGAGGGAAATATGAAGGGACTCTTTTGACGGCGCGCTCCACGGACGTGGGGCACCGAAAGGCCTCATACTTTGGGAATCCAGGACTTGCCCGTCGTAGGTAAGACCCGATTGACCATTGAAAGCAATCCCGCCTTGATAAAAAGCCCTCTCTCGGTCCAGAATTTGCCGAATAAATTTCTGTTGAATCTGAACCTGACCGGATAAATCAGAAACAGGAATTTCGTCCGAAAATACCGAAACATACCGGCCGCCGTAATCCGCTTGACTGCCTGCTTCTGCAGGACTAATGATGCCCACCTCGGCAACCGCCCCGGGACGAACGCAGCCGCAAATCCCGTAAAGCGCCGCCACAAAAAACAACGCGAGCCTCCCAAAATTCATCCTGACGCCCAAAGACGATGAAATCTCAAGAAGATACCGCAGACTCAGCACCGGAGACGAAAACCGGATTTTCGTCCAGAAATCCATGTTGCCGCCCAGGGACGCCGCCATTGCAAAAACGCGGGATCGATTCACCCCCGGACGAGCAAAAGAAGTTTCCGCTTCCGGGCCCCTCTCCGGGACCGTTGTCCCGATCTTATCCGCGGCAGCGGACGGAATATCAATTTCACGTTCACCGCTCAAAACTTTTTGAGTCAAATCCCCCGCGTCCTCCACGCCGGCCTCCACGAGCGTAAGGCGAACCGCGGCTTCAAGCGTTCGATCCGCCGCCTGAACAAGCCTCCCGGTCTTTTTGGGATTCAATTGCAAAGGAAATTCGATTTCGGAACTTTCCAGAATCCGGGTCTCTCCCAGCATGGCGCGGAGGTAAATTTCCTGGCTGTTCCCCGGTGTTTTTATTTTCGGAGAAACGCTCAGATATGAAACTCCCCGCCCTTTTAACCATTCGCCGATCCCCCCGGAATGAAATCCGCCCGTCACGATAATCGAACGGTTCTCAGCCTTCCCGTTCATCACGCCTTCGATCTTCCGGATAAAATATTCTTCCCGCTCCACCGCCAGGCGATAAAACTCGAGAGCTTCATCAAATAGGGAGGCGATTGCCGGATCAGCGGAAAGATCGAACCCCACCGGAGCAAGCCCCTCCATCCGCCGGACCAGTGCCAAGGGGTTGATGAGATCCTTTTCCCGTAAAACAGTCCGGTACTCGTCCCGTGAAAGTTCCAGGCGGAGAAGTTTCTCAAGCAAAATCATGTCTTGAATCAGGCGGACAAGCTCCTTCTCCTCGTTTTTGTCCGCGAGTTTTTCAAAAAGGGCCTCCGTCAAAACCCCGATTTCTCGGAAAAGAAGGCGGGATTCAATCTCCGATTGGAGAATCAGCGATTCGGCGCACAACGTAAAATCGGGATAATCGCGAAAATCAAGGCCCAGGGGAAAGGTTTTTTCATGAATTCTTTCAAAAAGAAATCTCGGATCAGGATTCCCTGCCGCGGAAGAAAAAAGATCCAGCGCCTGAAATTCCTGAAACAGTCCGTCCGCCACCTTCCCTTTCAGGAAACCGGCCAAGCGCTCTTTTTCCTCTTCCGCCTTTTTCCGGTCGATCTTCTTCTCAACCTGCCGGAGCTTCAGCACGCGAAGAACCGCCCCGTACGAATCCTGATATTTCGGGTCCGAAAGATTCACCGAAAGGAAATCTCCGCACTTTTTCTCAAGAAAGCCCAGAAAATCCAGAAGGTCCATCCGGCCTTCGCGATACCGCCGCCACTCTTTCATGAAATCCCTGAGCGCATTCGAGAACAAACGGCTTTCAAGCAAATCCGCCGACCGGCCGAGGCGCCCGATAAACGCTTCCGTTTTCCCGCGGGAACGGAGGACTCCCCGGAAAAGTTCAAGGTCCTTCAGATACGCTTCGGTGTTTTCAATTCCATGCGCTTCGACGGAGGAAGCGGTCTGGGGGGGATTTTTCTCAAGCAAAAACATTTCCGCGCCGGTGAACTCCCCGTGCTTCATCAAAACATCCGCGACCTTTAAATTCATTTCATTGTTTTTAAAAAAATGAAAAAGTCCCGGATCCAGTTTTTCTTCCGCGCCTTCGAGAAATAAAATGTTGAATCCATACCGGTCCGCCAGAAGGCCGAGAATTTTCTGGATATTTTTCTGGGCTTCATAACTGCCGTGCGCGTTTTGAATATGCACCAGCAATCCCTTCCCCCCGGCTGAGATAAATTCATCCTCCACGGTTCCAAATTCGGAAGGAATTGTGATCCGCGAAATTCCGGAGGCTTCAATCCCGGATTGATTTGAATCAGGAAGGAGTGGCGCCTCCACGGTCAGAGGGGCCGAGAAGCAAACGGTCTGGACAAAAAATATAAATGCCGTCGTCAAAGATATCGTTCGGTTAAAAAACACTTTCGGGATACTCCCTTTCGCACGAAACTGGCCGTACTTATTTTATTGAATTAAATAAGTGTAGATAAAATTTAACATCCTTCCAGAGAAAAATCAAGGGTAAGCGTGTTTTTTCAATTTCAGGCAGGGGGACTGTTCTTTACCTAAATTGTTTATTTTGATGAGGTTAGGCTCGGAAGTCCATTATTTCTATTTTTCATCTGGAAACAAAAGAAAAGAAATCGGAGTGATAGACTCGCTGAATCACCTGAGCGGGAGACAATTCCTTCAGACACAAACGATGAGGGCAATTCGAATCATACCGGAAACTTTTATAGCAGGGGCGGCATTCCAGGTCATTTCTTCCGATTGCCAGATATCCGGCATCGAGGGGATACGGCCCGTAAACTTTTTCATCCACGGGACCGTAAATCGCGACGCACGGGACATCCAGCGCCCGGGCAATATGCACCATTCCGGAATCATTGGCCAAAAGATACCGGGCATTTTTCAAAACCGAAGCCGCTTCGATAAGGGAAATTTTCCCGCAAAGATTAAATCCTTTTTTCTCGTAACAGGCTAATAATTCTTCCCCCAGCGGAAATTCTCCGCCGCTGCCCAAGACAATCAGATGGTCCGCGGAGAAACGGCTTTGAAAAGCATTCAGGGCCTGCGCAAAAAAGACCGGCGGCCATCTCTTGAAAGAAGCTTCCCGTCCCCAGCTGTCCCCCCCTCCGGGGACAACCGCGACGTAAGATTCTCCCTCCCGGATTCCAAGCCCGCTTAAAATCCTCCTTTTGTCCGTTTCATCTTCGTCTCTGAAAAAAAACTGGGGATGGCGGTCGATTCCGGGAATCCCCAGAAGACCGATCAATTCCGCGTAATACTCCGGAACCGGACGGCCTGAAAAACCACCGGGAAGAGGAACTTTCCGGGAGAGGAATATTCCGCGATTCTTGTAGTCGAATCCGGTTCTCTCGGGAATCCGCAGAAAAAAGCGGGCGAAGAAAGCGTACTCGCGGGAGAGCGAGCAATCGATCAGCACATCATAACGGATCTTCATCAATTCAAAAATCAGACGGCTGATTTCCAGGAAAGTTTTTGGGAAACCCTGTTTTTTCAATCTGTCCCGGTCAATCACAAAGACCCGGTCGACAAACGGATTCCTCTCGAACACTTCTTTCGTCCGGCTGCCGAGCAGCAGGTCCACGCGCCCGGCCCATTTCCGTTCCTTTAACGCGCGGATCAGCGGCGTGACAAAAAGGCTGTCTCCGATTCCGAAAGGCTGAACAATCAGGACTCGTTTCATAAGGCCTCAACAAGGTTCAAGAAAAAATTTTTCCAGCCCGCGGACGGCATCCAGCACCTCCTCGACTTTCAGGGCGCGAAGGCACAAAAAATCGATTTTGCAGTCATCGGCAAGACAGAAAAAACACCCGACATCTTTCTGAATATAACGGGACTTTTCCCCCAAAGGCCCCCATCGTTTCGGACCCAATCCCGGCTCGTTCCGCCCGAAAATCGAGAGCACCGGCGCCCCGCAGGCAACGCCGATATGGACCGGCCCCGAATCATTGGAAATCACAAGCCTCGCCCGTTTTAAAAGCCATCCCAGCATCCCGATGGAAAGCTTCCCGGAAAGATTGACCGCCGGATGTTTCATCAAATTCCGGACCGTTTCCGCGCGCGGGGCGTCTTCCTGAGAACCGACCAATACGCATTTCAAGCCATAGCGCTCATACAAAACATCCGCCAGCATGGAAAACCGCTCGGCCGGCCATATTTTTGACGGAGAACTGGCCGAAGGATGAATAACGACATAACGTTTCTCATAAGAATGAAACCCCTGGGAATTCGAAAGTTTCTCAAACGCAATCCGGTTCTCTTCATTCAGGGGGAAAAAGAGTTCAAGTCGCCCGGGTTTCGGAACTCCGAGAAAATCCAGAAGGTCGAAATTGTATTCCGCCTCATGCTTTTCTCCCTCCCTTTTCTTCTCTTCGATCCGGTGGGTCAGTAGCCGGCCCGCCTTACGGTCATAACCGATCCGGAACGGAATCCCGGCCAGAAAAGCGGCCCAGTGCATCCGGTGGGTGGGATGCAAATGAACCGCGGCATCCCATTTCCCGCGGCGAAGTTTCCAGGCAAAGAGGAGATTTCCAAAAAGATTTTTCTGAGCGCCTTTTTTGTCATAGACAATCGTTTCGTTGATAAAAGGATTTCCCTGAACAATTTCGCGGGCATGCGGGAGGACGATGACCCCGATATAAGCGCCCGGAAACGCCTCACGGACCGCTTTAAAAACAGGCGTGCTGAGCGCGACGTCTCCGATCCGGTCCGTCCTGGTAATGAGAATTCTTCGAAGGGAACTTTCAGGAATTCTCCGCATGAAAAAATTCCTTCTTCCCCAGGATTTCAAGGCAAGCCCGATAAACCTCATCGGGGTCAAGTCCCACAAGACAGGCTTTTGTTTCCGGGATAAGACATTGGGCGGAACCGCAGGGAGAACAGGGCAGATCTCTCCGGACAATGACTCGCGTCCCGGATACGCGCCCGAATTTCCGGTAGTCCGTCGGGCCGAAAAGCGCGACGACCGGTATCTTCAATTCATAGGCAAGCTGCAGCGGCGCGCTGTCATTGGAAATAACAAGCTGCGAGAGGCTCATCAGCGCGGCGAGCTCGCGAAAAGAGGTTTCTCCCGTGAAATCGGCCAGCCCTTCCGCGGAGCGGGAAAGGATTCCGTCCACCACGGGCATGTCCGCCTTGGACCCCGCCAGCACAACTTTTTTCCGCTGTTCCCGGATCAGCCGGTCCGCGAGAACGGCGAATCCTTCAAGGGTCCAGCGCTTCAGGCTGCTTTGGGCGCCCGGGGTGATCAGAATCAATTCCCCCGGTTCAATTTTCTTTTCCGCCAGTTTCTGGCGCATTTTCCGGATATCTTCCTGAGAATAAAAATCAAAAGGAGTTTCAAGGTCCCAGTTCATGTTTAATTTTTTCGCGGCGGATTTCAGGCAAGCCAGGTGCTGCTCCCTCTTGGAGGTAATTTTTTTCAGGGGCGCGCGGGACAACGGCGTTTTGTGGGGCGCGCCCAGCAGAAAAGGAATGACCGTATTCCGCAAATCCACCACCATATCAAAATCATAACGCTGAAGCTCCCGGACCAGCAGCCATTTGTCCCACAGCGAAAGCGTTTTGTCGTACACAATCACTTCATCGACGGTTTTCGCGGACGCGAAAATGCCGAAAGCGCGGGGACCGACCAAAACCGTAATCTTCGCCTTCGGAAAATTTCCCCGAAGCACCGAAAGACAGGGGGTCGTCAGAATCACATCCCCGATATTCGACAGCGTGATAAAAAGAATTCGTTCAATCATCTGGAATATCGCTCCAGCATTTTCTCGCGTTGAATAGCCTCAAAGACCCGGTCGGGCTTGATCGAGCTCATCGAATAGCCCGCACGGAAATCGGAACGGATGACCGTACTCTTCCCATACCCCTTGGGCGAAAACAATTGCGGATCCGTGGGGCCAAAAAGCGCCAGCACTCTCGCGCCGACCCCCGCCGCAATGTGCAAAGGCCCGCTGTCTCCGGAAATCACCAGACGGCATTTGGAAAAAACCGCTCCCAATTCCCCCAAAGACGTATCCCCGCACAACGAACAGAACCGTCCCTTTCTCGCGAAATGAGAAATATCCGTCGCCAAAGCATCGTCGGCCTGATTTCCCGTAATCACGAACGAGCAGGGATACCGCATGGCAATGATATCCGCCAACTGGGCAAAATACCGGGCCGGCCATCGCTTGCCGGAGCGGTTTCCCCCGGGATTCAAGGCGATCAGAAAATCCGTCCCAAATCCCTTCTTCTGCAAAAAACGGGTCACTTTCTGTTCGTCTTCCTTCGAAAAATAAAATTCGCAGCAAGGGTCCACCGTCACCCGGAGTCCGGCATTCTTCAGGAGGTCAAGAAAGTAATTGATCTGATGCTTCTTCCCTCCCGTGATCTTGACCGCCTTCGTCAGCAGAAACGAACGGCCTTTCGTGGCATAGCCGATTCTCTGCTTCACCCCTCCCAGAAAAAGAATCAGCGCCCGGGTAAACGAGCGGTGGAACAAAAAACCGATGTCAATCTTTTCTTTCCGCAGCCGCAGGACAAACTCCCACTTGGCTTTCAGAGAACGATGGGAAGTTTTCTCATCAAACGGGATAATGCTATTGACGTAAGGATTTCTCTTGAGAATTTCGGCGCAACGCAGCGGGGTCGCGCAAATCAGATGCGCGGAAGGATAATTTTGACGGATGGCCTTGATTGCCGGGGTTTCAAAGAGAACGTCTCCAAGCCAGTTTTTCGTAAAAATCAGGATTTTCATATCTTAAGAGGCTCCTTTTCAATTGCCAACAGTTGTTCAATTCGCTGAAACACCTCTCCACATTCAATAGACGGCATACAAAGGAATTCCTTCACCTTGCAATATCCGGAATAACAAGGCGCGCAGGAAAGGCTCTTTCGAAGCACGGCAAAATTTTTCGCGGGGGGAAGATGCCGTTTGGGATCCGTCGGGCCGAAAAGCGCGACAAATTTCGTCCCGCAGGCCGCCGCAACATGCATCGGAGCGCTGTCGGCCGTCACCAGGAGATCCAGCCGTTTAATGAGAGAAATCCATTCCCCCACTTTCGTCTTGCCCACCAGATTGATCACAAACGGAAGCCTTTCCCGGTCAAAAAGTCTTCCCGCGAGCGCGGCCTCGTTCCCGCCGATCAAAATCACTCTCGCGTTGAATTTTTCATTCACCTTTTTCGCAAGCTCAAGGAAACGCCCGGCCGGCCAGTTTTTGGTAGGCCACTTGGGGCTGGCGGAAAGGGAAAATCCGATCAGACGCTGCCCGGAGTTGATCCAGTGTTCGGCAAACAGCGCCTCGATTTTCTTTTCAGCTTCCTCTTCCGGCCACAATTCAAGCCGGTCGTCCATTTCCGTGATTCCCAAAAGCTGGAGCAGGCGGAACTGATGGCTGACGGGCGAAATCCCCTGCGCTTCAAAAGAAACGGCGTGCGTCAAAAGAGAGCCCGTCCATTTCCGGCGATAGCCGTACCGGCGGGGCACCTGCGCCAAAAACGCCAAAAGATGCGTTTTGGAATTATTCTGAAAATCCAGGGAAAAATCAAACCCTTCTTTTCTCAGGCGGTTCGCCAGCCGCCAAAGTTTCCGCCACCGGTTTCCGGCATGCCGTTCATACGTCATGATCCGGTCCAGATACGGAATGGTCTTCGCGACGGAGTACCAGCGCGAATCCACCACCAAAGTCGTTTCCGAATCCGGAAATCTTTTTTTCAGCGCGCGGAAACTCGGAACGGCAAGGATCAAATCTCCCAGGGAACCCAGTTTTAAAATCAGGATCTTTTTCCGGGAAAGCGCCTTTCCGTAGACCTGGACCGTTTTCTCCGTCATGGTATCGAGAGAAAAACAATTCTCGATTTTCTGCCGCAAAGACCGCGCATAACTCTCCCGTTTTTCCGGATGCCGCCACAAATCCACCAAAGCCCGCGCAAGGGCTTCGTCATTTCCCGCCTGCACCAGAATCCCGTCTTTCTCGTGTTCAATGATCTCGGAAACTCCCCCGACGCGGGTTGAAACCACGGGAGTCCCCCTCGCGCCCGCTTCGATCAGAACGCGCCCGAATCCTTCCTGCGCATTCGTCGTCAAGGCAAGGACATCCGCTTTCCGGAGGATTTCCGGGATGTCGTTCCTCCGGCCCAGAAAACAGACTCTTCCCTGAAGCCCGAAACGCAAGACAAGCCGTTCCAGTTCGGCGCGGTAGTCTTCTTTGCCTTCTTCACAATCTCCGACAATCCAGGCCTCCAATCCCGGAATATGCATCGCCGCCAGACAGATCGAACGGATAAAGTGAGGATGCCCTTTGATGGGAGTCAGCCGGCCGATATTGACGACGATGAATTTCTCCCGCTTCTCCGCGGCATTGGATTTCGCCTCAAACGGGTAACGCGAAAGGTCCACGCCCCGGTAAACCAGATGAAGCCGCTCGGACGGGACTCTGAAATCCTCCGACATGTGCCTGCCGATGATTTTTGAAATCACAATGACTTCTTTTCCCCATCCCATCACGCGGCTCATGGCATGCGTCGAATAATAACCATGGCAGGTCGTCACAAAAACCGCTCCCGTTCCTCTGGCCGCAAGAAATCCGATCCAGGCCGGAACACGGCTTCGCGCGTGAACAACATCAATCCGGTTGCGGGAAATAAAATCCCGGACCGTCTTCACCAGCAGGAGGGAAGTCAGGGATTTCCGGTGAACGGGCAGGGTCACATGAGGGATTCCCGCTTTGACAAGCTCTTTGACCATCTCGCCCCCGGAAGACATGACATAAACTTCGTGCCCCATTTTCTTCAGGGCGCGCGACACGTCAATCGTCCCGGTTTCCACGCCTCCCGATTTCAGGGCGGGCAGCATTTGTAAAATCTTCATGGCTGTTCCTGATCGCTATAAAAAATTCTTCCGGAGTTCAGAATAATGGATCGCTCTTCATCTTACAAGATTTTTAATATTCTTTCCCGAATCCCCTCCCGGAGTTCCCGGGAAAGTTCCGTCCCTTTTCCCTCTTTCCGGTCAAAGGCAAAACAAAAATCCCCAATCTCGCCGGGATCCAGAATCCGCACAAGATTTTTTCCGGAAAGGTTCTCCCGAAAGCGGCAATGTTTCCGGGGAAGATTCCCCGTGCCCGCTCCCAGGACAAAAACCGGATGCCCCGAACAAACCGCTTCCGAAATCATCGCAACGCTGTCCTCGGTCACAAAAACAGCTTGGGAAAGCCCCAGCATTCCGTAGGACACCCTTTCAATATTCCGCTCGTTCGCAATCACGACCAGCGGAAAAGCCGGATTCTTTCCGCATTGTTCCTTGATCAAAGCCTCGATCTCCCCGCGCGTGCGCCTCGAAGTCGTCAACAAAACTTTAAAATCCCCGCTTCGCGCGAAACCGGAAAGTTTCTCGATCGTCTCGCTGATTTTTTCGCGGCGGATCGAATAATTACGGGTATCTCCCCCGACAAAAAAGCTGACATAGCGGGTCCCGGAAAGCCCCTGCTCCTTCCTCAAGCGTTCTCCTTCCGCGCGAAGCATTTTCTCCGTCACCAGATTCGGCATCACTTCGGTGTAAAAAACCTGTTTTGCCTTTACCGGAGCATCGTGCCGGGGAGCAATCACCAAATCATAACGGTTTCGGCGGAAAGGAAACGGGGGTTTCATGAGAAGAATCGTTTTTGATTTATTTTCCCGGGCCGCCAGGGCGTGAACGGGCAAAAGAGACGATCCGCATGAGACCGTAAAATCCGCATAGCTTGAGGCGATTTCCTGCCAGCTCCCGTCCGCGAGAAAAAACCGGAGCAGGGCAAGGCGCCCTCGGATCCAGGGGCGAATCAGGAAACAGAGCCCGGTGAGCGCGCACCGGTGCCACGCGCTCCGGTAACGAACCGGCAAAAACCGGAGACGGAATTTATACGCGCTTGCGCCCGCCATCTCATCCAGGATATCCGCCACCGCTTTCAGAGAAGATTCATGCCCGGCTTTGCCGTCGCAGAGGAAAAGAAAAGTTTTAGTGAAGCAGTGTTTCCAGCGTTTATGCTCCCAGAGCCAGTGATCGGGATAACGGCGGACAAACGCCTCCAGCATTCCGTAATATTCCTGAAGTTTCTCATGAATCGGAGCCGGTTCGCCCCGGGCATCATAAAGTTTTAACTCGGGAAGGATATGCACCAAATGATCGGTCCTGTTTTCCCGCACGCTGAAAACAGGCAAAACGGCGCAACCGGTTCTCTGGGCAATGGCAATAGGACCGGAAGGAGCCGTCGTGACCCTTCCTAAAAACTCAACCGGAATTCCCTCCCGGTCGCTCCCCTGATCTCCGACCACTCCCACCACGGAACCTTTCCGGAGCGCGCGGACCAGATCCCGGACCGCGGCGCCTTTTCCGATCTGTTCCGCCCCATGGCAGGTTCTCAGGCGGTTTAAAAATTCGTTGAGCCGCTTCGGCTTCTGCTCCCGGGCAAGCACTTTAAGCCGATACCGGTAAAAACAGGAAATCACCGAAAGAAGCTCCCAATTTCCAAAATGGGCCGTCAGAAAAATAAGTCCTTTCCCTTTCGCCAGCGCCTCATCGATCCGCTTCACATGAGGAATCCGCACGTGAGCATCCATGTAACTCTGGTCTATTTTCGGAAACCGGAGCATTTCGGCTATCGACCGCCCGAAATTTTCAAAACTGGCCCGCGCCATCCGCTTGAGCTCCCGGGGAGTGTAAACTCCCTCAAAAGCCGCTTTCAAATTAAGATAGGACACCCCTTTCCCTGAACGAAGCCGATAAGCGATTCTGCCCCCCAGGGCGCCGAGGCCAAGAGCTTGTTTCAGCGGCAACAACTGAAATAATTTCGAAATCACATTCAGAAAAAGTAAAGCCGCAAAATCCCCGAATTCCTCAAGCGGTCTTTTCATCTCTTGGCCCCAAGTTCCGAAGGGCGTTTCCCTCCCAAAAGTCCGGTCAGCCGTTCCGCCACCCTCTCCCCGCCTTCGGATATCCGCAGTTCCATCTTGAGCACCCACGGGTTCAAAATCCCGCGGAGAGACTCCCGTGAACGGAAAAAATCCTTTTCCGTCGTGATCAATTCCGGCGTCCCGTTTTGTTTTAAAAAATCCCGGATTTCGAAAAGTTCCGTTCTGCGGAACCGGTGATGATCCGGAAATTCAAAAAATTTCTCGATCACAATCCCGGTTTCTTCGAGCGTTCTCCGGAAAGAAGCGGGAAACCCGATTCCCGAAAACACGGCCGCCCGAATTCCGCGAAACAGGCCGGGAAGTTTTGTCTCCCCGGAAAAAGGACGGCAAAAACACAAGGGCCTGTGGTTGGCAATCATACAATCGATCCGGGGCGAAAAGGCCCGGAGTTTTTTCTTGAGCGTCTCAATTTCGGAGTGAGCGATTCCCTCCGCGTGCGTCAGGACAACACTGTGAGCCCTGCGCAAGGCGCTGAAAGGTTCCCGCAAATTCCCCCGGGGAATCAGAAAGCCGTTCCCCTCCGGAGACTGCGCGTTCACCATGACAATGTCCCAATCCCGGGCAAGCCGCCAATGCTGAAACGCATCGTCACAAATCACAAGATCGATCCGGGAATCCCGGAGGAAATGTTCCGCGACACGGGCCCGGTCCCTTCCGACTCCCACCCGGACGGAGGGAAAATTTTCCTGAAGCATTTTCGACTCGTCCTCCCCATACCCCCGGATCAAAACCAGCGGATTTTTCCCCATCGCCAGAACTTTTTTCACAAGCTCGGCCACAAAAGGAGTCTTTCCGGTCCCCCCCCAGGTCAGATTCCCGACACTCACCACCGGCACGGAAAGACGTTTTTTGCGGAAGCATCCCGTTTCATAAAGAAGGCGGGGTAACGCGCTCGCGAATCCGTAAAGAAAACTTCCGAGGCGTAAAATTCCTCTCAGGAGACCGGCATCCCATCCCTGCCGGGTGCCTTCAATGACCGAGAAAAAATAACCGGTCAGGCGCGACATGGGTTCCCCGCTTCCCGGGTTTCCCGGCTCTCGCGCAAAAACGCCTCGATATATTCCGCATTTCTTCCGGTCACCCCCTGAAAACTTCCGACCACCTGAAAAGCTTTTTGACCGAGCGTTTCCGATAAATTTTCATCTTCCAAAAGTCCGGACAAGCTCCCGTAGAGCGCTTCTCCGTCCTTCGCGATCCGAACCGCCTCGCCCCGCAGAAATTTTTCATAAACGGCCTGAAAATTAAACACGTGAGGACCGGAAACAATCGGCTTTTTGAAGACCGCCGCCTCAATGGGGTTATGCCCTCCGTGATTGATGAAACTTCCTCCCACCACCACCGCATCCGCGATCGAATACCAATTCTTCAACTCGCCGAGAACATCCAGGATAAGCACATCCGCCACGGTCCCGGGAATTTCTTTCAAAGCCGAAATCCTCTGAACCGTCATCTGCCGTTTTCCCACCGTTTTCCCGATTTCATCCGACCGGCGGATATGCCTTGGAGCAAGGACAAGATGCAATCCCGGAATTTTCAGGCGAAGCCTGCGAAAGACATCCAGCAAAAGTTCATCCTCCCCGGGATGCGTACTCCCCGCCACAATCAGTCTTTTCCCTTCCGTTTTCAACCGTTCCCGCCATTTTGTCATCCCGGGATCGGATTTTTCGTTCATAAAGTCAAACTTCATATTGCCCGTATCGGCAACCCGGTCCGGAACCGCGCCCAATGAAACAAACCTTTCCCCGTCTCCCGGAAACTGCACCAGGAAAAAAGAGATTTTCGCAAGCAGGCTTTTCATCAGGGGCCGGATCAGCCGGTAGCGGGAATAAGATCTCGGAGAAAGCCTTCCGTTGACAATCCCCACAGGAATGCCCCTCCGGTCCGCCTCAAGAATCAGATTGGGCCACAATTCGGTTTCGGCGAGAAGGATCAGATCGGGCGAAAAAGCAGCCAAAACTTTTTTGACGATTCCGCTGATATCAAACGGAAAATAAAACACCGGGTGGTCCGGAAAGAATTTTTTCGCGGTCGCCTGCCCGGTCGGCGTCACGGTCGAAATGACCGTCAACCATCCCGGGAACCGGCGGTTCAGTTCCTCGATCAGGGGCCTTACCGCGTAAACCTCCCCCACGCTCACCGCATGGATCCAGATACTTTTCTTGCCCCGCAAGCGGGCCAGGAACTCCCCGGAAAGCGTTCCCATCCGTTCGGAAAGAAGACGCCTCTTGTTTTTCTCCTCTTTCAGACGTCTCAGGAAAAAAGGAAAATAGCTCAGGGCGAAAACAAGAAATATCAAATCATAGAAAAATCTCATACCCTCTCCACTCAGGCCCGGGGATGCGCGGCATCATAAACTTCCTTGAGCCGCTTGGTCGTCACATGCGTGTAAATTTGAGTCGTCGAAAGACTTTCATGACCGAGAAGCTCCTGAACGCTCCGGAGATCCGCCCCCCGGTCCAAAAGATGCGTCGCGAAACTGTGTCTCAGCATGTGCGGAAAGATTTCCTTGCCGAGTCCGATCTTTCTCGCATACTTGAGAAGAATCCGTCTCACGCTCCGGTCCGTGAGCCGCGTTCCCCTGCGGTTCAGAAAAACAGCGTCCGAAGAACCGCCTTGCCCGGACGGCTTCTTTTCCAGATACGCCTCAAGAGCTTCCTGCGCCTTCTTTCCCACCGGAACCAGCCTCTCTTTTTTCCCTTTTCCGCGGATTCTCAGGACGCCCCCCAAAAGATCGGTTTCGGCGAAATTCAGTCCGACCAGTTCGCTGACCCGGAGCCCCGAGCTGTAGAGCGTCTCCAGAATCGCGCAATCCCGTCTCGCGGAGAAAGAATCCCCTTCGATTGAATTCAAAAGACGCTCGATTTCCTGGACTTCAAGAAAATCGGGAAGTTTTTTTTCTTTTTTAGGGGTCGCCACTCCCGCGCAGGGGTTATTCTTGATCACGTCTTCCCTGACCAAAAACTTGAAAAAGGAACGGATGCAGGAGAGTTTTCTTGCGATGGAGCTTTTGGAGTATTTTTTCTCGACCAGCGCGGCAAGAAATTTCCGGATGAACAAGTAATCGATTTCCCGGAGATCCCGGTCTTTCGCGAGCTCGAAAAATTCTCTCAGATCGATTTCGTAATTCGTAACCGTATGGGGCGAAGCGTTTTTCGCCTGAAGAGACGCGAGAAAATCTTCAAGATGATTGCGAAGCATCTTTCTCCTGAACAGTCCCCGGGGGATTTTCCGTGTTTCCCGGCATCGCCTGAGGCTCAGGGGGCTTTGGCAATTCAGAAGCGACGTACCGGCACTCCGGATACTTGGAGCAGCCGTAAAAACGCCTTCCGTTCCTGGACCGGCGCTGGACAATTTCTCCCTGGCACCCTTCATTCGGGCATCGAAAGCCGGTCGGAACCGAACGGGTGTAGCGGCATTCCGGAAATCCCGAACAGGCCAAAAACTTTCCGAACCGCCCATGCCGGAGCATCATGACTTTGCCGCAGACATCGCATTTGTATTCCGTCGCGACGGGCTCCTTGCGCATATTCTGCATCTTGACCTTTGCTTCCTCCAAATCCTGCTGAAAAGGCTCGTAAAATTCTTTCACAGCCTGAGCCCACTCCAACTCCCCTTCTTCGACTTTGTCGAGTTCGTTTTCCATGTCCGCCGTAAAATCATAATCAATGATTTTCTGAAAATGTTTCAGCAGAAGATCGGTCACAATCTGACCGACTTCCGTGGGAATAAACGCCCCCGCCTTCCGCTCCACATAATGGCGCGCAAGCAGGGTATGAATCGTGGGAGCGTACGTGCTGGGGCGACCGATCCCCTTCTCCTCAAGCGTCTTGACCAGCGAAGCATCGTTGTAGCGGGCGGGAGGTTTGGTAAAATGCTGATCGCTCTGAATTTCGTGGAGATGAAGCTCCTCGGATTTCAACAAAGCGGGAAGTTCAAAGGTCTCGGCGTCTTCCTCCCCGTTGGGTTCCTTTTTCTCCTCGCCGGGGACCGTCTCATCCCTGAGCGATTCATTGTAGACCACGGTGAACCCGGGAAAAATATTCTGCATCCCGGTCGCCCGAAACGAATAATCGGTCCCCGCCAGGATGGAAACGCCGATCATCCGGTCAATGGCTTCATTCATCTGCGAAGAAACGAATTTGCACCAAATCAGACGGTACAGCTTCCACTCGTCCTGCGAAAGATATTTCTGAATCGTATCCGGCGTCCGTCCGGCGGAAGTCGGCCGGATTGCCTCGTGAGCGTCCTGGGCGCCTTTCTTCGATTTGAAAACATTCGGCGAGGGAGGCAGATATTCTTCCCCGTATCGATTCCCGACAAATCCGCGGACGTCTTCAACGGCATCCTCGGCCACGCGAACGGAATCGGTTCTCATGTAGGTAATCAACCCGACGGTTCCTTCCTCGGGACCCAAGTCGATCCCCTCATAGAGTTTCTGCGCGACTTGCATCGTCTTGGCCGCGGTAAAACCCAGCTTGGTGTAGGCTTCCTGCTGCATTTTGCTTGTCGTAAAAGGGGCCAAAGGCTTCCGGCTCCGTTCTTTTTCCTCCACGTCGGTCACGCGGAAAGTTTCTTTCTCCAGAATCCCCTTCAAGGTTTGCGCTTCCTGCGCATTGGAGATTTTCACTTTTTCATTCCGGATCTTGTCGAGTTTTGCCAAAAATTTCGATCCACAAACCGATTCTCTCCGGGAAGAAAGAACGGCGCCGACCGTCCAATACTCTTCCGGCGTAAACGCGCGGATTTCATTTTCTTTCTCGACAATCAGACGAAGCGCCACGGACTGAACTCTCCCGGCACTCAATCCCGATCCCACTTTCTCCCATAAAAGCGGGCTCAGCAGATATCCGACGATCCGGTCCATCACTCTCCGGGCCTGCTGGGCGTTTACAAGGTTCAAATCGATGTCCCGAGGCTTTTCAAACGCTTTCCGGACCGCCTCCCGTGTGATTTCATTGAATACGACCCGTTTAATGGCGTGCTCGTTCCCCTGGAAGATTGCGGCCAAATGCCAGCTGATGGCTTCCCCCTCCCGGTCCGGATCGGGCGCAAGAAAGATCGATCCCATCTTTTTGGCTGTTTTCTTGAGTTTCGTGACCGTCTTTTTAGACTTGGTCGGGATGACATAATGAGGTTCAAAATTATTTTCGAGATCCACGCCCAGTTTGCTGCGGGGGAGATCCCTCACATGCCCCATGGACGCTTCCACGTAAAAGCCGCGGCCCAGAAATTTATTGATTGTTTTGGCTTTAGACGGTGATTCCACAATCACCAGACTTTTCTTTTCCTGTTTTGATTTTTTTTCTTTACCCGCCATCTCCGACCGCCTTTACAATATGAAAATCAACCGCCTCCGACGAAATGCACGATTTCAATTCTGTCCCCTTCCTTCAAATTCACGCTTGGGTAGGCCTCCCTCAAAGCTATCTCCCGGTTGAGCTCAATGACAACCGACGGAACATTCACACCCAAGTTCTTCAATAGATCGGAAAGATTCGTGCTTTCGTTGATTTCTTTTTTCTCACCATTAACCCAAATGCTGATCATTGCACCAATGTCCTATAAATAAGCCCGGAAATTATACTTCAATTCTAACTTCGCGTAAAGTAAAGGGTTTCGGTAAAAACCGTCAAAAAAACAAGGGGTCGGAAGTTCCGACCCCTTATTCTTTATCGCAATCGTAAAGGATTTCCTTTTCCGGCCTAATACTGAATCAGCGAATGCGTCTCCAGCCCGTTTAATTTATCGCGGCCGTTCAAGAATCCAAGCTCAATGACCACTCCAACGCCCGTCACAATTCCGCCGACTTTTTGAATAAGCCCCGTGACCGCTTGCGCCGTTCCCCCGGTCGCCAGGACATCATCAATCAAAAGGATGCGGGCCCCTTCCCAGACGGCATCCTGGTGGATCTCCAGAACATCCTCCCCATATTCCAGCTGGTAGGAGACCCGGTGGGTTTTCCAGGGAAGTTTCCCCTTCTTGCGGACGGGAACAAATCCTTTTTTCATGTGCAGCGCGAGGGCCGCGGCAAAGATAAATCCCCGCGATTCAATCCCCACAATCTGATCGATTTCCCGTCCCGCAAAACAATCCGCCAAAAGGTCAATGGTGGATTCAAAAGCAAGCGCATTTTGAAGAAGCGGAGTAATATCCTTGAAGATAATTCCCGGCTTTGGAAAATCGGGAATGTCCCGGACAAATTCCTTTAAACGCTTTTTAGCCAGCAATTTTTTCTCAGTAGACATAATCTTCCAGTTTGTCCTGCTCCATTTTTACGCGAACCCTTATTTTACTCAGTGCCGCGTGTTCGATTTGACGGACGCGCTCGCGGGTCACCCCGAAACGTTTCGCGACCTCTTCGAGCGTCTGATGATCCCCTCCCTTCAGACCGAAACGCAAAAGCAGGATTTCCCGCTCCCGCTCATCCACGTGAGAAAGAAGTTTATCGATCCTCTGCGTCTTGAACAGCTCATCCACCATCTGCTGCTGCTGCTCCGAAGACTCATCTTCAATCACGTCGATTAATTCGGCGCTTCCGTCGATACTCAGCGGCATGTTGAGTGAACTCGGCCGGGTCACAAGGTTTTCAATGTCTTTTGCTTTGGCAATCGGGATTTTCATCACTTTCGCGATTTCTTTCCGCGTTGGAACGCGGTCCAGCTTCTGCATCAGCTTGTCCCGAATCTTCCTCCACCGCGAAATCAGGTCATACATGTAGACCGGAACGCGGATCGTTTTTCCGTGATTCGACAACGATCTCATGATCGCCTGTTTGATCCACCAGGAAGCATACGTCGAAAAACGATATCCCCGTTTGTAATTAAATTTATCCACCGCGCGCATCAATCCGATATTCCCTTCTTCGATCAGATCGGAAAACGGCAGCCCCATATTGGCGTAACGCTTCCCGATGCTGATCACCAGTCTCAAATTACTTTGAATCATCCGGTGCCGGGCCTCCTTTGCGCCGCGCCCGCCTGTCTTGATTCTCTTCCCGAGTTCCATTTCCTCTTCCGGAGTCAAAAGGGGGATTTTTTCAATCTGCTTCAGGTAAATCTGCATGGGAGAGGCTTCCCGGGTGGTGTCGACGTCCTCCCATCGGGTCTCTTCGGGAAAGGAAGACGGAGGGACGGAGGATTTTTGAGGGGGCACAACCTCTTTTTTATTTTTTTTCCGGGGAAGGACCGTATGGGCAAGAGATTTTGCCTTGGAGGACCTTGCGCGTTTCTGCCCGACTTTGTTTTTTTTCACGGCAGAACGTTTTTTAAGAGTTCGTTTCCTTCTGGATTTTGCCATTTTTCCCTTATACTAAAATCTCGGCAAAAACAGTGCTTCTCTTGAGCCGGCTTATTTCTTCTTCCTCGAAAAATTCCCGCGGCTTTTCCCGCACGAAAAGCACAGCCGCAATCTTCATTTCAAACTCGAAAGCCCCTTCCGGAGCGGGAAACCTTTCCGTCCCCCGCTCCGGAAGAGTATTCTTCCGATCCCGGCATTATTCCGGGAACAAATCATTTTGATTTTTTTTGCGATTTCCCGCACACCGCCGCCTGCGCCGCGGCAAGCCGCGCGATCGGAACCCGGTACGGGGAACAACTGACATAATTCATCTTCACATCATGACAGAAGTGAATACTGTCCGGATCCCCTCCGTGCTCGCCGCAAATTCCGACCTCAAGGTCCGGCCGGGTCGAACGTCCGCGCTCAATTCCCAACGCGATCAAAGAGCCCACTCCTTCCCGATCAATGGACTGGAACGGATCCTTCGGCAGGATTTTCTTATCGAGATAGTCGGGAAGAAAACCGCCGATATCGTCCCTTGAATATCCAAACGTCATCTGGGTCAGATCGTTGGTCCCGTACGAAAAAAATTCGGCGACTTCCGCGATTTGATTGGCGACAATCGCCGCGCGGGGGATTTCAATCATCGTGCCGATCATGTAATGGAGCTTCACTCCAAAACGCTTTTGGACTTCCTCGATCCTGCTCCTGATCACATCGTACTGATTTTTAATCTCGGCACGGGTTCCCACCACCGGCACCATCACTTCCGGAAACACCCTGACCTTTTCCTGGGTCAATTCGGCCGCGGCTTCAAAAAGCGCCTGCACCTGCATTTCGGTTATCTCCGGATAGGTGATGCCAAGACGGCAGCCCCGATGCCCCAGCATCGGATTCAATTCATGAAGTTTCTGAATCCTGTTCTCAAGTTTCTCAAGAGAAATCCCGAGTTCCCTCGCCAATTCCTGTTTTTTCTCGGCTTCCTGAGGCAGAAATTCGTGAAGCGGAGGATCCAAAAGGCGGATAATCACCGGCAAATCTTCCATGGCTTTCAGAATCCCCTTGAAGTCCTCCCGCTGATACGGCAGAAGTTCCGTCAAGGCCGCTTTCCGGTCTTCCAGCGTTTCGGCAAGAATCATTTTCCGCATGGATTTGATGCGGGCCGGATCGAAAAACATATGCTCCGTCCTGCAAAGCCCGATTCCTTCCGCGCCAAACTTCCGGGCAATCGACGCGTCTTCCGGCCGGTCGGCATTCGTGCGGATTCTCAGAACGCGAATTTCATCGCACATTTTCATGAAACTCTTGAAGGTCACGTCTTTTTCCATGTCGGGCTCAACCAGCGGCAGCTGGCCGAGATAAACGTTGCCCCTCGTGCCGTTGAGAGTGATCCAGTCCCCCTCTTTGACCACCGTGCTGCCGATGCTGAACTGCTTATTGGCACCGTCAATATGAATCGAACTGCAACCGACGATGCAGCATTTCCCCCAGCCTCTGGCCACAAGCGCCGCGTGGGAAGTCATGCCGCCTTTTCCGGTCAGAATAGCCTGCGCGGAATGCATTCCGTGAACATCCTCCGGCGAAGTTTCTTCCCGCACCAGAATAACTTTTTTCCCCTGCTTGCCCCACGCCTCCGCGTCATCGGCAGTAAAAACCGCCATGCCCGTGGCGCCTCCGGGACCCGCGGGAAGCCCTTTCGCAATCACCTGAGCCGTCTTTTCGGCCTTGGGATCAACCATCGGATGAAGCAGTTCATCGAGTTGGGCCGGAGTGACACGCATCACGACTTCCTCTTTTTTGGCGAGTCCTTCTTTTGCCATGTCCACCGCCATCTTCACCGCAGCGGGGCCGTTCCTTTTCCCGACACGGCATTGAAGCATGAAGAGCTTCCCTTTCTCGATCGTGAACTCAATGTCCAGCATGTCGTGATAATGCTGCTCCAACCGGCGCTGGATATCATAAAGTTCCTTGTAGATTTTCGGCATCACCTGCTCAAGCGTCTTGAGGGTTTTGTTGTGCTCGCTGGTCGAATACGTGTTAATCGGCGCAGGCGTACGGATGCCCGCCACGACATCCTCGCCCTGTGCGTTGATCAAATATTCGCCGTAAAACTGCTTCGTTCCGTTGCCCGGGTCTCTCGTGAACGCCACGCCGGTCGCGGAATCATCTCCCATGTTTCCAAACACCATGGTCTGGACCGTGACAGCCGTTCCCCATTCATGCGGGATTCCTTCAATCTTGCGGTAAGCAATCGCGCGCTTGCCGTTCCATGACGCAAACACCGCGCCCACACCGCCCCAAAGTTGCTCCATCGGATCATCGGGAAAAGGCTTTTTCAAAACTTCCTTCACCTTTTCCTTGAACTGGGAACAAAGTTTTTTTAAATCGTTCACGTTAAGGTCCGTGTCGCTTGAGCAGCCTTTCTGCTTTTTCATTTTATCCATAATTCTCTCAAGCTGCTTGCGGATTCCCATGTCATCGCCTTCAGGCTCAATCCCGGCGGCTTTTTCCATCACAACGTCCGAATACATCATGATCAAGCGCCGGTAAGCATCGTAAACAAACCGCTCATTGCCGGTCAGTTTCACAAGACCGGGGATTGTTTTCTCCGTCAATCCGACGTTGAGAACAGTCTCCATCATACCGGGCATTGACTTGCGCGCGCCCGAACGGACGGACACGAGAAGAGGATTTTCCGCGCAGCCGAACCCTTTTCCCATAATGGCCTCGACTTTCGCCAAAGCCGCTTCCACCTGGGCCTTCAACTCTTTCGGATAATTTTTATCGTTCTTGTAGTAAGCCGTGCAGACTTCGGTTGTGATCGTGAAACCGGGAGGAACCGGTAATTTCAGTCTCGGATGGCCCGCCATTTCGCAAAGGTTCGCGCCCTTGCCGCCCAGCAGATTCTTCATACTCTCGTCGCCGTCCGCTTTCCCGTTACCGAAGGAATAAACGTACTTCACCGCTTTGGATTTCGAATTTTGTTTCTTTTTGTTTTTCTTTGCCGCACTTGCCATTGCCATCACCGACATCTTCTTCTCCTTTGTTGAATTTTTCACTTTCAAAAATTATTCCGCGATAACGGGGTTGACTTCCGACAAATCCGCCCCGTCTCCCACGTAAAGCCTATTGATGCGCTTCATCAAAGCCTGACGGTTCGCCCGCAGCGCCGGATCCGCATCATTCACAAGGATCTGTTCAAAAAACTCATGCAGGGCATCATGAAAAAGACTTCCGTAATGTTGAGTCGCCTCCCTGATTTTATTTTCGTTCAGCAACGGAGGAATCACGGATTCCGCTTTTTTAAGCACGTCATACACCTTCTGCTCCAGCGCGTATTTGAACAGCGCCGTATCGATTATGTCAGGAACACTCTCCCCCGCGTTCTTAAGAATATTATGGGTCCGCTCAACCACTTTCCTCGCTTTCTCAAAGGCCTTCCCGTCTTCTTCCGCCAGGGATTTCAGCGCCTCGTAACGGACAAAAACTTCGGCAATATCCCGGGAAGAGATCTTCCAGACCGCTTCAAAGATTTCCCCCTCCGTCGCCCCGCTTTTGACCCCGAGTTCAAAAATCACCCGGTCCCTGAAAAATCCGCCGAGCGCTTTGAAAATACCGTCCGCCCCGTTCGTCAGTTTCCCTTCATAGAGTCCGGCGGAGCGGCAAATCAACTCCCGCAAATCAAGCCGGAACCCGAAAGCCCGGAGAATTTTCACAATCCCGCCCGCTGCTCTTCTGAGCGCGTAGGGATCATGGCTTCCGGTGGGGGCCAAACCGATTCCGAACGCCCCGACGAGGGTGTCTATTTTATCAAGAATGGCAAGCAACGCTCCTGATTTCGTTTGTTCATCCCGCAATTCTTCGAAAGGCTGGGCCAGCTGGCGGGGAAGATAATGTTCGGCAATCGCCCGCGCGACCGCTTCGTTTTCGCCGTTCCGTTTTGCGTACTCGCGCCCCATGACCCCCTGAAGCTCCGGAAATTCATAAACCATCTGCGTGAGCAAATCCGTTTTGCAGAGCATGCAAGCCCGCCGCAAATCCGCGGTCTCCCCGGAAGACAACCCCAGCTTCGCCCCCACATCATCCGCAAGCCCCGCCAGTCGCGTCACTTTCTCATGAAGATTTCCGAGCTTCCCGAGAAAAATAATTTCCCCAAGCTTCGGGATTCTCTTTTCAAGGGTCTCCCTGGAATCTTCCCCGTAGAAAAACCGCGCGTCCCGCAACCGGGCGTGAAGGACTTCCTGGTAATCCCGGATAATTTTAGTTTTATCCTTCCGCTCCCCGTTCAGCACCGCGGCAAATCCCGCTTTCGCATTTCCCTCGGAATCTTTAAGCGCGAAAATTTTCTGGTTTTTCTTCATGCAGGTCGAGAGAATTTCCTGCGGCAGATCAAGAAAATCCTTGTCGAATTGCCCAACCACGACAAATGGTTCTTCCGTAAGATCCGCCGTCATGGCCACCAACTCTTCATCCCATTTCATTTTTCCGGCTTTTTTATCCAGTTGTCCGCGGACCGATTGACGTCTTTCCTCCGCGCTTAAAACGACATGATGTCCCGCCAGTAACCGCCCGAAGGCGTTCAGATCCGCATTTTTGACCCGCAATTTTCCCCCGGATAAAAACCGGTGCCCAAAGGTAAAAGCCCCCGACGAAATATTTCCGATGGGAAAGCGGAAGATTTTGGAATCCAGCAGAGCAAGGATCCAGCGAACCGGCCTCGGGAACGCGAATCCCGACTCATCCCAGCGCATTCGCTTGGGGAATGGAAGCTCTTTCAAAACACCGGTAATAATCCCGGGGAGAATTTCTTCCGTTTTCTTCCCTTCCAGAGTTTTCTTCGCGCACACGTAAATCCCTTTCGGGGTCTCCTTTTTAAACAAGTCCCGATCCGAAAGATTCCTGCCCCGGAGAAACCCCTGAAGGGCTGGTGTCGGCTTCCCTTCCGGGTCGTATGATTTGTCCCATGAAGGCCCGAGCCATTCCGCGACTTCGCAATTCTGCCGTTTCCCCAGCCCTTTCACAAAAACGACCAAACGCCTTGGAGTAGCTAAAAACCGGGTTTCTTCGAAAGAAATCCGGGACACCGAAAGTTTCTTTTCAAACTCGGATTTGAATTGCGCGTTCAAGATAGAAAGCGCGTCGGTGGGAAGCTCTTCCGTTCCGATCTCCAGGAGAAAATTGCCGGGACGCCGCGCGGGCTTAACTTTTTTTTCCATCGCCAGAAACCCCGGGATCCTCAAACAGTTGGACATATCCTTCAGCGCATCCGCGCGCCAAAGCCCTCACCCTTCCGATATAGCGGGGTCTTTCCGTCACGCTGACCGCTCCTCGCGCGTCCAAAATATTGAAAGCATGCGACGCTTTAAGACAGAAATCATACGCGGGCAGCACCAACCCTTGGGCCAGAAGCCTTTTGGCCTCCTTCTCAAAATCATTGAAATGGGAAAGCCACATGCCGACATCCGCGTCCTCAAAATTATATTTCGAGAACTCCCGCTCATCCTCCAGGTGTACGTCTCCGTACCGGACCCCTCGATTCCAGACAATGTCAAACATGGAATGTTTCCCCTGGAGGAACATTGCGATGCGTTCCAAACCGTAAGTGATCTCACAGGGAATGGATTCAAGATCAATTCCGCCGCATTGCTGAAAATAAGTAAATTGGGTAATTTCCAGGCTGTCCAGCCAGACTTCCCACCCCAGCCCCCAAGCGCCCAAAGTCGGCGACTCCCAATCGTCCTCCACAAACCGGATATCATGTTCCTTCACCCGGATTCCAACCACTTCAAGGCTGGCGAGATAAAGCTCCTGAACCTCCTTGGGCGAAGGCTTTAAGATAACTTGATATTGATAGTAGTGCTGAGTCCTTAATGGATTTTGTCCATAGCGGCCATCCGCCGGCCTTCGTGACGGAGCGACATAAGCGGCTTTCCAGGGAGTTTTTCCCAAAGCTCTTAAAAAAGTGTGGGGAGAGAAAGTCCCTGCCCCGGATTCCACATCATAAGGCTGAACGATGAGGCACCCTTGTTTCGACCAATAGTGATTCAGTTTCTGAATCAAATCCTGGAATGTCACCTGTGAAGACATGGGCGCGATTGTAACAAAAAGGGCTCCCTAAATCAAGGAAGGGATGGGGGTCCCCAAATGAGCATAACTTCAAACTCAGAGATTCGCAAGAAACGCGAATCTAATTCGTTCTCCATTATGCTCATTTGGCAAGATTAAGCAGAAAAACAAAGGCAAAAAGACAGGAAACAAAGGCATGGCAATATAGCTTCGTCCTCAGGAATTCGCAAAAAAAGCGAATTCAATTCGGCCTACGCTATATTGCTATACCGAAGAGAGAAATAGATAGTTTGTCATAAA
>Ga0172375_10002707_pt1 | contig 27382 bp, 25 predicted proteins | sample LakKiv1m_FD_114537 | JGI IMG/M metagenome (GOLD analysis project Ga0172375, IMG submission 114537) | Freshwater microbial communities from Kabuno Bay, South-Kivu, Congo - kab_092012_11.1m | ecosystem: Environmental > Aquatic > Freshwater > Lake | place: Democratic Republic of the Congo...
AGGCCGTTGAGTGGGACCCGAAGCCTTGGCCCAAACAGACAGAGTCCGCCTACCTGTTGAATACAGAGATCCGGGTCAACACCATTCTTAAGCGACGCGCTCAAGAGTAAACCATAATACCTGAAGTGCAGACCTCCTGCCCATGTTCGTAATGATCCAGTTGCCGTTTTCCCGACTCTCAATAGGAGTCAAGCCCCTGGCCAACGAACTGATCGAGAAGTACAATATCGACTGAATCGAGCAGAACAGGGCCGCCCGGTTTGTATATGCGATCATCAATCATAGGAAAAAGCGGATAGAGAACTACCAGCGCCGCATCTGCGTGATCCTGATGGACCACTTCTTTGTGGAAACCGTGTGCTTATCCCTCTATGATCCGATCGGCGGGGAGACCTACCAGACCGTCGAGTTGTTAGGGACCGCAGAGAATGTCCGGGTGGGGGAGTATGTTTATCATTTTCTGATGAATCAGATGGAGGTCCTCTGGAAGGATTATCAGCGGAAGAGACCCGGTCCCGCTGCTCGGAACAAGCGGTCTTACCTGCTGGGTGTGTTGAAGGGATTCCACGACAAGCTGGCTCGGCAGGGTCGAAAATCGATATCAGAACGTTCCAGGCCGGGATCCATGACGGCAGCCGGCTTACCCTTCACAAAGGGATATGCCGCCAGGAAGGATACAGGGGCCGGTTGCTGACAGATTCTTAAGATACTGGATACCGGATGGCAAGGTTGCCTCGTTCCCCTGCTGCACGATCCGGTATCCCGTCAAAATGCCTCCAGTTCGGATCTGAGTTTGCGGGCCATCGCCTTTTCGTACAGGATGGGGAATATTCGGCTGATCCAATAACTGATTTTTCCCACGGGGGTCAGAACCAGGAGGTGTTTTCGTTTGAGGGCCCCCCTGTAAATCATCTCGGCCACGTCTTCCGGCGTATCCTGTTGCCCGACCCGCGATTGGGGGTGGGTGGTGACAGGTCCGTTGCAGCCCAGGGCGCGGGTTTGGAGGTGGGTCTTGACGAAGCCCGGACAGACGATCATGACGTGGGCGCCGGTCTCCCGAATCTCGGTCCGAAGGGAGGTGAACAGCCCGTTCAGGGGGTGTTTGCTGGCGCTGTATCCGGTCCTGCCCAGCAGCGGCGCCAGACCGGCCACGCTTTCGTTCACGATAATGAGTCCCTTCCTTTGAATCAGGCTTCGAATGGCCGTCCTGGTGCAGTAAAGCGAACCGAAAAAATTGACCGCCATCACTTTTTCAAAGACCGCAATGTCGGTATCCACAAACGGCCCCCGCTGGGTGATGCCAGCGTTGTTGAACAAGACGTCGACGCCGCCGAACCGCTCGATAATCTGTTGGATGGCCCCCTCAGCCATCCACCCTTCGGGACACATCGCATCTCACTGAAAGACCGTCCACGCCTTGGTCAGCCAGCTCTCTCTGCACCGCATCAAGGGCCGGTTCGTCCATATCCAGCAGACCGATCTTCGCCCCATCCGCGGCAAGCCGCCTGCACACCGCCAGACCGATCCCGCTGGCGGCCCCTGTGACCACCACAACCTTGTCTCTGAATTTTCCTGTTGCCATGCCGATAGTTGATAGTGTCAACCCCTCGTCTTCGCTTCCGTCATATCCCTTTATCGAAAAAGTGAAATTATGGAAAGGCGGGTCGCCGATGTCAAACACTTAACGTGGTACCGATAGGGAATACTGCCTGAACTTGTTATAGAGCGACGACCGGGATATTCCCAGGAGTCTAGCCGCCCCGCTCTTGTTCCCTCTGCACAGGGTTAGGGCCTTCTTAATTGACTGAACCTCGATGTCTTTGTTCCGCGTCTTCAAATTGACGCTGTCGGCGTCTGGATTGTGACAAACGTTGGGTGCCTCGGGGGTAATGTGAGGAGAGAGGTGGATCGTGCGGATGGGTTCACCCTTGCTCACAAGGCAGGTGGAGAGCTCCAGCGCATTCCTCAGTTCCCGAATGTTCCCGGGCCAGGAATATGTCATGAGGGCATGAAGGGCGTTATCGGTTATCTTCATCCCCCTGAAGGAACTGTCCTGAAGAAAGTGATTCACCAGGACAGGAATATCCTCTGTTCGAGATCGCAGCGGGGGAATCTCAATTCTGATGGTGGAAAGTCGATAAAACAGGTCCTGCCTGAAGAGCCCCTTTTCCATGAGGGAGGGGAGATCCCTGTTCGTCGCTGCTATCAGCCTGAAATCCACTTCAACAGGCAGCACCTCTCCGATTCTCTCCACCCGTTTCTCGTCCAACACCCGCAGCAACTTGGCCTGGGCCCTGAAGGGAAGTTCTCCGATTTCATCCAAAAAGAGGGTCCCCCGATCTGCCAACTCGATCTTTCCGGGCTTTCCCCCGCGCTGGGCCCCGGTAAAGGCCCCGGGGGCATAGCCGAACAACTCGGATTCGAGCAGTTCATCCGGTATGGACGCGCAGTTGATGCAGACAAAGGGGCCGTCTCCCCGTGCACTGGTGTGGTGAATGGAGTGGGCAAAAAGCTCTTTCCCTGTCCCGGTTTCCCCGGTAATGAGGATGGTGTTTTCGGTTCTGGCGTAGACCAGCGCCATGTTCTTCACGCGGGTGATGGCCTCGCTGACGCCCTTGATATCTTCGATATAATACTTGGGCGTGAGCAGATCGCTCGACGCCTTTCGATATCTCTGGACCTTTATCTCCAAGAGATTCAGCTTGTAGGCCATTTCTCTCAGATCGGATATATCCTTGAAAATGCACTGGGTCATGGCGCCGATAAACTGGTTGCCTCTCATAATGGGGATCCGGTTAACCACCAGCGTTTCCCTCCCCTGGTAGTGATACTTCCATCCCAATTCCGCTTCTCTTGTCTGAAGCACCACAGGCAACCGGGAGTCAGGGAAATATTCCGTGATATGTTTCCCATAGGCTTCCTTCCTATCGACGCCGATCAATTCCTCGTACTGCCGGTTCATGAACCGGATGATCCCCTCGGGATCCACAAATACGATGCCGAGATAGGCCTGATCGAGCATCAGTTCAAGTACCGGCAGCAACTTCTCAGGGTCGTCAAGATCCAGGACGTGTTCTTTTGAATTCATTAGGGTGCAGCGCGCTCCTGTCTTTTTCTTTGGCCTCCCTCTTGACCGATCCGGCAGACCTTTTCAGGTGGTATCGTACAAGAGCAGTACATATCTCCCGGGCGATTGTCAAGCACCCATTATTCATCCGACGGGAATTGCTCAGTCTGACAGACCGTTTGCAAATTAGAATTCATCATGAAAATAAGATAGTTAAACAACGGTCCCCCATGGTGGAGGGTACGCTCTCTTGGAATGCGCAGAAGGCCTGTTCACCAGTGGGCCAGCCGGATAGAAACAGAGGGTGTCCAAACAATGAACACTCACCGCTTTCGACTGTACAGAAAATTGGACAATCCTGAGCGGTTATGCGCGGTCGATCGTTCACTGCTTTTCCAACCAGTTGAAATCACATTTCTTTTTTTATCTGGCGCATGGATTGCTTATGTAAAGAACCCATAGCATCTATTCTCCCAACATGGGCGAGGACCAACAGGGAACCAGACTCCTCTACACTGATTGCACGGTGCAACAGAGTTGGTTGATTTCCCGGGCATCCCCGGGTTGTGCCCAGCCTTTCGGGTGATGATGAATCCCTGTCATTTCATGATGCTCAGGAGGCGATAGATGGCGCTGACGCAAGACGATGTGGTTCACATATTGAGGCTCCTAAACGAATCACCGTATGAAAATCTTCGGCTCGAGATGAATGGGCTGAAGCTGATGGTGAGCAAGCATGGCAGTTCGGTGATTTTCGGAGAAGACCGGGTCTCCTCTGAACCTGAGGATCCGGGCTTTTCATTGGGCAATAACAGGGGCCGTTCAAGCCCCGATTTTCCTGCTTCGCCTCCTGAGGTGGTCAACGAACGATCCGGAGACACGTTCGAGATGGTTCAGGAGGGGGCTGAAAAGGGGCTGGTCCCCATAACCGCCCCAATGCTGGGGACTTTTTATCGGTCTCCCAAGGCCGATGAACCCCCCTTTGTGGAGGTGGGCCAGATGGTGGACGAGACCACCACCGTCTGCATTATCGAGGTGATGAAGCTTTTCAGCGCCATTCACGCCGGTTCACGGGGCCGCATCGAAAAGATCTGCGCCGAGGATGGGGAATTAGTGGAATACGGCCAGATCCTTTTCTGGATCAGCCCGGAAGAGGAATCTGCAGAGTGATGATTCGGTTGATCGGTGATCCCTGCGGTCTATCCCAAGGATATGCCACATGAAAAAGATAACCTTTGTCGATACGACGCTGCGGGACGCCCACCAGAGCTTGTGGAACGGAAGGATGACCACTGCCATGATGCTCCCCATCGCACCGGTCGTCGATCAGGTGGGTTTTGAATCCCTGGACTTCATGGCGCTCATCAGCATGGACTGGTGTGTCCGCAATCAGCAGGAAAACCCTTGGGACCGTTTCCGTCTCATGGCGGCGGCCATGCCCCATACCCCCCTTATTGTGGGCGGCGTGCTCCGGAACTTCGGGGATGTGCCGGATTCCGTGACAGCGTTCTGGGCGAAGACCATCGCTGCCGCAGGCGCCCGAAGGATCCGGATCAACGACCCATGCCATGACATGACCGAGATCGCCAAGGCGATCGGGTGGTCCAATGCCGCGGGTCTGACGACCATGGTGGCCCTCATCTACTCACACAGTCCGGTTCACACGGACGCCTATTATGCCGGAAAAGCATTGGAGATGGCCAAGGCAGGGTCTGAGAGGATCTTTATCAAGGACGTGGACGGACTCCTGACCCCGGAACGGACCCGGACTCTGGTTCCGGCCATCCTCAAGAATATTGACGGAATTCCGCTCGAGATTCATGGTCATTGCACCACGGGGCTTGCACCCATCTGCTATCTGGAGGCCATAAAATTGGGCGTCAAGACGGTTCATACGGCGGTATCCCCCCTCGCCGACGGTCCGTCCCAGCCCTCTACGGAAAACATCCTGGAAAACGCCCGCTTCCTGGGTTTTTCAGCGGACTTGAATGAGGATGCCCTGAGGGCCATGAGCGACCATTTTCGATATGTTGCCCGCAGAGAAGGCCTTCCCACAGGGACCCCTGTGGAATACGACCTTTTTCAGTACGAGCACCAGGTACCCGGCGGCATGATGTCCAACTACCGGGCGGAACTCCGTAAGCGGGGAGTGGAACATCACCTGAAAGACCTCCTCAGAGAGATCGCAGCCATACGCAAGGAACTGGGATATCCCATCATGGTCACCCCCCTTTCACAGTATATCGGAGCCCAGGCCATACTGAATCACACCACAGGAGAAAGATACCGGATTGTCACGGATGAAATCATCAAGTATGTTCTAGGCCATTACGGCGAACTGGCCGCCCCTGTGGATAAGGAGGTGCGGGATCGGATCATGAAGATGCCGCGGACCCGGGAACTGCTGAACTGGGAACCCCCACAGATATCCATCCAGGAACTCCGCAGCAGATTCGGCCCGGAGTTATCCGACGAAGACTTTCTCCTGCGGGTCCTGAGTTCAAGTCAGAAGGCGGTGGACGAGGTCCTGAACGGGGGGGCACGGGACTACCGTTATCCAAGGGGTGACAAACCGCTGCTGGCCTTGATACAGGAACTTACGATGCGAAAGAATGCTGCGCGTGTCCGCATTGAAAAGGACGACTTCCTGCTGGAGCTTTCGTAGCTCAACGGAATTGACAAAGCGGAAAAAACAACGTTCCCGCGCGGCAGAGATCCGTGGTCGTTCGCATATCGCTATACGATCACAGGGAAACCGGAAAAGGGGATCGCAAATTGAAAGACAAATTGATCATTACAGCGGCGATCACCGGAAGCCGCATACTGAGAGATACAACCCCCTACATTCCCTATACGTCGGAAGAGATCACGACATCGGCCATTGAATGCTGGAACGCAGGCGCCGCTATCGTCCATATTCATGTTCGTGATCCCGAGACCGGACTTGGAGTACAAGACATCGAGCTTTTCAGGAAAGTTGTAGAGCCTCTGAGAGATAAAACCGACGTGGTCATCAACTTGACCACTTCCGGTATTGCCGGCCGAAATCTTTCAGTCGAGGACCGTCTAAAATCGCTGGAGCTTAGGCCTGAGCTGGCGTCTTTTGATGCAGGGTCCATCAATCTGGGGAAGGGGGTCTTCATCAATCCCCCGGATTTTCTTGATCTGGCGGCCCGGACCATGAAGAGGTTCAATGTCAAACCGGAAATCGAGGTGTTTGACTCGGGCATGATCGTGACGGCCCTGCAGATGCGGAACCGGGGAAAACTGGATGATCCGCTCTTCTTTGAACTGGTGTTAGGGACCCCCTACGGGGCCCCCGCAACAGCAGCTTCTCTGGTCCATTTAGCCCAGATGATCCCGAACGAGGCGGTGTGGTCGGTGACCGGCATCGGGAGTGGGCACTTGCCCATGTCCCTGATGGCCCTGGCCATGGGAAGGCACATCCGATTGGGGATGGAGGACCATGTGTTTTACAGAAAAGGGGAACTGGCCACGAGCAACGCCCAGTTTGTGCAGCGCATGGTCCGCATTGCCCGAGAGGCGGGGAGAGACATCGCATCGCCGGACGAAGCGAGGCGTATTCTTGGCCTCAAAGGAAGAATGGCATCCGTGGAACCCCTTTGAATCGCTCAAAGGAAAGGGACATGGCAAGGGAACGGGTTTACCAAGAAACAAGATGAAAGGAGAGATGTGAAATGAATGTAACCCTTGAAATCAACAAGATGGACAAACTGATTATCACCGTTGCGACCACTGGAGGGATTCATACCAAAAGCGCCAACCCAAACTTGCCCGAGCAGCCCGATGAAATCGCCCAGGACGTCTATGATTGTTACAACGCGGGGGCCGCCGTCCACCATATCCACGTCCGGGACAAGAACGGGATCACAACCGGGGATCTCAACGTGTACAACGAGGTGATCAGCAAGGTCCAGGCCAAATGCCCCATCATCACCCAGGTGGGCAACGGCATCGGCGGGGTTCTGCGGCCCAACGGCCGGAGTGAGATCGCGACCTTGGATGAGCGCATGGCCCTGACAACCATCGATCCGAAGCCGGACATGCTGACCATCAACGCGGGCAATTTCGAGTTCGACTACCGTTGGGCCACCTTTGAAAACCCGATTGACTGGAACGCCGAATTCGTCCGGAGGGCCTACGCCCGGGATATTTCCATCGAGGTCGAGTGTTACGACATCAGCCACATTGAGAACATGAAAGAACTGGTCCGCCGGGGCGTTCTCAAAGAGCCGGTCCACTACAGCCTTGTCTTAGGAATCAAGGGAGGCATTCCTGCGACACCCAAGATGATCAGCACCTTGGTGGATGTGATCCCTGAAGGGTCCTCCTGGCAGGTCATTACCATCAGCAAACAGCAGTTGCCTTCCACCGTAATGGCCATGTGCCAGGGCGCCAACATCCGAACGGGCATGGAGGACAACATCTACTACCGAAAGGGTGAACTCGTGAAAAGTAATGCGCAACTGGTGGAGAGAATGGTCCGGATTGCGAGGGAGCTAGGAAGGGAGATCGCCACGGTGGACGACGCCATCGTGAGGCTGGGGGTTAAAAGATGATCGTGATCCGAAAAATCCGGGCCAGTGAGTCAATCACTATTGATAGATGGAGGTGCAGCATGAAAAAAGGTAGATTGTTCATCGGTATCATTGCAGGCCTTTTCCTGTTCTCTGCTTCAGCGCCCGGCACCGCGCGCGCCACAGATGTCATTGAGCTGAAGGCCTCTACACATTTCCCTACCCAGCACCCGGTGCTGCAGCAGGTGTATATTCCATGGGGCCAATTGGTCGAGAAGCGGACCAATGGCCGAGTGAAAATTACATGGTTTGCGGACGGATCCCTTGTGAAAGCTGAACAGACCCCCGCCGCGGTGAAGGGCGGCATGGTGGACATCGTATCACCTTTGAACATCTGGGCTGCTGAAAAGGAATTTCCGGCCTCATATGCCCTGATCCACATCCCATTCCGGTTCGACAGCGAGGCTCACGCCTCTCAATCCTTTTACGAGGCCTACCAGCAGTTGCCTGAATTTCGAAACGAGTTCAAAGGGGTGAAGCTGCTGGGATTTGCCACCAGCGGGATTGCCAATTTCCACATGAAAGATTTCCTGATCAAAACCATGGCCGATTACAAAGGAAAACGCGTCTGGCCTGCAACCGCGGTGGGAGTGGAGTGCGTGAAGATTTGGGGCGGTGTCCCGACCCTCGTCAAACTGGCGGATATCTATATGTCTCTTCAGAGGGGAACCCTTGACGGGGTCATATTTCCGACGCCCCCTTTGGGCGATTACCGTCTGACCGATATGCTCAATAATCATACCGTGTGCGGTTTTGCGCTGGCCGCCCAGCCGACCGCCATGAACCAGGCCAAGTGGGATTCCTTACCGCCTGACATTCAAAAGGTTTTTGAGGATCTGAACGTCACCCTGAGTGTGGCCGTGGGCAAGAAGTTCGTGGAGATGAACGAGTTCACCATTGCGGCCCTGAAAAAACGGGGCGATCAGGTCTATGAGCTGACCCCCGAGCAGAAGAAGGAGTGGCGCGCCTCGCTCCAACCCATCTATGAATCCCAGATCGGTGCGATGACTGCTGCGGGCATGGACGGAAAGGCCATGATGGAGAAGTACGAAGGGATTGTGGAAAAGGCCAGACAGAATCCTTTTGCCCTTGACCCCAATTGGAAGACCGCAGCAAAGTAGCCGGGGCAAAAGGCATGCACTCCTAGGCGCCAGCGTTGGGGGACTTTCAGGTTATGGGTCCTCTCGACGCTGGCACCGGGAGCCAAGGAGAGGACATCCTGGCAGATCTTCAACATAAGAGATTTCGCACGAGCCCGAACGACAGGGGATCTATGGGGTCACCGGCCACAGTGGCCGCCCGGGCGGGCAACCTCCTGCTCCGCTCCGCGGCAGCCATCGAAAAACCCATCGGCGCCATCAGCAGCAAGGCCTGCGCCCTTTCCGCCGTCGTCTCCCTGTTGATGGCTGCGATCATTGTCCTGGACGTTGCGGCCAAGCACTTCCTGGGTACGTCAATACAATTCACCATGGAGGGTGAGACGCTGTTGCTCGTCATGGTCACCTTCCTCACCCTTGCCGAAACCCAAAGAAATGGCCGGCACATTTCTATAGACCTTATCACCTCCGGTCTTCCGGCCAAGGTGCGCCTTTTCTGCAAGACCGTTTTTGCGATTTTCGGTCTCTATCTCTTTTTGATCATCGCTTGGCAGATGGGTTTACGGGGTTTCAGGGAGCACGCGGTGGGAGCAACCACCATCGTCTCTCATATCCCTCTTTCCTACTTTTCATGGCTAGGCACATTTGGCTGTCTGTTAACTTGTCTCGTTTTACTGAAAGAGCTGCTTGAGAATGCGAGCCGAATGATGACGAGCTTCAGAAAACCTCTTCTTTTTCTGGGACTCGTCCTGGTATTCGCATCCGCCACCCTCGCATTTCCATACCTCTATCAGGGCCTCGGCATGCGGGTGGGAAATACGGCCTTGGGGGCTGGAATGCTCGCATTTTCCCTTATCCTTATGCTGTTGGGGTTTCCGGTGGCCTTCACGATGGCCCTTGTCGGTCTTCAGGGGATCTGGGCTCTTGGCAGCAAGGAGATTGCTCTTGGATTTGTTCAACTTGCCGCGTTCGACAGCGTAGCTGAATACTATTTATGCGTTGTCCCCTTTTTCATTCTCATGGGGCTCTTTTGTCTCAATGCCGGGATCAGCAAGGCCTTGTTCCATGCTGCCCACAAATGGGTAGGCCGAACCCCAGGGGGGCTGGCCATCGCCACGGTCATGGGGTGCGGAGGCTTTGCCGCCATCTGCGGGGACAGCATGGCGAATGCGGCCACCATGGGTTCTGTGGCCCTCCCCGAGATGAAGAAGTTCCGATATCGAGACTCGTTGGCCACGGGCTCGGTCGCTGCGGGCGGGACCCTCGGGATCCTTATCCCCCCGAGCATCGGGTTCATCGCGTACGGCATCGTCACCCAGGAATCGGTCGGCAAGCTCTTTATCGCCGGCATCTTTCCTGGTCTCCTGCTCATGGTTCTCTTCTGTGTAGCGATTTTTCTCCGTTGCAAATGGAACCCGGAACTCGGTCCCGCGGCAGCGGCCTCCTCCTGGCAAGAGAAATTCCGGTCCCTCAAGGGGACCTGGCAGGTCATCGTGTTGTTTGGAGTGGTCATGGGCGGCATCTATTCGGGGGTGACGACACCCACCGAAGCAGGTGGCGTCGGTGCCGTCGGCGCCCTCGTCCTGGCAGCCTTTTCTATGGGATTTTCCTGGAGGAAGTTGTACGATTCCCTGGTCGATGGGATCCAGATGTCCGTCATGCTCATCACGATGTTGATCGGCGTCGCGATCCTGAACAATTTTATCGTTCTCACGAGATTGCCTGCGGATCTGTCCAGTTTTCTGCAATCCTTGAGCCTCTCCCCTTGGGTCTTCTTCGTCTGCGTGATGCTTCTGTACCTTGTCCTGGGTATGGTCATGAACATCATCCCCATGATCATGGTGACGCTCCCCATTCTTTTCCCCTCCATCCTTTCCATGGGTTTCGACCCCATCTGGTTCGGCGTGGTCATGGTCATCATGATGGAAATGGGGCAGATTTCACCGCCCGTAGGCATCAATGTCTTCGTGATCGCCGCAGTGGCCAAGGGTGTGCCCATGGAGAGGATCTTTAAGGGCATTTTGCCCTTTATCTTTTGCGAGGTGGCCATGATTGTCCTTCTGTGCCTTTTCCCGAAGATCGCCCTGTTTCTCCCGAACCTCATGGAGGTCCTCCCCCCCATCACCAGATGACCCAGCGATCGATGAGGAGCCGTGGGGCGGTGATTTAACGTAAGGAGGCTGTTATGGTTGAAAAAAGAGTGCTCAAGGGCATTACCCGGTCAAAAGGAATCGCATCCGGTGAAGCCCTGGTCAGTGACCAGCCCCTGAGCTGGGCACCGTTTACCATCCCCAATGAAACAGGGGTCATCAGCATCTTCGGACACAAGCTGACCGGCCAGAGCGTGAAAGACCGGATTGTCGTCTATCCGACGGTGACCGGGTCCACGGTGGGGTCCATCGGTCTCTACTTCAAAGTGAAGGAGTCCAAGGTGGGGCCTAAAGCAATCATTTGCCGGCAGGTACACCCCATCGACCTTGGAGGGGCGATTGCAGCGGAAATCCCCGCCATCGACGGCCTGGACGCCGACCCCATCCAGGAAATCCGGACGGGAGATTGGGTGGAGATCGAGGCCAGAGAGGTGGGAAAAGAGGCCATGGTTACGATTACCCGGAAGGGCTGATTTTTGGGGTCATTGGGAAAACTCCGTTAGCCGGGAGGCACAGGAATGAAGCTGGCACGTTATGAACAGGAGATGCTCGACGGGAGGCATGGTGAGTCCAAACGCATTGCCATGGAAAAGCTGGTGGAATTCGGTATCGCCGTAAACGCCCAGGAAATGGCCAGATTGTCCAATGTCCACTGCGGCACCTGCGTCCTCATGCCCCGGTCCACACCGGAGTACTCCAAGTATGAGCTGGGACAGACCCCTCTCATGCAGCGGTTCATCGATATGGGGGCCAAGGTCGCCGACGATCCGGCTTGCATCTGCTCCACGGATCCGCTCTTCCTCCAGATCGACAAATACGAAGATGTGGGCTGCCCCTGGAACCATCGCCGCTACAAGATGCCCAGGGTGATCTACGATGCCATCGTGAAGGGGTACGAAGCGTGTAAAAAAATGGGCATGGTGATCTCTCAGTCCTGCACACCCCAGTTCAACGCGGTGATCCCCAAAATGGGAGAGTATGTGGTGTCCGTGGAGTCGAGCTACGCGGCATACATCAACAGCATCCTGGGTGCCAGGGCCAACCGCGAGAACACCGTAACCCTGGTTTACGCGGTGCTCACCGGAGTTCACCCGAAGTACGGGACCATGCTCGATGAAAACCGAAGGGCTCAGGTCATCTTTGAACTGGCCGACGAGGTAAGGGATGGCCTCTACGATCCGGCCGACTGGGCGGCCCTGGGAGCCGCCATGGCCATCAAGTCGAACAACCGGATCCCGGCCGTTCTGAATCTGCCAAAACCCTTATCGAATGAGGCGGCCAAATTGCTCACTGCCTGTGCGTCCCCCGGGATGAACGACCCCATGCTGCACCTTCTCGGCATCACCCCGGAGTCCCCCACGCTGGAGTCGGCATTCCGCGGAAAGATCCCGAAGGACGTGGAGCGGTTCCGCCTCACCTTGGCTGACGTGAAGGAAGTGTATCGCATGCTGTGTTCGGCAAAGAGCGATACCGTGGACATCGTTCACCTGGGATGCCCGCATCTGACCTACTACGAGGTCCGCCAGATTGCCGCCCTGATCGAGGGAAAGAAGGTCAACGATAATGTTTACTTGTGGGTTCAGACGGACACCCCGACCTATTACATGGCCCACCACCATGGTGAAGCCCGGGTGATTGAAAAGGCCGGAGGCAAGATCTTCCACTCCACCTGCTTCGGCCTCCTGCCTTTGCGCGATTGGGGCAATGACCTCAACATCGCGACCAACAGCTTCAAGGGCATCAAGCTCTTCGGAGGCCAGGGTCAGGGGTGGATCTTCGGTGCCGTGCCCGACCTCGTCCAAGCTGCTGTGACCGGCAGGTTTGTCTCGTCTCGCTGGCAGAGTTAGGGGGCTCGATCTGTCTGCGTGAGCGCTCCGAGCGTCATGTCACCCAGAGGAAAAAACGGCACATTCTCAAACGCGCCGACCAGGGGAGTCTTTCTTTAATGACGGCTTTGCAAGAATTGTTGGCCTTAGGTGACGATAATCCCAATGCCGCAGTAGAACAATGGGCCAGTGCCGGTCGAAAGGTTTTGGGCTACTGGTGTTCCTACATTCCGCCTGAGATCATCTATGCCGCCGGTTTCTTGCCGTACCGGGTCAGAGGTTCCGGAGCCAGGGGTACGGAAAAGGCAGATCGTGACATGACCCCTGTTTGCAACTGCTCGTTTCCGCGCGCTGTTCTGGATTTGGCCTACAGAGGGCAATACGGATTCCTGGATGGCATCGTCGGGATGAATGGGTGTGATCACTCTCGGCGGGCCTTTGAACTGTGGGTGGAGAGGCTGCGCCCGCCTTATCACCATTTCGTGTATGTGCCCAGGACCAGGAAAGAGGTCTCTCTCAATGAATACGTTCGAGAATTGGATAAATTCAAGGTAAGCATAGAGAGGCATTTTCGTCTCACCATAGGCCCGGAGGCATTACAGGGAGCCGTGGATCTTTTTAATGACAACCGGTCATTGCTGAAAAAGGTGCAGGAGCTTTTCAGACAAGATCGCCCGCCCCTCACGGGCACTGAGCGGCATCGGATCATCAATGCCTCCGTGGCCATTCCTCCCGAACGACTGAATGCATTGCTGAGGGCTCTCCTTGAGGAGTTGAAGTTCGTAGAAGGCCAGAGGGACTTCAAGACGCGCATCATGATTGTGGGCTGGGTAGGGGACGATACGCTGCTCCATCGAATGATCGAGGACTCCAGGGGCCTGGTGGTCATGGACAACTGCTGCTTCGGCGCAAGGGCGTATTGGAATCCGGTCGTTCTCGATCCCGGTGATGCGCTGGGTTCTCTGGCCCGATCCTATTTGGGTCGCACCGGGTGCCCACGCATGTTCGCCACCTTCGATGAACGTTACGGGATGCTGATGCAGGGGGTCAAAGACTATCGGGTGGACGGCATCGTGCGGACGCGACTGCAGTTCTGCGATCTCCACGGCGTGGAAAACGTGTTCATCCACAAGCGAAAAGATCAAGCCGGCGTGCCCATGAGTGCGCCCATCGTGCTCGATTATGTAGGCCAAGACGAAGGGCGGGTGCGAACGAGGATGGAAGCCTTCATCGAACAACTTCAGCATTAGACGAGCCCATGGTCCCAGAGGTTTAAAAGATGTCGGAATACAAGGGATTCCATTTCAAGCGCTTTGACTTTTCCAAGTGCCTGGATACGAAGATCGATCTCATCGACCTGATCAACAATACCGTCGGGGAGGCGCTCAAGAAACAGCCTGAAAAGGTCAGGTGGATCTTCGATACCATGGTGCAGTACATCGACGAACTAAATGCGTGCAGGGATTATCCGGAAAAGATCGTGTACCGGCACTTCACCTTTGCGCCGGAAATGGTTTACGCCATAGAAGGCATTTCTTTCGTGCCCGAGGCCCTGACCTTTATCATGCCCACGGAGTACCTCTGCGCCCTGGTGGATGAAGGCCGCGCAATGGACATGCCCGACCACTGGTGCGGGTTTCTGGGAGGGGTGTTGGCTCCACTCCTTGCGGGCCGCTTGCCCAAGCCCAAGGCCGTCTTGCACTGCAACCAGCCCTGCGACAACAGCGTCGCCCAAGGCTCGGTGTTGGCGGAGAGCTTTCCTGATGTCGAGATATTTTACCTGGACAACCCTTACACGGATGATGAAGGGGACGTGCAGTTCGCCATGGATCAGCTCAGGGAGGGTTTCAAGTACCTCGAACGCATGCTGGGCAAAAAGCTGGATCTCGACAGGTTCCGTGAGGTGATGAGCCTTTCGGCCCAGGCCTACCGTCTCATGTATGAGATCAATGAATACAAAAAGGCGATTCCCTGCCCCATCCCCACCAGCGTCATCCTCCGGGCGACCAGCGGCGCCTTTTACGGGCTCACGGGCACGGAGCGGCTGCTGAGATGGCTCGAAAAGCACCGGGACGACGCCAAACAGCGCTATGAAAAAGGCATTGGGGGGTGGCGCGAGGAAAAGATGCGGCTCGTCTGGAACCTCTCCTGGCCTGTTTTTGACTACGGGGTGTACGATTGGATGGAGGAGGCTTTTGGGGCCATCGCCGTAGCCTACCACGCCTCCGAGCCCTTTTATCAGCCGCCCGATATCGACTACAGCAAAGCCTCCTATGAGGAATTACTCCGAGCCCTCGCCCTTCGCAACAACAATCACGCCATGGGACGGCAGGGCCGGGGGCACCTGATGACGTTCGTCAACGACACACTGAAGTGGTGCAAGGAATTCAGAGCGGATGCGGTGGTCTTCGCCGGCCATTGGCAGTGTGAGGCCAACTGGGCGGCGGCCCAGCTCACGAAGGAAAAGCTCATGGAGGAACTGGGGATCCCCATGCTGATCATGACGGTTGACCAGCTTGACCCCCGGGTCGTCTCCGCCGAGCAGATGGTCTCCCGGCTCGAGCCCTTTTTGGAAATGGTGGCGGAGAAGAAGGCCCAAGGAGGATAGGAATGTGCTGGATATGGGCAGGGCGCCCGAAGAGGGTCAGGAGGGGGTTGGTGTTTAGGATGAGGATATGTCGTGGGTCTCATCGTCGCAGGCTGTGATGTAGGTTCCGTCTCGGGCAAGGTGGTCCTTTTTGATGGGGAAAAGATCCTGGCCCACGCGGTGATCCCTGCTCGGCCTCTCCCGGGCAGGACCGCCGAAGACGTGCTCCGGTTGGCCTCGGAGCAGGCAGGGGTGGTTCCGGCGGAAATTCAATACATGGTCGGCACAGGCTACGGACGAATGCAAGTCCCCAATGCCCAGAAGACCGTTTCGGAAATTGCCTGCCACGCCAAAGGGGCTGCGTGGCTCCGATCAGACACGGCAACGCTCATCGATGTAGGCGGCCAGGACTGCAAAGTCATCTCCGTTGCACCGGATGGATCGGGGCGGGTGCTGGACTTCAGCATGAACGACAAGTGTGCGGCCGGGACGGGAAGGTTCCTCGAGGTGATGGCCAAGGTCTTTGAAATCCCCATGGAACAGTTCGGGGAGGGGGCCTTGAGGGCCCAGCGGGCACTGGGGATCTCCAGCCAGTGCACGGTCTTCGCCGAAAGTGAGGTGGTCTGCCTCATTGCGCAGGGCAATGACGTAGACGAGATCATCGCCGGGATCTGTGACGCGGTGGCCTCCCGGGTCTCATCCCTCGTCTCCCGCGTCGGCCTGAGAGAAAAGGTCTACATGTCCGGCGGAGTGGCCATGAATGTCGGGGTAAAAGCGGCCCTTGAGAGGCGTCTGGGTGTGAGGATTTGGAGCCTCAGCGACAACCCGGTCATCACCGGGGCTCTGGGTGCGGCCCTTTTTGCGGCGAATGCCCTGCGGCATGAGGGGCGGGGATAGGGCGATGGACGGAGAACGCAATGAGGAGGCTCGAAAAGGACGATGAGCTTTTCCCCAAATGCCGCTTCCGGCTTGCGGTGACAGGCAAAGGCGGGGTGGGAAAGACCATCATCGCCGGGATGATCGCCCGATACCTCAGGGAAAGGGGAAGCCGGGTTCTGCTGGTGGACGGGGATCCGGCCATGGGCCTGGCGTATCTCGTCGGTACAGATACCGCCAGGACACTGGGCGGCTACTGCGACCGCTTGCTCAGGAATCCCAAGGCAAGAAGGGAGATGGAATCCTCTCGGGTGAAGGACCTCCTCGTGCGGGAGGCCCTGATCCATTTGGATGAGCGCTCCGGCATGCTCATCATGGGGAAAGATGAAGGGACAGGGTGCTTTTGCGGGGTCAACACTGTCCTGAAGTATGGCATCGGGGCGATCTCCAAAGACTATGACGCCATGGTGATCGACTGCGAGGCAGGTCTCGAGCAGGTGAAGCGTCGGGTCTTGCACGAGGTCAATATCCTTTTGGTCATTTCGGATATGACCGCCAGGGGTTTGAAGACGGCCCGCCAGATTGCGGAGATCATTGCCCGCGGGGATGAGGATGTGATCCTCCCTCAAAAGGCCGGGTTTATCATCAACCGATACCGTCAGGATGCGTCTTTTCTCAGAGAGGCCGAAGCGGAGATCGGGCTCGACTTGCTCGCCACAATCCCCGAAGACGAGCACATCTCAAAAATGGACCTCGGCGGCAAGACCATCGTAGAACTCCCTTCCGGCGCGCCGAGTTTTCTCCAGGTTTCCAGTTTGCTGGATCGTCTGGGACTTCCTGGAATGGTCGGACTCATGGTGAGACAGGATACGGCTCCTTTGGCCTCCTGACGTTTTGGCCTCCCGGCATTCCGGCAAAAAAGATCTGTCATCTCAAGGTATGGTTGCGGCAGCAGGGCACATGAGGAGGATATCATGGATGTCTACAGACAATTGGCGAAGAAACTGGATGGATTGCCCCAGGGGTTTCCGGCTACCGAGAGCGGCGTAGAGGTCAAGCTCCTGAGGGCCATCTTTGAGCCCCACGAGGCAGAGATGGCCCTTCTGATGACCCCGGTTCCCGAGAGCGCCGAGGACTTGGCCAAGCGGCTCGATCGGCCTGTGGACGAGATCAGGGGCCGTCTCGATGAGATGGCCCGCAAAGGCCAGATCGGATCCTTCAAGATGGGCGGGCGCCAGATGTACCGGCTCATTCCCTTTGTGGTGGGGATCTATGAGTTTCAGCGGGGAGAGCGTCTTACCAAAGAGCTGGTGGAGCTCTTCGAAGAGTATTTGCCCCATCTCACCCGGATTTCGGGGGGGCATGGACCCCACATGACCAGGGTGATTCCAGTTCGGGCAACGATCAAGACGGATCTTCGCGTGCTCCAGCATGAGGATCTTCGACAGATCCTCGAAAAGGCGAAGTCTTTCAGGGTGCAGGACTGCGTCTGTCGGAGAGAGAAGGGCCTTCAGGGAAAGCCCTGTAAGCACACGGTCCACAACTGTGTTCAGTATTCCATGGAAGAAGGCGCCTATGATTATTTCAATTTGGACGGGGAAATCATCACACGAGAACAGGCCCTCAAAATCATGGAGGACGCCGAGAAGGAAGGGCTGGTGCACACCACCTACAACGTCATCGACGCCCCTTTGGGTTTCCTGTGCAATTGCTGCTCGTGCTGTTGCGGCATCCAGCGGGGTCTCAAGGAATTCCACGCGCCCTACGCCTTGGCCAAGAGCAACTATCTTGCCTACATCGATCAAGAGACCTGTATTGCCTGCGGCACCTGTAAGGATGAGCGCTGTCCGATGGATGCTGTCGCAGAGAAGGATGGGCGATACCGCGTTCTGGAAAAACGCTGTATCGGCTGCGGGGTGTGTGTGGTGACCTGCCCATCGGAGTCCATTCGGCTCATCGAGCGGCCCGAGCCGGACCGGGACGAGATCGCCAAGGATATGCTGGATTGGGGCCAGAGACGAATGATGAGCAGGCTAAGGGCGAGCGGGTCGTGATTGAAGTGGGGCCGGCATCGAAAAGAGGGGACGGATTCAGGCCTGACGGGCTGAATGGAGAAGGAGGAAGGCGATGAAACCAATCGAGCGTGTGGCTGTCCTGGGGTCGGGCTTTATGGGGTTTCAGATCGCGTTGGTTGCCTCAAAGCGCGCAAAGAACCGGGTGCGGGTTTACGACGCGAATGCTGCAGCCCTCCAAAAGGGGAAGGGCGCTGCAGAAGGATTTCTGAAGGAGCAGGTGGCTGCGGGGGCAATGACCGCAAAGGAACGAGAAGAGATCTGGGGGAGGATCTCGTTCCATGAAGACCTGGGGGCGACCCTGGAGGGCGCTGACCTGGTGATCGAGGCCATCCCCGAGAATCTGGAACTGAAACGCGAGGTCTTCAAGTCTGTGGACCGACTTGCCCTGGCCCCTGCGATCCTGGCGACCAACTCCTCCACCTATCCCGTGTCCTGGATGGAGTCTGCGACCGAGCGGCCGGACAAGATGGCCAATATCCATTTCTATCCGCCGATCGAGAAGCGCAGCATGGCCGATGTCATGGGGGGCACGAAGACCTCTGATGAGACGATGAAGGCGGTGGAAGCCTGGGTGAAGCGCCTGGGATGCGTGGCCTTAAGGCTCAAGAAAGAGCTGATTGGCTTTTGTTTTAACCGGGTCTGGCATGCGGCCAGGCTCGAGGCCCTCAAGATGTGGGCCGGGGACTACGTGGACTTCATGGACATCGACCGGGCCTGGATGATTGCCAATGGCGCGCCCATGGGCCCCTTCGGCATGATGGATCAGATCGGCCTGGATGTTGTTTATGCGGTGCACACGACCTACTACGATGAGTATGGGGATTTCTACAAACCCCCAGAGGCGCTGAAGGAGATGGTGGAAAAGGGGGACCTGGGGGTGAAGACAGGCAAGGGGTTCTACAGTTATCCGAACCCGGTCTATCAAAGCCCGGATTTCCTGAAACCCTAATTCCTACACAGATTGTAAGATTATGGAGAAAGGCCAGTGAAGGAACTTGATCGTATCCGACACGTTGTGGTCCTGGGTCAAGGGGTCATGGGTCCCGACATCACCCTCAACTTCGCCCTTGGCGGTTATGAGGTCACCGGCGTGGACATCCTGGAGGAGCCCCTGGATCGGGCCGCGCGAAAGACGGAGCTCAATTGCCGCCAGATGATCGAGGAGGGCCTGCTGACCGAGGCCGAGGCCGGCCGAGCGAAGTCCCTGATCAAGCGTACCCTGCAGTGGGACGCCTCCGTGGCAAGGGCGGACTTCGTGATGGAAGCGGTTCCCGAGGACATGGCCGTGAAGCAGGCCGTATTCAAACGATGCGACGCGTTGTGTCCTCCGGAGGTTGTCGTCGCATCCAATACCTCCTCCATGAGCATCTCCAAGATCGCCTCCTTGATGACGCATCCCGAAAGGGCCGTCACGGCCCACTGGACCATTCCCGCACATTTGAGCCGCATGGTGGAGGTCATCTCCGGGGAAAAGACCTCAAGCGATACCAAAGACCTGACCTTCACGCTGCTTAGGAAGATCGGCAAGCACCCTGTCCAGTGCCTCGATACCCCGGGGTTCATCCACAACTTCCTCCAGTTTTCCCTGATCAGTGCGGCCCTGGCCCTGGTGGAAAAGGGGGTGGCCTCGCCCGAAGATGTGGACAGTGTGGTTCGAAACGGTTTCGGCCTCCGCCTGGCCTCAGTAGGACCGCTTCAATTTCTCGATATGTGCGGCCTGGACACGGTTCACAATGTCTTCAAATATGTCCATCAGACCACAGGGGACCCGCGCTACCAAGTCCCCAAGGTCCTGGAGGAAAAGCTGGCGCAAGGGGATCTGGGGGTCAAATCCGGCAGGGGCTTTTATGAGTACGAGATGCCCGGATCCGATGCCTTTTGGGAGAGGACCAACCGGGGCATCATCAGAGTACTAAAAGCTTTTAGGGATCTAACGCGGGAAGGATCCCCCGCGAGATGACGGCAGACACGATCGAAGCAGGTCCACAGTATGGAATGGATGAGGAGGAGGAATCATGGGTTTAGTGCGTGTTTCAAGAGATAAGTTTGTTGTTCCGCGATGCACCCAGGCGTGTCCCGCGGGGATTGACGTGCCTCGGTATATTCGTGCTGTTAAAGATGGGCGTTACGATGATGCTGTCGCCGTAGTCAGGGAGAAGATACCGTTGCCCACGGTATGTGCGGATGCCTGCTTTGCCCCCTGTGAGGATATGTGCGCCTACAAGCAGTTCGGGGACCCCATTGCTATACGTGCCATCAAACGGTTTGCCGTGGACCACGGCGGCGACTTATGGAAAGACCGGAAGAAGACGCCTGAGGCCACGGGCCGGAAGGCGGCTATCGTGGGTGCCGGCCCAGCGGGGTTGACTTGCGCCTATTATTTGGCCGGCAAGGGTCACAGGGTCACGATCTTCGAAGCCTTTCCCCAGCCGGGGGGCGCCATGCGCTACGGCATACCCGACTACCGGCTCCCGGCAGATCGGCTGGACAGGGACATCCGTGACATCTTGGAACTGGGCATCGACTTCAGAGGAGAAACCGTTGTCGGCAAGGACATCCTGTTGGATCAACTCCAGCAAGAATTCGATGCGATCTTTATCGGCTGTGGCGCCAGCAAAAGTTCGGTGATCCCCCTAGTGGGCGCGGACAAGGAGGGCGTCCTCTGGGGCTGGGAATTCCTGAGGGATGTGGCCCTCGGAAAAGTGGGGAGACTCGATGGGGACTTGGTTGTGGTCGGCGGCGGCAACGTGGCCATGGACGTGGCATTGACTGCCAGGCGGCTGGGAGCCCGAGAGGTTTCCCTATTTTGCCTGGAAAAAAGAGAGGAGATGCCAGCCCATGGGTGGGAGATCGACAGGGCAGAGGAAGAGGGCGTCGTCATTCACAACGCCTGGGGGCCTCAAAAGGTACTGGGAGATGGGCGAACCTCAGGGCTTCGCATGGTCAGATGTTTGTCGGTCTTTGACCGGTCCGGGGCCTTCCGTCCCGTTTTCGATGAAGAGACCACCTTCAAGGCGCCGGCCGATTACGTCATCCTGGCGGTGGGCCAGACCTCTGACCTGGGGTTCGCAAAGAACAATGGAAACCTTAACCAGAACCAGGGACGGATCGAGGCCAAAGAGGCGGATCTCGCCACCGGTGAGAAAAGGATCTTTGCCGGAGGAGATGTGGTGAGCGGTCCCGCTTCCATCATCAGCGCCATTGCCCATGGACGGAAGGCGGCCGCGGCCATGGACCGCTTCCTCGGGGGGGATGGCATCATCGATGAGGTGCTGGCTCCGCCTGAGAATGGGGTAACCCTTTCAGAATGGGTCGGGGACGTCCGGCCGAGGGTCGCCTTCCCCCTCCTGAAACCGTGGCAGCGAAAGGGGTTTGACCAGGTTGAACAGGGCCTTACAAGGGATCAGATCGCGGCGGAATCCGGCCGTTGCCTGAGCTGCGATGCCAGGAGATTCGAGGTGACCCTCAACACGGAGTACTGCAAGGAGTGCGGTTACTGCGTGGAGGTCTGCGGGGTAGGCACCTTCGGACCGTCCGCGTCATTCAATGCCAAGGGATATCTGCCCATGGAATGCAAGTCTTCCGACGGCTGTGTGGGGTGTTTCAAATGCTATTTCGCCTGTCCCGATTTTGCCATCGATGTGAGAGAAGCGACAGGGGAATGTTGAGGAGGGGTGTCATATGAAACGGTTCTTGGAAACAGGAAATTTTGCGATTACAGAAGGGGCCATCTTGGCCGGGTGCCGGTTTTTTTCCGGTTACCCGATCACACCCGCCACCGAGCTGGCCGAGGCCATGAGTCACCGGTTGCCCCAGGTGGGGGGCGTCTATCTGCAGGCCGAGGACGAATGCGCCGCCATGCATATGTGTATCGGCGCCTCCCTGGGCGGGATGAAGGCCATGACGGCCACCTCCGGCCCTGGATTTATCCTTTATGCGGATCCTTACGGGTGGGCCATCGGCTGTGAGACCCCCCTGGTGGTCCTCAACTCCGGCCGCGTGGGTCCGGTGAGCGGGATCACAGGGGCCCCGGGACAGGGTGAGTTTTACCTGACCCGGTATCCCACCCAGGGCGGAAACTATGAGACCATCTGCCTGGCCCCCTGCTCGGCCCAGGAGTGCATGGCAATGACCATCGAGGCCTTTTATCTGTCCGAGCGATTTCGGATGCCGGTCTCCGTCCTGGCGGACCAGCTCATCACCGATGGATTCGAGGACATCAGCGTCCCCGAAAATGAGGCGGAGATGAAAGAGATGGGGTTCCGCGTCTGGCCGCGGAAGGTCCATCCGGGGCCGGACTTCTATCCCGCCACGGATGCCATCGATATCCCTCCCGTTGTCATGGGGCACAACACCAGAGCCCTCTGTTCCGACTGGACCCCCACGGAGGAGGGGTACGACATCGAGGAGGTGGAGGCCCACCACAAGCATGCCTACCGGCTCATCTACAAGGTCCGCAATCACAGGGATCTCTTCAGCCATCACTACGAGAAGGTGCATATGGGAGATGATCCGGACCTGATCGTGGTCTCCTACGGGACCCCGTCCCGGGTGGTCAATACGGCGGTCAAGCGGGCACGGGCTCAGGGCCTCAAGGTGGGGGCCCTTCGGCTGATCAACCTATGGCCCTTTCCGGACGAACACTTTTCCCGGAAAAGCAAATATCTGTCGGTGGAACTCAACTGGGACGGCCAGCTTATTCGCGAGGTCCAGCGGGCCGCCCCCAAGGATTCCGAGGTCCATTTCCTGGGGACGTGCGGCGACCTTCCCACGGTTCCGGACCTTATCGAGACCTTCGAGAAAATTCTGAAAAACGAACCCCTCACCCGAAGGGGCTGGGAATTGGAGGCATGGTAATGAAATATTCAAGCAGTGAAATCGCTTCAACGTACCTTCGGCCCCGGAAGATCCCCAGCACGGCCTGTTCCGGTTGCGGCCTGGGAATGAATCACAAGATCGTGGTGCAGGCCATCCGGGAATTGGGGCTCGAGGTCGCAGATATTGTCTGGGGCACATCCATCGGGTGCGCCGGAAGGCAGACCTTCGCCACATGGAAAGGCGACGGATTCGCAGGCACCCACGGGAGGGTGTACGCCATCGCCAGGGGGTTGAGGATCGTCCTTCCACCGGAAAAGAAGATCATCCTGACGGTGGGCGACGGGGACGCCTTCGGGATCGGGCTGATGCACATGATCCACGCGGCTCGCTCCAACGCGGACATGACGGTGATTGTCAATGACAACCTGGGCTACCAGTCCACCGGCGGACAATACGGGTGGACCACGCCTCAGGGGAGCCGGACCGACAGCAGTCCCTACGGCATGTTTGAGCACAACCTCATGAGCGAAGGGATGGATGTGCTCAAGATTATGAAGGGGGCCGGGGCCACCTTCCTTGCCCGCCATGTGGCGATGGATGGGACCTGGGCCGTGGATACCGTAAAGAAGGCGATCCTGAACAAGGGTTTCTCCCTGGTCCACATGCCCTACCCGTGCCCGACCAATTTCGCGTCGAGGGAGCTGGGGTCCCGGAATCAGGTCAATATCTACCGGTGGATCAAGGAACGGTCTGCGCCTATCGGCCAGGAGACGGAAAACACGGTCTGGGCGACCGGCATATGGCACGATGCCAGTAACTCGCGGCCTGAATTCCATGAGTATGTACATGAGACGCTTGAGAAGATCCGGAGGACAGGAACGATATGAAAGACAGAGTGGAAATAGTTGCCAGCGGTTTCGGGGGCCAGGGGGTTGTGCGACTGGGTCAGATCATCGGCGAGACCGGCGTCAAGATGGGCCTTCGCGTGGCCATGCTCAAGAGCCACGGCACGGAGATGAGGGGGGGATATGTGAGAAGCCAGGTGGTCCTCTCAAGAGATGTGATTGACAGTCCCATGTGTGAAACGCCGGACTATTTTATCGCCCTGTCCAGCGCCGCCTATAACAAGTTCAAGGATACGGTGCCGGATGATGGTCTCATCCTGTATGACCCGGCCTTTGTGGACAAGATCGATGATGGATTGGCATGTCCACAGAAGGCCTTTCCTGCCAAAGAACTATCCATCCAGAATTTCGACAACCCGCTTTTCGCCAATACCCTTGTATTGGGACAGATCGCACGACGGGTGGATGTCCTGGAAAAGGATGTGATGATCGAGAGCATTCTCCATATCATCCCCAAATTCCATGATCTCAATCGTCAGGCATTTTCCATCGGTTATAACTACATGAATTAAAGGAAATTTCCATGGGGGGTGCAGACGGGATGGGCGAAATTTCGCGCATGTTTGTTGCGAACAGAGGTGAAATCGCGGTTCGCATTCTGAGGGCCTGCCGGGAGCTGGGAATTGAATCCGTGTTGGGTGTTTCAGAGGCCGACAGAGACAGCCTCCCGGCGAGAATAGCCGACAGGGTCGTCTGCATCGGCCCCCCCCAGCCCCTCAAGAGCTACCTGAAAGTGGAAACCATTATCACGGCGGCATTGGGGACAGGGGCCGATGCCATCCATCCCGGGTACGGCTTTCTTGCCGAACAGCCTGAGCTGGCACAGGCATGTTCGGACAATGGCCTGATATTCGTGGGTCCCAGCCCTGACAATATCCGGAAGATGGGGGATAAAGTCGTTGCCAGAAAGATGGTAAAAGAGCTGGGGGTCCCTGTGATCCCGGGCTCCGAATTGGTTCAGGATGTTGAGGAAGCCCTGGCAGCGGCCGAACAGGTCGGTTTTCCGGTTCTGCTCAAGGCTGCGGCAGGCGGGGGGGGCAAAGGGATGAAGACCGTCACCCACCCTCAGAATCTGAAGGCCGTCTTTGCGGAGGCCTCGGCCGAGGCACGCGCGGCCTTTGGCGATGACAGGATCTATGTGGAGCGCCTGATCCCGAATGCACGCCACATCGAGGTTCAGATCTTAGGGGACCGGTTCGGGAACAGGGTCCATCTGTTTGAGCGGGACTGTTCCCTTCAACGTCGATATCAGAAGATGATCGAGGAGGCCCCGTCGCCGGTGGTCTCGGACGCGATGAGGGAAGAGATCTGCACGGCCGCTGTAAGAATCGCCGATCATGTGAGATATGAGAATGCGGGTACCGTTGAAATGGTGCTGGATCAGGACCGGGAAGAATTCTTTTTTCTTGAGATGAATACCCGTATTCAGGTGGAGCACCCTGTAACAGAGATGGTCACCGGCATGGATCTCGTCAAAGAGCAGATCGGCATCGCCAGCGGCCACCCGATCGGGTTTTCTCAGGACGCGGTCGCCATCCAGGGGCATGCCATTGAATGCCGGATCAATGCAGAGGCGCCGGAAGCCAATTTTCTCCCGTCTCCGGGTAGAATTGTGGACTGGCATGCCCCGGAAGGGGAAGGCATTCGTATAGACAGCCACTGCTGCAGGGGCTATTTCGTGACGCCTTACTACGATTCCCTGTTGGCAAAGCTCATTGTGAAAAGACACGATCGGTTAGAGGCAGTTCAACTGATGCGTTCTGCCCTGGCCGGGTTCGTTGTGAGCGGCGTGAAAACCACAATCCCCTTTTATCAGTCTCTGATGGAAAATCCGGACTATGTGAGTGGAAACATACACACCCGATGGATTGAACAGGTGTTGCGGCCGGGACCTCTATACTAACTCTACCAGGGTGCTCCGACTCAGGTTTGGGCCAGGCATTTCGGACTTTCTAAACGAAAGCCTGACCTTCTTTCGGACACCAACTAACGCCCGAAGGGCACCGTGCCAAGGCGATCTTCGTGACAATGGCTTCCTTCCCCTGGCGCATTCTGGACTGGCATACCGGGGCGGCGGTTTTTCGTTGCCCTGCGCGGTCATTATGTGCCATAACTGCCGCGTTTACATCCATCTCTTATTCTCCGACCGCCTTCCAGTCGGGAACACTGGAAAGGAAAAGGCCCATGGAAATGAATAACCTCATCCGCGATGACGGTCTGAAACCGGCGGGACGCCGCAGTCCCGGTGAGCTTCACGAAAACCCTCTCCACCTCGGGAACCTAACCTGTGAACGGGCCGTGCGGCGCAAGTGCCCCAAGCCGGTCCCAAAGTGGGCTGATTGAACGGATAGCGTGCAAGTATGGCAAAGAAAAAGGCCCCCCGATTATGCTTTTGCTCCCGCTGGCAGCGGCCGTCGCCGGCGGATACTGCTATCGGTGAGGTGATAGATATGATAGATTTTAGCCCTACAACGATAGGCTCAAATTGGCCAAGCTCCTTGAAAGCAATATGCTCAAGAAGGTGTGGGTCCTCTCCCCTGAAGAAAGGGCGCACCGGCAATTGGTAAGGGCCCGCCGACAGATCGTAGACCACCGTTCAGATGTCATGCACCAGATCAAGAGCCTTCTGTTGTTTCACAGTATCGAAGTTCCTTTCTCAAGCCGCCAGCAGTGGACAGGCCCTTTCGTCAAATGGCTCCACGAGGTTGACCTGGGCAATGAATATTTAAACCGTTCTCTTAAGGCCCTGGTTGAACTCTTTGACTACCTGAGCGCAGAACTCGTTTTTTTGAGGCCGGGATATAGGCGATTCCGCCTTGTGTGGATGTCCTTTGCCAGGGACACGGCCTCGTATTCACCGGCCCGGATGCCCGCGCTCATATGGACCGAGCCCTCGAGCAGGCCCCCAGGTTCCTTGCCATGGTCGAGGAATTTTTTGAAGAGAAAAAGGGTGACGTGGAACAGACAGCGGCAAGGCTCAAGGCTGCGGAGTTGGATCCAAAGCCCTGGCCTAAGCAGACATAGCGGGGGTTTCCTACTTATGAAATTTTGAAAATTATATTTACTGTTATTTCAAACAGTTAGGTGATCCAATAGCCGTTTTTTTAGGGCATAGGGGAAATTCAATAAAAAATTTTAAATATCAAATGGTTACAGAAATGGCGCGAACTAAGTAGGAAGCTCCCGCTAGTCCGCTTATGTGTTGAACACACAGGTCCGGGTCAATACCATTCTTGAACGGTCCACTAAAATATAAACCAAATTGGCTGAATTTACCAGCCCCGGTCCATGTGCACAATAATCCGTTTCAAGTGGCCGTTTTCGCGGCCTTCGATAGGATTTAGTGGCTTACACCCTGCTTTTCTGCCACAAAAAACAAGAAA
>Ga0172375_10002708_pt1 | contig 27377 bp, 50 predicted proteins | sample LakKiv1m_FD_114537 | JGI IMG/M metagenome (GOLD analysis project Ga0172375, IMG submission 114537) | Freshwater microbial communities from Kabuno Bay, South-Kivu, Congo - kab_092012_11.1m | ecosystem: Environmental > Aquatic > Freshwater > Lake | place: Democratic Republic of the Congo...
AGTGCGTGAAGGCTGCCAAAATCCCCAACTCGGACGAGAGTTACAAGCGCCTGGGCAATGCCTTGGGTGACGCCCGGCTGGCGGGTGAGTTCGACATGGACCTCATCGTGGACCGTGGGCGCGACGCCAAGCCGAGTCAGCAGCACGAGTGCAAGCTCAATGTGGACACGGCCCTCTCTGAGGCAGGCCACTACCTCACGCGGCTGCCCCACTGGTCGATCAGTATCGACCGCTGGTTCGGCCAGCCCAACTACGTCTCCGTGTGGTGCTTTCCGCCCCAAACAGGTATTCTCTCCTCTGTGGGGGTGATCCCCATCTGTGCCCTGGAGGAGGGAGACATGGTTCTGACCCGAGAAGGCGAGTTCCAGCCTGTTGCAGCCACGATGAGTCGGCGGCACGAGGGTGATCTGGTGCGTATCCACACCACGGGACTACCGCCTATCGAGGCGACCCCGGAACATCCGTTCCTGGTCAAGAAGTGGGATTCGTCCTGTCCGGCCTACACGGGGCGACGCCGCAAGTACAGTGCTCCGGTCTACGTCGATGCTGGGGACCTGCACCAGCATGACCTCGTGATGGTGCCTCGTCTGAAGACCATCGACGAGGCTGCCGCTATGGGGCAACGCCTCCTGAAAGGGGGTCCCCGTTCCCGACCTGTGACCCTCAATCTGGATGTCCAGACGTACTTCGTCTGCGGGTTGTACCTTGCCGAAGGGAGCCTTCGGGAGGACGGCCGTACCATCCAGTTCTGCTTTGGGGCACACGAGCAGAACTTCGCCAACACTGTGGTCCAGTGGGCAACCTCTTTGGGGTTGTCCGCCACGGTGACCCCAGGTGCAGGCACGCTGATCGTCTATGTGTTCAGCAAGGCTCTGACCGATTGGTTCAAGGAGTCCTTCGGTTGCGGGTCGTGGCACAAAACGCTACCCGGATGGGTACTGACTGCCCCACACGACCTTCAGAACGAGCTTCTACGGGGGTACTTCCTGGGGGATGGGTCCAAGCCGGACGACAATCATCCGGGGTTCCGCTTCAACACGAGAAGCGAAGGGCTTGCCCGACAGGTCCACGTCATCTGCGTTCGCTTGGGGTATGCCGCAACCCTGGGCACGGTCACGGATCATGGGGACCCCATGTGGCGGGTGGGGGTGTCCGGCCTAGACGGGAAACGACTGGCTGAGACGTGGAACATCCCGTACCCGTTCCGGGCGGGCAAGTTCAATCGGATCTACATGGACGAAGACTATGCCTACTACTCGATCCGCAAGATCGAACGGGTCCCCTACGACGGACTTGTCTACAACATCGAGGTGCAGGACTCGCACACCTACTGCGTGCCCGTGGTGACGCACAACTGCGAGAAGGACGCCCTCTCGGGTGTGTTCGAGAAACCCTGCAATGACCTCGGTGTCAGCTTTTTCGCCTGCAAGGGCTACCCGTCACACTCGGCCTTGTGGCAGTGGCTCCAGAAGCTGGAGGAGGCGTACCAGACCAGCCAGGCAGCGGTCGAAGATGACGAGGGCAACGAACTGGAGGTGGAGCCCATTCAGGAAGCCATCATCCTCTACTTCGGGGACCACGACCCCGATGGCTGGCAGATCCCCCGCTCTGCGGAGGAGACGCTGAACACGCTGGCACGGGTCTACGGGCTGGAAGTCCCGCCGATCCGGTTCATCCGGGTGGGTTTGCTGATGGACCAGATCCGGCAGTACCAGCCGCCGCCGTTCCCGGCCAAGACGACCTCCCCCCGGTTCGCCAGCTACTACAAGGAGCATGGCATCAAGGACGCCTGGGAGCTTGATGCGCTGTCGCCCAAGGTGCTGGACAACCTGATCCGCACCAACGTCGCCCAGCACTGGGACCAGCACTACTACGACCACTGGCAAGGGCTTGCCAAGACCAACCGGGTGCTGTTGCGCCAGAAGATGAAGGAGCCGGGGTGGGTCCACTCCGTGATGGGCGCATGAGCCACTCCGTCTACGATCGCCGCTGGGCCAATGCTCAGCGGATTGGCAAGCTGATTGAAGCGGCCTTGGCAGAGGGTTCCTATGTCTTCAATGAGGCAGGCGACCGAGTCACGGCGGTGCATTGGCGGGGTTTCCTGAACGGGGAGGACCAACACAACCCCGGACTCACCATTGACTGCGGGGGACCTTCCGTCTACTTCAACTGGGACAAGGACACAGACGAAGGGATGCACACGCCGATTGCGGAGTTCAATGCCCACTTCGACGGGTGGTGGTTCGTCAAACCGGAGCATATTCAGACCTTGTTGGGGGGATCCAATGTGTAGCACCAAGAAGTGTCGGTGCAACTGCGGATACACCTGTGGTGGCCCCGGCACCTGCAAGGTCTTCACCGAGGACTTCCAGCGGTGCCTCACAGAGCATTTCAAGAAGGACTGTGATCACGTCTGGGACGGACCCACAGTGGAGTCCTGGATGGGCCATTCTGTGACCTGCTCACACTGCGGTACATTGGCGATGCAACACGATATGGCGGTTGGCCCATGAAAGAGGCAAAGCCATACCAGAAGAAAGCGGCTCCAGGACCTGGCCCAGTGGGTAGTCCTCTACGGGAGGTGGTCTCCCGGCATTGGCCCGGAGATGGCTTCCTGATGGCAGTCCTGGAATGCGGGCACGAAGTCCGGGTCACCAAGGAGTACACCTACCCGCCCAAGGGGCCGAGGAAGCCTATGATCCCGTGCGGTGAGTGCCCACGGATCGCACAGAAATGACACCCCAAAGGAAAACCCAATGATTATCGGATTGTGTGGCGCTGCCAGGTCTGGGAAAGACACGGTGGCGGACATGCTGGATGAGGTCAGCCGTCTCTTCACCCGGCGCATCCAGATTGCGGCACCGCTCAAGGCATTCTGCCGAGAGGTGTTCGACTGGAACGAAGAACACACTGATGGACGCCTCAAGGAGACGCCCGACCTGCGGTACCCCCGGCCTTGCACCTGCGACAAGGGCGAGGTGTATGACGACTTGTACAACCCCCCGACCAAGGTCATCTGCACCAAGTGCAGAGGTGCGGGCAAGACCTTCCTGACCCCGAGGCAGGCAATGCAAACCTTAGGTGACGACTGGTCCACGCCCTTGTACGAGCCCATCTGGGCTACGATGGCTGCTCGGAGGGCTCTGGAGCAGCACCTGGCAGGCAAGTTGGTCCTGGTGACCGATTGCCGCTTCTTGCGGGACATCAAGGCCATTCGGGATGCTGGAGGCATCATCATCCAGGTGCATCGGGACAACGCAGGCCTGACAGGTGATGCCGCCTTGCATCGGGGCGAGGTCGAGAGGAACAGCCCGGAGTTCCAGGCCCTGGTTCACCACCACATCCAGAATGATGGCACGTTGGATGAGTTGCGCGAGAAGGTGGGCATCCTGGCGGGTCAACTCACGCCCCCATAGCGTAGATCAGCCCAGGAGGGCTACAATGGCCAACGACTGGGAATGGAGTGAAGAGGGCCTGCCCGTGGATGAACCGGGCCTGGGCATCGGGGACGTGAAGCTCGCCTTGGAGAAGGTGTTCCAGGGCGTGCGGGTGGGTTCACCTCCGGCCATGAAGGGCAGCTTCCATGCTGTGGTGCTCTTCTACGAGTACGAGGTGCGGGTCATCCTGTTCGGGGAGCGGACGGCTGACCGAAGAATGCACTACCGCTTCATGCAGCGGGTGGAGCAACCTGGCGAACGCAAACCGACCAAGAGGATGATCCTGGAAGTCGAGACCACAGACCCCGAAGAGTTGCTCCAGGCCATCGAGGACACCAAGGCCCACCTGCTGGGCGTGGTGGCTGCCATCACACGGGCCTTGCAGCCGCCGACGGTTCGCCGGACAACCAGCGTGGACGACATCTTCCGGGGGTAGAAGTAGGGGCTCAATCTTGGTCCCCCAGGCGTAGTAGGAGTATGAGCACTGGGATCACCACTGAGACGCATGGGCAACTGGCCTGCCTGAACTGGCAGACGCTCTCCGATGAGCGTGCAGCCGGAGTTCGTCCGTGCAAGGAGATTCGCCGCGCCGCCATCATCGTGACCGGCAAGTGCAACTTTGCGTGCCCCTACTGCCAGACCCTGGGTGGCGACCGTGCCCCACCGCTCAAGCGGGATGAGACGCTGGCCCTGCTCACTGACCTGATCTCCAGGGGCCTCCAAGAGCTTCGCCTCTCAGGTGGCGAACCGACCCTGGTGCCCTGGTTGCCCGACCTTGTGGCCTTGGCACACCAGCATGGTGTCCGGGTCGCTGTCTCGTCGAATGGCTACAGCCCGATCCCGACCTATGAGGCTTTGGTCAAGGCAGGCGTGGCTGAGTTCTCCATCTCCCTGGACTCTGTGGACCCCGACGAAGCCGACAAGCTCTCTGGGGGGCGCAAGCACGTCTTGGAGCGGGTGGAATGCACCATCAGGGCCGTGACGGCCCTGGGGGCCAAGGTCTACATTGGTATGACCTGCTGTGCCTCCAAGCTCTCGGCAGAGGGAACCCGTGCCGCTGTGGACCGCATCGCCGCCCTGGGTGCCACCGACATCAAGATCATGAGCATCGCGCAAGAGGGCGGCATCCTCGACACGTCCTGGCTCTCCCCGGACCTGGCGGATCGCTTCCCCTTCCTGGCTTGGCGTGCCACGCACTTCAGGCAAGGCCGAGACGTGCGTGGCCTGTGCGGCACCGATTGTGCCAAGTGCGCCCTGGTCCTGGATGACGTGACCATCGCAGGGGACAAGCACTACCTGTGCAACGTCTATTTCAGGGAAGGTGGGCAAGCCATTGGCCCTGTCGCAGACGGTCGCACGATGCTGGAAGCTCGGGCTGCATGGTATGAGACCCACGACAGCCAGAAGGACCCCATCTGCTCCCAGATGTGCATGGACCTCCTGGTGGCCTACAACAATCGTGTTCGGGACTTGCAGCCGTGATCGAAATCCGCATCCGATGTGACCTCTGTGACAAGGACAGCGGGGAACGGAACACCGGTCGCCCGCTGAAGGCACACACCCTGCGGCAACGGCTGGAACAGAAGGGCTGGGTCTGTGGCTGGGACCGTGGTCCCTATCACCCCAAGCCCCGGACAGTGGACGTGTGTCCCGAATGCCGCAGGTCCCTGAAATGAACCCTTTGCCACCATTGGTGTTTTTGGACCTCGACGGGGTGTTGAACCATCATGATTGGTGGCTGCGTCGGGGCGATCGGGAGCCGGAGTTCTCATCCTTCTGCAACATCTATGAACTTGACCCAGATTCGTGCCGGAGGCTTCAGGACCTCTGTACGGCCACGGATGCCAAGATCGTCATCTGCTCATCCTGGCGCAAGATGTATGACCTCGCTGCGATCAGAGCGGTGTTTGCCCAGCGAGGCATCATAGCGGAGATCATTGGCCGGACACCGTGCCTGCGCTGGCATGAGAGCAAGTTCGAGCGTCCGTGGCGAGAGTTCGGCCGGGGACTGGAATGCCAGTGGTGGCTTCAGCACTACCTCGGCAATGAGGTCACCTGTCAGACCCGGTTCGTGTGTGTGGATGATGATGGGGACTACGGGGACCTGCGGGGTAAGCTGGTGAACACGCGGTTTGCCACGGGGCTGACCGACCTCGAAGTTGAGCACATGAAGCAGCACTTGAGTGAGACGCTGATGGATTCGCCTGCGGCAGGGGGTCGTGGGCGGGTACTTTTCGAGTACGAGACGCTGGGGCTGGAGCCCTGGTGGTCAGAACAACCTGGCCCGTTTGGGCCTACAGGAGAAGGAAGTGGCAGCGGAGTTGTCGGAGGTTGAGGTTCTCGTCAGGCGGCATACAGAGCGGGCCGTGTTGGTGTCCCTGGAGGACATGGACAGGTGGGTTCCCTACTCCCTGATCGATGAAAGCTCTGCGGTCACGGCGGGCACCCCAGTCAATACCGTTGCTCTCCTGGTCCTCCCGGAGTGGAAAGCCGTGGAACTCGGCTTTGAGTAGCAAGGAGCCCTGGCAATGCAGGCTGAACACAAAGTCCTCTTGGACCTCCTCCAGGCTTCGGGCAGCTACCCGGTCTTTGTGACCGGAGCGGGGATCTCCATTGCATCGGGCATCGCCCCATTCCGGGGGACGCCTGATGCCGTGTGGGAGAAGTCCGTCCTGGAGAAGGGCACCTTGCGCTACTTCCATAAGGACCCGGTGGCGTCCTGGCAATGGTTCTTGGACATCTTTGAGTCGGCTCGGGGAGCCGAGCCGAACATGGGGCACATGGCTCTGGCTGCGATTGAGGCCAAGATGCTCGGTTCGGGGCACAGGTGTCTGACCATCACTCAGAATGTGGATGGCCTGCACAAGCAGGCGGGCACGAAGAACCTCATCGAGTGCCACGGCACGGTGCGGCACCTGCGTTGCACCAAACGGCAGTGCATGTACGGGCCGCCCTGGGGCGCGATGGCTTGGGATGAGGCTCAGATCGAGCGGTTCAAGCAGAACCCGTGCAAGGCGACGTTGCCTCGGTGCGAGTGTGGTTCCCTTCTGCGGATGCACGTCCTGTGGTTCGATGAGAGCTACGACGGGCACGCCAGTTACGGCATGGACCCTGCGTGCGAGGCAATGGACCAGATGACTGTGCTGGTATTCATAGGCACGTCGTTCGCAGTGACGATCACGGACCTGATGATGACGGCAGCGTATCAGCGGGCCGTGCCCATGTTCGTGATCGACCCCAACGTCACGCAGAAGTTGTCCGAGATGACCTACATCGTGGCCCCGGCGGAGGATTACCTGCCGTCCCTGGCTGCTGACCTCTCAGGAGGAGACACACCATGAGCACGCTTGCAGATGAGATTCGGACCCGGTTCAAGTGGCGTTCTGTGGAGGCACCCCGCCCGTGGGTTCCCAAAGAAGTCGGCGAAGAACTCATTGGCTACTACGGGGGCCGGACGATTCGGCAAGGTGCCTATGGCCAGTACGATGTGATCCTGCTGCATGTCCCCCTGGAGGGTTGCTACATGCTCACGGGCACACGGCTGATTCAACTGATGGACGCTTCAGGTGCCTCGGTGGGATCACCGATCCGTGTGATCTGGGGTGGCACGGTGGAGACGGCCCAGGGGCACAAAATGAAGCAGTTCACGGTGATGGTTGCAGCGGGCGAGGTTCTGGCAGAGGAAGTGCTCCCGGCTGTGTCCTAATCCGTGCCCCACAGTGTAGTTGAACCAGCAGCACCCTGAACTTCCGCTGCAAGGGCACCTGCCATGCTCGTCATCGTTTCGGAAAACTGGGATGAGATCAATGCCACCCTGGCCGCCTTGGGTGTCAAGCCTGATGATGCCGTGGTCACGACCGCTGCGGCCCTCCGCAAGGGTGCAAGGCGGGTTGCCTCGAAGAAGAAGGCCCCTCCGGGCCAGGTCTCTCGGGCAGACCTGATTGAGTACATCTCAGGCTTCTACCCAGTGGGCCTCCCGTTCCAGGACATCGCGGACCATTACCCCAAGGACCAACGGGGGCGCATCAATGCCTTGCTGGCGACGATGCGGGAATACTACGAGTGCCACGAAGAGGAGGGTACACGAGGGGTCTACCAGAATGAGTATGGCTACTGGCGGTTGTCTGACCCAGTGAAGGCTGAAGACTGATGCCTCTGCCCTTCAAACACACCTGCCCCCTCTGTGGCATCCACAAGGTTGGCCTGGCAGACCACCTGCGGGCCAAGCACGGGGTGCTTGGCTTCCAGCCAGCCCCCTTGCCGGTGGCACCGCCGAAGAAACGTCAGGCGTCCCCCACAGGCCGCCAACTCCGGTGCCCCGACTGTGATGGCTGGATGGTCCTCAGGCCAGGTCGCTATGGGTTCTTCTACGGCTGCCAGAACTACCCCGCCTGCCCTGGGGCTCATGGTGCCCATCCCGATGGGCAACCTATGGGCATCCCGGCGGACAAGGACACCCGCAAACTGCGGCAAGCAGCCCACATGGCCTTGGAGGCCACCTGGGAACCTGGGCCGAAGCAGCGGTTCCCCAGCCGTGGTGCTGCCTATGAGTGGGTCCAAGCCACGATGGGCATGACGGCGGATGAGGCTCACATCGCCAAGTTCGATGCGGTCCAGTGCAGGAAAGTCATTGAAGCCCTATGGGCTTTCGATGAGGATGTGCCGCTCACAAGTAGTTAGGTGCAAAATCTTTCAGGTCAGGGGGTTCATCCGTGTCCCCCAGGGGTAACATTCACGACCGCACTGTGGTAGGCGCGGTGCAGACAGACAACACAGGAGAATCGTCATGGCACTCACAGACAAGGAACGCGCCACGGTCAAGGAAGGGCTCGCCCTCATCGAGCGTGAAACGGCAGCAGACGGCAGCAGCCTCGTGCTCAAGGGCTTTGGCACGTTCAAGCGCAAGCAGAGCACCGCCAAGGTCGGCCGCAATCCCGCCACGGGCGGCACGGTCAACATCCCGGCCAAGAGCAAGCTGCACTTCTCGCCTTCGCCAGCGCAGGTCCACGAGGTCTAGTCCTCGGCGGCAACGAACGGACAGGCCCGCTCTCTGGCGCAGTCCGGGAGCGGGCCTGTTGCGTTTGGGGAGGTGTGCCGGATGTACCCGAAGAACTACCGCACAGGGGATGAAGACGATGACTGCACCGTAGGCCCTCCAGGCAGGCGTCAGGACTTCAGCCCGGCCCGTGAGCAGACACTGGCTGAACGTCACGCGGAAGACAACAGCCTCGTGGAGTGCTTGTGCGGGGCACTTGTCCGCTTTGGGGAGGTTCGGGACACAGGCTGGTGCCTGAAGTGCCCGCGGAACTACGCCGGAGGCCAGAATGTCTGAGTCCAGTCTCTCTTTTGCCGGGGTGATGCTGGCAGCCATTCAAGGGGCGGCCAAAGACCTTCCTGTCTTGGCCTCTGATGCAATGCCGATTCCCTGGACCATTGGGATGACCATTGGGACGGAACGGGTCTGCACGACCTTGATCCGCATCAAGGATCGCAGGTTCGCAGATGCTGGGGAACTCCAAGCTCTTCGGCACTTCTTCGGTTTCGCCACCGATGATGAGATGCACCGCTGGATTGGCAGCAACATACGGACGCCAGCAAGTCGGGCAGGCATTGCTCTGAAATGCTGGCAACTCGGTCAGGCCCTCCAAGCGAGCCAAGACCCTACGCCGTGAGGAAGTCGAGGACTGCCTGATCCCTTTCCGTCTGTTCCTGCCGGGCGGCCTCAGCCAGGTCTACCCACTCGTGAGGGTTCCCAGGGAGCCAGCCAGCGTCGCGCAGGGGCGTCAGGAATGCCTTGGTTTGCTCCTGCTCATCCTTGGTCATACTGCCGTACCAGCCAAGCGTGCCGAGCCAGCGCCAATCGTCCAAGTTGATGTTCTGGTTGACAGCCCGTGCGTTCCACAGGTGCATCGGGGACTGACCAGGGCGCATCCGGTAAGGGATTCCCCACAACTGGCAGTTCCGGTCCCGGTACAACACCTTGATCTGGTCGAGGTCACAGGGCATCGCAGGCTCCGTTGGCCCTCTGCGGGGCACAGGGGCACTACGGGTGAGACTGACAGATTGAGCCCAGCGCCGCATCAATGACCCCCTGCGGGGGCTTGAAACCGTGTTCCTCCAGGTAGTGGACATAGCCCTCAGGGTAGCGGAATGGCCCCTTGAAGAAGTCCTTGTGCCCGTTGAGGCGGGCACAGATCCGGCACCGGGTGAAGCCCCGGTAGGCCTCGGAACGGTCTGGCGCTTGCAGATAGGCCAGCACTGCCCCGTACTCACCCGGATGCCCATCCTTCCAGGTAGGGTCCTGAGCATCCTCCAAGGCTTTCTTGATCCGGGCGTAGTCCTCTGCCAAGTCGGCGTCCATCAGGGCGCACTTCTCGGGCAACAGCCGCCGTTCTTCGGCGGTCGGGGGCATTCCGCTCAGACTGGGCCAAAAACCGATGTCGATAGGCTCTGTCATTTGTTCCTCTTGAGACGAACGGTGCGGCCGTTTTCCCGTGGGCGTCTGTTCCACCTGGCTGCGACTGTGGTGTACGAATCGTCCATCACTTGTGCCCCACACGCATCGCACATGGCACAGAACCACGACCTGGGGGCGTTGGTCCTCAGTTCAATATGTGTGTCATTGCAGAAGGGGCACGACTTGAGCTTCAGGTCTGGGCGGGGGTTGTCATACATGGAGGCTTCCCTCAGGAAGGTCGAAGGAGACGGTCACGACGGGGTGCTGCACCACCCCAGGACCCTGCCCACGTTTGGCGGCTCCTGGTACTGGCCCCGGCACCCGGCCTACCCGCAGTGAAGAACCCGGTGGGATCTTCTCGACCTCCACCAGATCGAAGGTCAGTTCCATGGTCAGTCTCCGTTGCATGGCCAGGTGGTCTCCTTGAAGTAGCGGTGTTCCGCACTGGCCAAAGCCACGTTGCTCGCCCGTGCGGCTTGGAACAACCGGACGTGCTCATCCGGGTTATCGAGGTGCAGGTCCCGAGTGTCGTAGCCCAAGCCCGCCAGGATGCCCCGCAGCCGCCATTCGGCCAGTCCATCGAGATGGGACGCAGGCAGCCCATCGGCGTCATCAAAGCCCTTGAGGAAGGCCTTCACGACCCAGGCTTTGGCCTCCGTGATGTTGTGAGCCCGGGTCTTGGCGGCGGCCAGCGCCCGAGACAGGTTGTGGGCCAAGAACCCTCCAGCCCTGTTCTCCAGTCGGGAAACCAGGATGTTGTGGGCCGAAACGATGGCGGCCTTCTCCGCTGGGGTGAACTGGATCTTCTTCGAGGCCAGGGAACGTGCCACGACATCCACCAGGTACTCCCCGCTCTGGAGCACACAATGCTCACAGCCCTTCTGGTTTGCCAGGGCGGTGATCCAGGCATCGTAGTTGGCTTCCAGCAACATCACGAAGTCGGGGGCATTGCCCCGCTGAATGTACCGCTGGATGTACTCATCCTTGATGGAGAGGTCCGGGTAGACCAAGATGAAAGGAATGCCTGCGGCAACCAGGGCATCCCTGACTTCCTGGTGTGATGACACCAAGATGAACTTGATTCCAGGCTCCAGCATCATCCTCTGAATGTGCTTGATGTAGTTCCCGGGCCAAGCCCGGTCACGCTTCTTCGGCTCCCCTGGGGTCGGCGGCAGCCAACTGAACAGGGAACTGTCGCTGTCCACGACGCCCCTCGCATGGGTACGGAAGTAGGTCTTGCCTACGCCTGGGAAGCCTGAGAGGACCTGGACCATGTGCTGTTACTCCTTCACTTCTTCGCCTGCTCCGCCTCTGCTGCATCATTCGCCAAAGTTTCCAGGACACCCGCAGTATACCCGCCCAGAAACCCCACACCGCCAGCAAAGAACAGGGTCAGTCCACACCACCAAGGTCCGATGAAGCCCACAAGAAGGCTGCCTACAGTCACAAGGATGAGAGTCCATTTGGCTGCCCACATCTCGGATCTCCTTTCAGTGTGCTGCTTGACGCAGGAGTGTTGCCGTTGCTTTCAAGTGATCCCCAAGGTCATCTGCGGCAGAGGCATCTAGGCCAATCTGGGAGACTTTTTGGCCGAAGCCAAGGATCACAACCCCGTTGCTCGTGTCATAGCCAAAGGTCAACTCCATCTGCACAGGGCGGAGGGTGCCTTGACCTTGTACCCTACCAGGGGATCCATCCGGGGATGGGGGTGACACAGCATCTTCGTCCTCAGGGCCTCCTCCCGAGGTCACCAGGTACACCAGATGGTGCAACTCATCCGAGGTGAGTGCCGGTTGCAGGCATTGGAGGTCATGGGTCTGGCTCATGCCCTCCCAGCGCAGACACAGACCCTTGGATGAGAAGATCCCCACGGGGTACCACATCTTCTTCGGGGTACCGGGCTCGGGGGCATGGTACTCCGAGACTGCCCACTTCTGTTTGCCCTTCACCCTGCGAGCCACTTCCCTGTTGGGGCCTTCGAGGCTCCTGCCAATCGGGCACAAGTCCAGCCAAGCAGACATGGCCTCAAGCGGACACGGTTGCTCCGGCCAGTCTTCGAGCCATTCCATGAAGTCGGGGGAGAGCATCTCAGTCCTTCAAAGGTGGGCTGCCCCTGTCACAACCAGGTTGTGCAGGGTCACGGTGGTCAGGGCGGGTCGCAGGCAGTGGATGCCCACAGGGCCAAGGTGCAACCAGTGGTCATACAGTTCCTCACTGGTGAATGAGGTGCCCACGCGAGTCGGTGCTGGACCCGTGAGGTACTCATCCACCAGCCACTTGCCACCTTGGCGGTTGGCCCATTCGTGCATAGGGCCTTCCACCCCGCACAACGAAGGGCACTGGTCGAGCCAGGTCACAATGGCAGCCTTGGGGCTTCCAGGACTGGGCCAGTTCAAGAGCCAGGCACGGTAGTCAGGGAGCAACTTGGGGATCATTCGGTACCTCCACTGGGGGATCTACGCCTTGGGGGCTGGTGATGCACCCAGGCCATTGCATCGGTGATGGCTTCCCGCAGCCACGTTGTCGGGTCTGTCTCCAGTGTCCACGTCTGCCCTTTCTCATCCCGGATGGTTCCATCCTTGCTGAGTTCCTGGAAAAACAGGCAGGGACGCACCATTGTGGTCGTCCACTTGGCGGAGGACGTGAGCCAGCCCAATGGTGTGTGGCGGCAGGAGAAGTCCCCCTTGACCGAGTTCGGCGTCAAGACCTACTCGTTCAACATCAATGCCATCAACTACGATACGGCGGTTGAACAGCAGATTTCGCAACAGCAGGCCCTCGTGATGCAGGTGCAGACGGCCATTGCGAATGCACGCAAGTCGGAGCAGGACGCTCTGACCGCAGCCAAGCAAGGCGAAGCCGATGCGGCCAAGGCTGAGTGGGCTCAGAAGGTCGTCAAGGCTACCGAGGTCGGCGCGGCAGAAAAGAACAAGGAGGTGGCCAAGGTCCAGTGGGAACAGGCCATCTTGGTCGCAGAGCAGAAGGTGAACCAGGCTGACCTCTACAAGAAGGAGCAGAAGCTCCTGGGTGAAGGCGACGCGGCTCGGCGTGCGGCGGCCCTCGCAGCGGACGGCGCACTGGAACTCAAGATCAACGCCTACAAGGAAGTCAACCACAACTGGGCCGTGGAGATCGGCAAGCAGAAGTGGGTTCCCGATGTCATGATCGGTGGCAATGGCTCCGGCGGTGACGGGGGCAACCAGGCCCTGGGGCTGATGCAGATGCTCATGCTCAAGACCGCCAAAGACCTGCAACTGGACACCGGCATCCACGCCAAGTGGGTCCCTTCGGGGGAGGGGGTTCCTGTTCCTCCCCCGAAGGGTATCCTGGGCATGGAGGAACCCATGCCCCTGAACCCTGAACAACGCAAAGACGCCTTCCGCATCTACGTCCTCATCGGCGAGCGGGACATGCCCTCGAACTGCACGGCTGAACGGCTCGTGGCACGCTCAGGCTTCTCTGAAGATCGTGTCCTCGCCGCCCTGGAACTGCTTTGGGCTGAGGACACCGGCTTCGTGCGAGTCGATGAGAACCGAAGAACCGGAGAACGGGGCTACTTCGTAGACCCCAAGTGCCGCAAGAAGACCCCCACAGACCTCGATGACCTGTTTGAGAAGCAACACGCACCCCTGACGGGCACCGGGGATGAGGACGATGACGAGGATGAGGACGACGAGGATGACGAGTGGAAGGAAACCGAGGAAGAGGACGATGACTAGCCATGCACTGGATCTTGCAAAGCAACTTGTATCATGAGCCTGGCTGGCAGCGTCTTGTAGACGCCCTAGAACGCCTTGGCGTGTCGTACTCCGTTCACAAGGTCATTCCCTTCGTCGGCGACCTCGACCCTGACCCCACTGATTTGCCCGATGGCCCCAAGATCGTCATGGGATCATACTCGATGGCATTCTTCGCACAGCGCAAAGGCTGGCTGCCAGGGAGCTTCTCATCACCACGCCTTGACTTCGTGCAGCAACTGCCCCGTTGGGGCAAGCGGATGCTCAACTGGGACTCCAAGGTGTATCGCCTGGAAGAGGTGCCGGAGCAGAAGGTACCCTTCTTCATTCGGCCAACCCTGGACTCCAAGAGCTTCACAGGCTACGTCACCAACTGGGCTGCCTTCCTGGACTGGCGCAAAGACATGCTGCTGGGCACCAGGGAGAGCTACGCCTCAGTCACGGCAGACACCCTGGTCCAGGTGTGCTCCACCAAGATCATCTACCGCGAGTACCGCCTATGGGTGGTGAATGGCAAGGTGGTGACTGCCTCCCTCTACAAGGAAGGGAGCAGGGTCCTCCACTCGGATAGGGCGGACCCTGCCATTGTGGCCTATGGCGAAGAAGTCGCACGGGTCTGGTCGCCAGAGGTGGCCTACGTCCTCGACATCTGTGACACGCCTGAGGGGTTGAGGGTGCTCGAAGCTGGGTGCATGAACGCGGCTGGGTTCTACGCTGCGGACATGCAGAAGCTGGTCATGGCCCTGGAGGATGCGTTCTCAGGGGGCTCAAAGGAGACACCCCAGGCGTAGTAGCTCCAGGACTTCTACCCTGGAGAATTGACCCCATGCGTTTCACGATCACCCGCCGCCCCCGGTCCAAAGAGAAGACCAAGGGCACGAGCTACATTGGTGCCAGCCTCGGTGCCTGCCTTGTCATCTGGATCGCCAACACCTGGTGGCCCGAGGTCCTGGCACCGCTCAAGACCTTTGGTGCCCCTTTCTGGACCTCGAAAGGCACCGTGACCGAGTGGCTTACCGCCGTGTGGCCCATCTTCGCCTGGGGCTGCGGTGTGGCCTTCGCAGTGGGACTGGCCAGCAACTCCAGGTACGAGTACAGCTTCAAGCGGTTCCTGCGGCCTCAAGAGCCATCGGCGGGGACGATCCTGGGCGTCGGCACGCTCATCAGCCTGTGGGCAGGCATCATGGAGGAGTTGTCCTTCCGCTGGCTCATGTACCTGTCGGGCATCGTCGGCTTGGTGTTCATAAACTGGCTGTGGGGCACGGTCTTCGTGTACTTCATCCTGATCTGCCTTAGCATTGGCCTGACCCTGCTGGTGGGCAGCAAGACAAGTCGGAACAACATCATCCCTGCCATCCTGACGGGCGTGGCTTGCATCGCAGGCATCCTTGCCCTGGCGGCCCACGGCCTCTACATCAACCCCGTCAAGTGGCTCTACGGCATCTTGTTCGTGCCTTTGGCTGACTTCACCAGCATGGGCAAGATGCACGCCATCCTGTACCAGCCGCAGTCGTGGGCGTTCGGTGCCGCCGTGGTGTCGGTCAACGTCCTGTTCAGGGACGGGCACAAGTACCAGGGTTGGTTCGGCTGGATCAACTCTTGGTTCATCGGCCTGGTGTTTTTCTGGACAATGTTCACCTACGGCCTCGTGGCTGCGATGGCCGTTCACTTCACCTACGACTTCCTGATCTTCGCCGTGGCCGCTTTCATGCGGCTGGTGCGGGGCTTCGGGCGTCCCCACTTGAGAGGTTGACATGGCTATGACCGTAGAATCCCGCCAACAGAAAGGCTTCGAGCTTGACGCCAAGCGCCTGAAGGTGCCTTTCACCTTCAAGTCTGCCTGCCCCAAGTGCGGCAAGGTTGCCGTCTACGACCTGTCGGGTTCAGGCGACCACATCAGCTACCCCACGCTGGGGATGCCGGAAGACTTCTACTTCGGCTGCAAGTGCGGTCACGACTGGACGGAGCAGTTCATTCTGACCTTGGAGGTCAAAGCCGTCCCGCAGGTGCCAGATGCACCCTAAGATGGACCACCACCCCGAGATCAAAGCCTGGCCCCGACGGGAAGCGCCACCCTCCAGAGGTCCTCTGTGGTCGCCGATGCTCTTGACTCTGAGTGGCCTGCTGTTGCTGTGCCTGTTCGCCGCTTCGGTCATCAAGCCAGTGCCCAAGGTCAAGCCCAAGGCCAAATCTGTGGTTGACGCCCCGGTTGTGGTTGCAGCCACGGACCCGTTCGAGCCCAAGGTGGCACCTCTTCCGGCTGTCCTGTCCCCGGCTCCGGGGCAGGCTTGGGTTCCCCGGCAAGCTGAGGGGGATCCCTTTGAGCCGCAGCACGAGAGGGCTGTCACGATCTTTGCGGTCAAGCAAGGCTGGGTGCTGTACGGTTATGATGTGAATCACGGCGAGAAGGCCCGGCAACCAATCTCCAAGTTCATCCTGGAATATCAGCCCCTTGCCCAGTGAGGCCGCCTATGAGTTGCACCCCAGGCAATCCAGGTTCCACGCATCACGCTGGCTGCCACTGCCACGAACTGAATTGGGCAAAGACGGCTCAGACCTTGCGGGAGGCACTGGCTGCTGCACAGAAGCGAGAGGGACTGTTACTGGCGATGGTGGACGCAGGCAAGAAGCTGAGGGAGGCGTGCAACTATGCACACACGACCCCCGAAGAGACGCATCTTCTTGCCGATGCCGAGATGGGGTTTGATGCAGCCCTTGCGGCGCTGGAGGCACCCACGCAACGGATGGCAGTGGAGAAACTGCTCCAAGCGGGTGAGGCGTTGCACAAGGCGGTGCAAGCGGAACGGGACTTGCAGTTGCAGGGTGAGGATGACTTCGATGCAGGCGTGACCGTGGAGCGTCGTCTGGCACAATACGCCATTGCAAAGGAAAACCTGGAGGCTATCAGGGGCTCAATCGGGGGCTGATCACCCGTAGTAGTCTCGGAGGTGCCCCAATGTGTGCCCAGACCCCCTGTGGACGTGACCCTTCCCCGAACCCTGGTGCCGCTGGCGGCTGCAACCGTGCAAGCTGCACCGTGTGCTACCCCCAGGGTTGGAGCAAGGCCATTTGGGCGGGCACTGACCCTGGACGCCTCTCTGTGGTCGCAGAGATTGAGGCCATCGAGGCGAACCCACCCCCGTGCCTGACTGACCTGGAGTGCTCCTGTCCGATCTGCGAGCGGTACTCGGACCTCTACAACCTGATGGACTGAACGATGCCCAAAGCACCTGACCTCGCTGCATTCCTGGCCTCACCACAACCGACTGAGGACACCATCGAAGCGTGTGCCGCAGCCCTCAAAGCCGAGGGCTTCCCCGGTATGAGCATCGGTGGCGTCCACATGTCTGTGGACGAGATCGAGGCCAAGGAACTGGTCCCCTTTGTGGAGGAGTGGGTTTCCCTGCTGCACGAGTGGCGCTTTCTCCAAGCGATGCCCAAGGAGGACTGATCATGTGGCCTTTCAACCGATACCGCCCAGACCCCGTACCCGAGCCCATCCCGCTCACGCCGTTGGAACAGAGGGCCATGGAGATCGCTACGGCGGAGTTCCCAGGGCAAGCCCTGGCTCGCACTGTGGTCTTCGGTCTCTGGGAGAACACCATCACGTTGCGTGATCACACTGGCCTGTGGATGGCAGAGGTGTGCTTCGACAAACGGACCCGGGCAACGTACCGCGTGCGTCGGCAACTGTTCGGGGGCTCAATCGTCATCCCCCGAGCGTAGTAGTCCCTGAACGGCCCACCCCTACGGGCCTCTGAGGCAGACCCATGCGTGTCCGTATCGTGGCCGGTGACATCTGTGCATTCCAAGGCGACGCGATCGTCAATGCTGCAAACAACGCTGGCCTCGGTGGCGGTGGCGTGGACGGTGCCATTCATCGGGCCGCAGGCTGGCGTCTCCGTGAGGCATGTGAAGACCTGCCCCTTGTGCCGGGCCTCCAAGGGCTTGGACCGGACATGGTGCCCACGAGCGAAGTCCGCATCCCCACAGGTGCGGCCCGTGTCACCCGGGGCTTTGACCTGCCTGTCCCCTGGGTCATCCACACGGCTGGTCCGGTGTGGCCCGAGGACACCGTGAGCCTTCAGATGTGGGAAGCCTCGGAGCATCTGTGGAACTGCTATGAGAACCCCCTCCATGTCGCCCTGGGCATGGGGTTCAAGAGCATTGCATTTCCGGCCATCTCGACGGGGGTGTACGGCTGTCCCCAGGAGCAATGTGCCTGGCGTGCGCTGAAAGTGGCCCAGATGTACGAGTCGGCACCCATCGACGTGACCTTCTACATCTACCCGGCGGAGCCCAACCTCGCCATCTGGCTGGCTGTGGCCAAGCGCCTGGGGGTGGACCTTGAGCATTGAGCACGCACTGGTCGGCTTCCTTGCCCTCTATATCCTCGTGGCGGGCATGTGGCTCCGGCACTCTGAACAGAAGGCAACCCGCCAGATGGTGCGGGACTTCGTCCGGTTGTTCCCTGGCCGGTGCATGATCTGCTCCTACCATGCCTGGGGCATCCGGGAGGGCTTCGTTCGCCCGCCTGTGCCCGTCGAGCCCCATGACTGCATCGAGCGGAGTCCCTCACAATGAGCGCCTTCGACGACGACATGGACCATCAGGACCTCATTCAGGGCCTCATCTGGGACGATGAGGACGACAGTCTGGAAGCCCAGATCGAGGCGGCCACCAAGGCCAAGTCTGTCCGTGCCCCCGCTTTGGCCACGACCACGGACGATGCCTTGGGTGAGGACTTCTGGGACAACCCCACGTTCACGCCTGACGGTACCCCGCAGGCACAACAAGACATCGCGGAGCTAGTCCCCTACTCGGACGCCTTGTTTGCCATGTTCCCTCAAGGCAATCTGTTCGTGGGCCTGGCAAAGGGCACGAAGCCCCTGGCCTGCACCGTTCTGGGTTCCAGCGTGGTGAGCTTCCGGGTAGGCGAAGGGCGGTGGATCCGCACCATTGGCACCAGACCGCTCCCCAACATCAACTGGCGGGAACCCCACAACGGGCCGCGTCCCCCGCCGACAGCCCTCATGGCCGCCCGCAACTGCAAGTCCCCGCAAGAGTTCCGCATGTGGCTCAACTGGGTTGCGACCAAGATCATGGAGGGTGGCAGCAAGTACCTCAAGGATGCAGTGCATCAGGACAATTTCGTCCCGGACTTGCGGTTCGCCCTACAGGCGGCCTTCGACCTCATGGCGATTGGGGCTACAGCAGAGATGGTCTATGCCGAAGCGCCTCCACTGCACTGGACACCAGATACAGTGCCTCACAGCTACAGCGCCCGCATTCTGCGGGGTGGCAAGGCCATTGGGTCCGTCAAACTCCGGTATCAGGAAGGGCACTGGCGGTACGGTGCCCTCATTGACCTGCGGACCCTGTCGTCCTCGTTCGATGGTTGCTTGACGTTCAAGCACCAGGCCCCGGCCCATGTCGGAATTGACCCCCACGGGGTAGAAGTAGCCTGTGGGCTTGCAGCCAAGCTGCTGGGCACCAAGACCCTTGAGTGGCTCACCACCACTGCCTGCAATCACCCTGAGTTGAGAGGAAGCTAGTCATGTCACAGACGTTTGCCCTTGGGGACCATGTGCGCACAGTGGTGACCCAGAACCAGGCCCAGGACTGGCTGCCTGAGGTCATGCAGCATCGCCGGTTCCCGACCACGGGTATCGTGATCAAGGAGCACAACAGTCCCGGCCTGTGCTACGCGGTCAAGCACGACTACTACGAGGACACGGGCTACTACGAACCCCACGAGCTTGAGCTTGCTCCCGGTGGTGCCCAAGAACCGCTTCCCCAGGATCAGGAACGCCTGGTTCCGTCTCCGTCTGGCCCTCTACGACCTGAGGCACCCGCAATGACACCGTGGATCACCTGCAACCTGCCCTGGTCAAACACAGGCTTCGTGACCGATGATCGCCTCCCTCCACCACCGGACCTCTCTGCCCAGGAGAAGGCCCAGTTCGGGGTGGCCCAAGCGGAGATTCACGATGCAGCAGCCTTCGAGCGCCTCGGCGTTCTGCTCCTCCCGGCGATGTATCTCAAGCGCAAGTCGCGGGTTCGGGCGGCGGAGGAGCGCCTGGCCAAGAAGGCTGGGATGTCCCAGGTGCTGGTGAATATGCGCCTGTGTCAGAACATTGAAATGTGGCGTCGGGAGTTGCCAGAGTACAAGGCATATCTGGCTGTGCGTTCAGCGGAGTTCGACCGCTTGCAAGCGGGGGACGATGCCCTGACCTTCAAAGGTCAGGGGCTTGCTGTACCGGGCACCCAGGTCGAAGTGGACGGCAAGGCATACCTCATTGGCAACATCAACCCGAACCGTGGCTTGTGCGACGACTGCACGGCCTTTGACTCGGATGCCATCGTGACCCGCCACCGGGTGCTTTGCTCCCCGGAGGAGCTTGTGCAATGACCTACGACAACCTGATCAAGGGCATGACCATCCTGGCGAAGTACGCCCCGGAGGGTCTGGAGACCGCTGTGGGGGCCTCACACGACAGGATCTACTTCCTGGATGCGGGAGGCCATGACAATACCCCGGAGGAGGCCATCCCGATGGATGAGCGGGCAGCCGCTGCCGCCCGGATTGCTTGCTTGATGCTCCCAGAGGCTGCTGGAGCCCCCGCTGAGAGGTGAACCCAATGTATGAGACCGCCCGTGCGCTTGCAGCCCACCCCAAGTTCGTCTGGCTCCCCGGGATGGCGTGCCGTGATCCCAAGACAAGCCTGGAGTTCCGCCGTGGCGTCGGCGTGTGGTACTGCCTTGATCTGGACCCCGCGTCGGACTTCAAGCTCGCAACGTATCCACACACCTACCCGACCTTGACCTGTGCCATGGCCGCTGGCCCCCTGCTTGACGACTGGCCGACCATTGGGGCTCTGCTCGGACTGATGGGCGAGATGTTCGTCAACCTCAGTGACCACAGCGCCCCGAGGCTGAGCCGTTGGGAGTGCGGAAGCTACAAGGACGGCGAGGTAAGGATCGCGGAGGCGACTCCTGGATTGGCTATTGGCCAGACTCTGTTGAGGCTGCTGGAGCCCCCGCTGAGAGGTGAACCCAATGGATGAAGCCACCCGTGCTGCCTACTATCAGGCCGAAGAAGCACTGTACGCCCTACCCACACCGGAGGGCTTCGACTTCGATGCCTTGGAGCGCCTCTACATCAAGGATGCCCCGGCGGGGGCTAGAATGCTGGCGGAGGCTGCAAAGATTACCGAGCAGGACGCCACCCTGTTGCTCCAAAGGGTATACGGGATGTGACTCAGGGAGGACTCAGGCGATGGACGACAAGAAGACCAAAGGCATCTACGGCAAATTCATGGTGAAGAGGACCGATGGCAAGGATGCCACGGGCGAGAAGCATGAGAACTGTGACTACTTCGTGCTCGACCTCACGCACGATCCCTATGCTCTCCCAGCCCTGGCCGCCTATGCCACAAGCTGTGGCCACCAGTATCCCGAGCTTGCCAAGGACCTCTGGGCAGCTTTGCCCCAACCTTTGGCCATCGGATTGCCAGTGAACGTGTGCGATGCGGAGGGCAATGTCGTCCGTACTGGCACGGTGACGGACCCGGGTGGACCCGACTTCGATCTGACCGCCGTGACCACAGTGCGCTTCGAGGACGGGATGAAGATGTACTTCCACCCGTACACCCTGAAGGGGGAGCCTCACGAGCCCCGGAAGGATTTGCTCTCTGCCAGTGGGCTGCACCTCGACTGGCCTACCCGCACGCCTGGCTGGCGTGCCACTTTGCCCACAAGGTGACCCAATGAGCTACATCTGTCGGAAATGCGGTCGTGAAGGTTGGTACGGCCAGGACTGGTTCTTCGACCACTTCTGCTGGTGGACCGCCGTGATGCGCCGATTCAACCTGAAAGCGTCGGGTGCAGGGGCACCAGGCCCGAAACCCCAACCTGAGGCCAAGACATGACCCTCTACCTCCGAGACGATCAGAACCGGGACGTGGCTGACATCGAGATCACCGAGGATGATGTACACGTCGTCGTCCCCATCTTGGGCTACTCCCTGCTTTTGCTTCAGCAGAACGACCTGGAGGCCCAGGCCCAGTGCATAGCGGACTTTCAGACCATCCAAGGCCTACGAGGCTGGTACTGGGAGACCTTCCGGGAGAAATTCCCAAACCCTGCACAAGACTTGACCGTGGCCTCCCTCAAGGGTGGCTTGGCCAACATCGTTGCCCGGTACAATCTGGCTGTCGTTGAGGACTAGGAGGCCTGTCCGATGTACTGCAAAGTCTGTGCAACACTGCACCAAGCAGTGACATTGCCTTTTCAGTGCACGGAGTGCGGTCACATTCTTCAGGATGAAAACCTTCAGTACGTCCGTTGGATCGAATTGCTCGGAATCAAGGCCCGGTATGAACTACGGAAGGAAGAGGACATTCGGTGTCTGAACCTCATCCAGGGCATTGTGACCACCTTAGGAGGCTGACCAGATGTACTGCACCAAATGCGGCGAAGTTGCCCCGGATGGAACCGAGATCCCCTTCGTCTGCAAGAAGTGCGGGGCTGTCATGCCCGCAACTGGCTTCGCCCCTGTGAAGGCCAAGAAGAAGGCCCCATGACTCCACAGGAGGTAGTACAGCACTTGGAGGCAGCGGGCCTGAAAGCCTATGTGACACCTCATCGGATGTATAGGTCTGTTCTGATTGGCGGAACCCGCTGTCTGGCTGGTCAACCAGTCTCCCCCCAAGAGGTGGCCTACCCCATCTACCTAAACAGTTTCGGCGTCGAAGTTTTCGAGGATCAGGCCCACTCCGAAGTCCCCACAGGGTACAAGGTCTATGCGCTCCCAGGTGGGACACAAGAGGTCCAGAGAACGACCGTGGTGACTTTGCAGGAAGCACTCACCTTCATCCTCAAGACTTATGGGAAGGCACCGCCCTCATGACACCCCTCGACGCCATTGCCAAGCTCCAGGCCTTTGGCCTGCACGCGGCACCAGCCAAGCAGCACGGTGTCTTGCTCCGAGGGGGCACGGACATCGACTTCATGGACGAGGACGGGCCGACCTACAGGGACAGCTTCTCCGTCCACATCATGACCCCCATAGGGTATAAGGCCTGCTTCACCCTCCAAGGTGAGACAGTCGAACGTGCCGTCCAACTTCTGGATGAAGCCGTAGACATCATCATCCGCAACCACAAGGAAACGCACCCATGCTGAACCCACACGACGATCGCACCATCTCCGCCAAGACCGCCACCGTCATCGATCACCTCAAGACGAACCTGGCCGAGCACTCCGACATCGTGAAGGAAGCCCGCGATGGCTACGTCAAGAAGGCCGAGGCCGCCTTGTACGAGCGTCTCAAGCAGGTCCGCGAGGGCAAGATCGTGGATCTGACCTTCCGGCTGACGCCGCCCCAGGATCACAGCAACGAGTACCGCACGGTCCTCAAGATGCTCGAACTGCACCTCGAAGCGGGCCAAGACACCATCCAACTCAAAGCCAGCGATGTGCAGCAGTTCGTGCTCAACAACTGGTCCTGGATGGACAACTTCCTGTTCTCCAACGCGGGCTACTCCGGCAAGAGCCAGACCTTGGCCGTGGCGAAGGGCCTGCTGTAGCCCTATGAGATGGCCCTGGAAACCTACAAGGCTGGTTGGCATGAACTTCTCCCTCCGTCTCCTTCAGTGGTTCCAAGAGAGGTCTGAGCCAAACAAGCTCCAGAACCCCATCGTCGCCCGCGTGGTGCAGGTCAAGGACACCTACTACCTCCAGTTGCAGACGGTGCGGGGGGGAGTGGGTCTATGCCTGCAAGTACCACCGTGCCGCCGAACTGGCCGATGAACGCCGTCCCGGTGCTGGTCAAGATGTCCTCCGTACAGTCCGGGATACCCTCTTTGACTGCCTCTGTCCCTCAAGGCAATCCAAACCCTTTGTGTTCGAGACCGCCGAAGACTTCTACAAGCACTTTCGCAGCATCTTGCAGAGGGTGGCCCTGACGGGCTGGCTCCACAATCGGGAGCGTGGCACAGTGTCCCCCTTCTTCGATGGCGTCCTACAGCCTGTCGAGATCCGCTGGGAACACACCCCGGAGGAGGCCCCATGATCCCCATCGACCAAACCATCTTTGAGGACGGCCAAGGGAACTGCTTCGCCGCAGCCGTCGCATCCATCCTCGAACTCCCCCTGTCCGACTTGCCAACCCTGAACAACTCCAACCAAGTCCCAGACCTCAACCGCTGGTTCCAAGTGGACTACAAGTCCGCCAGGTTGCAGTTCGCCTGGGTGCCCTGGAATACCTATATTGGCTCTGCCCCGGGCTTTTTCTTGGCCTTAGGCAAGTCCCCCCGCTTCCCCGACAAGTACCACTCCATCGTGGTCAACGCCGCCGGTACAATGGTTCACGACCCCCACCCGAGCAGGGCTGGAATCATCGAACCGGAACACCTCGGCATCTTCATCGCCACAATGACCCAAGGGAGCTAAGAACATGAACCTCTACCTCGTGTGCGACTGTGACTACATCGTCGCCCCAGACACGGCCACAGCCCTCACCATCTGGTATGACATGACCGGCATGACCCCCGAAGCCGCCGCCAAGGACTATCCCGAAGGCATTGAAACTGAACTCCTCCCCGCAGATGGCACCGTGAAGTGGGATGAGGAGGATGGCAAGGGAACCCAAGAGGTGTCCGTCGCCCAACTCATTGCAGAGCGCCAAGGCATCCCCGCCTGCATCGGGTCGAACAACAGGGGCTGACCCAACCACCAAAGAGTAACTCTGTCCGAGGCCACACACGCCGGACACGAGTGAACCATGGCAACCCGAGGCGTGAAGAAAGGCTCCGTCCAATCCCCCTGGACCGAAGCAGAGTGGCAGATCCTCCAGGAACACCTGGCAACAGCCCAACCCAGAGCACCTGTTGCCTACCTGCAAGCCCTTCTACCCGGCAGGTCAGTCACCAACATCCACAACGGCCTGAACCGGGTCCGATACAAACTCCAGAACAAGTGCCCCTGCGGATCCCCGAGCCCAGACGGCAAGCACTGCCCCAAATGCCTTCAAGCTATCCGTGACCGCCGTTCTGCCCGCCTCAAGCAAGGCACCTGTGCCCTCTGCGGCCAACCCCTCGGCCCTGGTTCCTCTTCGACCCTGTGCCCCGAGCATCGGCAGCGCAGACAAAGCTATCGGCACCAGGACCTGACACGCCACAAAGCCAAGAGACAAACCCTCCGTAAGACCGACCCTCTCGCCTGTCACCGCATCATCCCGTGGCCCGCCTGCGGTCATGCCCATTGGGTCGCCCAAGTCGCAGCCGCCACAGGTCGCCCCATCATCGACCTCTGCGGCGGTACAGGGGAACAACTCCGCCTCGTACAAGCCTACGGCGGTAAAGCCTACGCCTACTATGATGCCGATGAGACAATGACCGCCCTGGTCACCTACGCTGTGGCCACAAGCACCCTGGTAGAACGCCCACCCTGGCCCCATCTGCTCTACCCCTGCGCCGAGAACAGTTGGACCCAAAGAGAACGCCTACGCCGCCTCCGTGTCCTTGGCCACACCCTCCATGCGGCACACCTCAAACACATCGCCTGCCAAGATGCCCTCGTCACCCTCCAAGAGACAATCCACCCGACCAACGCCATCTTCCTGGCTGATCCACCGTGGCCCGGCACCCATCACCCTGCAACACACACCATCGATCACGCCCAACTGATCGAAGCACTCATGGATCTGCCCCAAGGCCAAGACTTCATCCTGTCCCTCGGTGCAGAAAGAGAAGCCCTCATTCTAGCTTCCAAGCACATGGGCCAAGGGTGCAATCTGTACTGGCGGACCTCAGGCCCCTACTCAGTCCGCTCCATCCTCGCCATCTCCCCAGCCCTCGCACTTCACCTAGAACAAACCAGCGGACTACCAGGACAACCCATCGATCCCGAAGCCTACGGTGCATGATGACCCCTGAAACGCTGACCATGTTCCTCATCTGGAGAACACTCCAAGATGAAGCTGCCCCAAAAGGTCTGGCAGCCATCCGTGTGCATGATCAGGACATCGTCGTCCTACGCCTCGCACCCACACTGGAAGCCACCCTTGTCCTTGCCCCCTCCCCTGCTCCTGCTGCTTCTCCTACCCCTACGGGGCAACCAGACAAGCACATCCATGCCTTCTGGCTGAACAACCAACGACGCCTGTTCCTGACACGCATCTCCATCCTCGCCTTCCTCGCCTTCCTCTCCGAGTTGCCACACCCGCAACACCAGGAACCCGAAGATGCCTGGATCGCTAAAACCCTGAGACGCTATGACTTCGCCATCCCCGGTGCAGGGCAATGGCAGAGGGTTAACACCTACGTCTGGCTTCGCCCCACCCCATGGCAGGGTCAGCAGATCAAGGTATCCCTGAACCGCAAGATCAACCGATGGCAAAGCAACCTCCTCACGGATACACCCGGAGGTATGACCATCTCACACCCTGACTGGTTACAGCCACCCAGCGCAGCTACTGCCACCTCTGCTGAGGCCATCGAGTTCGTAGAACAAGCCCTCATCCTCCATGCCCTCAAGAGAGCCACACCACAGGAACATCAGACTGAACCGTGGATACTCCGCCAAGGATGTACATGGGTGCCCTTACCGGGTGCCCTTAAGGGCTAGTCGGCCAACCCCCTTTTCCACCCTCCAAACCCCCACCATAGGGAACGATTGAGCCCCTCCCTGACCCCGTTCTGCCGGACAGAGCACCAGATGGGCCGGAGGCCAAAGGCACCTAACATACGGACTAGGGCTTGCCCCATCTTTCGGCCTGTGCTACCGTCTCATGCAGCCCAGGGGATTGAAGGGCAAGACCGAAAGCAGCCCAACCAGACAGCAAAAAGTTGAACCCAGGCGAAGAACCTGATTGCACACATGAAAACTGTGGGGCGCAAATGACAACTGTGACATGCCGAAAAACGGAAAACCTGCATGGGGACGAACCACGGGTGTTGTTCAGCCGCTATGAGGATGGGACTCGCCCTGTGACCCTCTTGCCCTCTGGGGACTGGGAGCTACCAGGTAGCCTTCCAGGGGCACCCCCGCAGCGATTCTCGACGGCCAAGGGCTTGCTGGTGGCCTTGACGGGGCATCCTGAAGGCAGGCACTGGAGCCTTGAACGCTACTTCCGCCTTGGCCCCAAGCATGGCGCACCCCCGAGCCCACGCCTGGTCACTGACATCTACGACTTCTGGCCCGCGTGTTCCACAACCACTGACCCTGTACCCCTCATCTGCATAGCAACCACCCCAGGTATCTCCATCCCCCAAGATGGAATTGAGGCATTCAGAGAACCCAAGACGATTCTTTCTGACGCCGAGAATGTCATTTTGGCATTCAGAGAATCCAAGACGATTCTTTCTGCACCAGAGAATCACGGGGAGGCCACCCAGAATCTCAAGACGGGGGATGCTGACCCGGAGAATGTCATTTCGGCATTCAGAGAATCCAAGACGATTTTCCCCGTGCCCGAGATGGCAGAAAAGGCAATCAGAGAAACGGGGACGGCTCGTCTTGGAACTCAGAGGGGCATTGATCTAGTACGGAGGTCACACGAGGTACGGAAGTTGCTGTTTGCGGGGTTTGGGCGTCGGATGTATGCGTGTGGCTACGACCCTGAGGATGTTCTCCATGAGGTCTACAAGGGCATCCTGATCAGGAACAGGGGCAAGTGTCCGTGGGACCCAGCCAAGAGTAGCTTTGGGCACTATGTCCACATGGTCTGCTCGTGCATCTTGA
>Ga0172375_10002709_pt1 | contig 27371 bp, 40 predicted proteins | sample LakKiv1m_FD_114537 | JGI IMG/M metagenome (GOLD analysis project Ga0172375, IMG submission 114537) | Freshwater microbial communities from Kabuno Bay, South-Kivu, Congo - kab_092012_11.1m | ecosystem: Environmental > Aquatic > Freshwater > Lake | place: Democratic Republic of the Congo...
AACTACAATATATTCATGTTTGACACTCATTGCCATTTAAATTTTTCCGCGTTTAAAAAAAACTTAGATGAGGTAATTACTCAGGCAAAGGCTATGGGAGTGGATAAAATTGTAATTCCCTCGACTAAGTTGAAAAATTCTTTAAAGGCGGTTGAAATTGCGGAAAAATATGAAGGGGTTTGGGCGGCTGTAGGGGTGCATCCGCATCATGTTTACGATTTTGTTGCCAACGAGCCGACGAAAATTATTCCTCAAGTGAACTCGTCCCGATTAGAAAATCGGGACTCAAACATCCACTCTCGTCATAATTTTGTCGACTCATTGACAAAAGATATCGAAGTATTATTAACGAATAAAAAAGTTGTGGCAATAGGGGAAGTAGGTTTAGATTTGCACCAATATGAGAAAACGGTTTATCCAGACTATCAAATAACACCGGATTTTTTGGAAATGCAGAAAAAATTGTTAGTTGATCAGATTAAGTTGGCAATAAAATATAACAAAAGTCTGATTTTGCACAATCGGGAAGCAAGTAAAGATCTTTTAAAACTACTTTCGGAAAATTGGGATCGTCGACTGGCGGGGAGAACGGTTTTTCACTGCTGTGAGCCAGATCCGGAACTTTTAGAATATGCAAAACAAAAACAGATATTCTTAGGGGTTGATGGTGATGTGACTTTTTCAACTACAAAGCAGGAATTTATCAAAACAGTACCTTTGGACTTGTTGGTTTTGGAAACTGATTCGCCTTTACTTTTACCAGAACCATTAAGATCAAAGAAACTTTATCCCAACAAACCGGAAAACCTGCAATTGATTGCTTCTTTTATCGCAAATTTATTAAAGATTAATGGAGATGATTTAAAAAAAATCACCATGCAAAACGCCTGTCGACTTTTCCAGCTACCAGAAAATTAGAGATAAGATAATGGAAAAAATCAAGCCGGTCTCAAAAGCGCTAAACAAATAACTAAAAATTCCTCCAATGACAAAACAACCAATAAATAGAAAAAAAGAAAGCCCACCTTTAATACCGATGGCAAAATAAACGACCGCCATATAAACAGAAGCAATAATTGAATATAGGATCACATTGGAAACTTTGTTTTGTTGATTAATTTTCAGATAGGCAGAGCCGGAGCTAACAATTGCTGTTGAAGTAGGTGAAACAGTGGTTGAGGTAACGCAGTAATTATCCGGAATTTTATCCATCATACATTCTTTAGTTTCAGTATCCTGACAACCATTATACTGACCGCAGTTAAAGGGCTTTCCTAAAGGACGTGTATCCAGATTAACAATATTTAACATTCCTCGACAGGGATTAGTGACAGCGCAATCAGCTGCAGCTGAAGTTGGTTGTGTTTTTAGAAAATATATAAAAAATATCAGCGCCAAAATAACGATAATTTTAGATTTCATTTTAAATTTGTCGAAACTGCTTCAATCCAACTTTTTGTAAATTGTTCCGGACTAAACTTTAACATGGCGTTTTTTTTATTGATTAGTAATTGTTGCTGTAATTCCTTATTGTCCCGGATTTGAATAATTTTTTGAGCCACCAACTGGGGTTGGTTTTGATCGACAAAAATTCCCGCTTCCGTAGCAGTTTCATGAAAGATCGGCAGATCGGAAAGGAGACTGGGGCAGTTTTGGGAAAGAGCTTCCAGGTAAGAAAAACCAAAACCTTCATCTTGGGAAATTAAAATATTGCAGTTGGCTTTTTGGTAAAGCTCAATTAGTTCTTGGTCGCTGACAAAGCCCTTTAAAACAAAGCGATTATCGTTTTTTATTTCCGTATAAAAACCCTTAAGTTCTTTTTGCCAGGGGTGGTTTAAATTATCTTTGTTTTCAAATACTTTGCCGACAAAAATACACTTGGCATCGGCCAATTTGATGGCTCTTACCAAATTGACTAAATTTTTATTCCAGGTGGCATCACCAACGTAAATACAATAATTATCGGTTGATGTCGAGACGGGGCATGCCCTGTCTGTACGGAAAAATAATTTGGGTAAAGTAGGATTAATGATTTTTATTTTTTCCGGAGGAATTTGCAAAAAATCAATAATATCTTTTTTCCCAGTTTCCGATTCGGTAATGATTAAATCATAATTTTTAAGACTGAGTTTATTTAAAAAAAAAGTAATTCTTCCTCTAATTCCGATGGGAAAATGTTGGGGGAATTTTAGAGGAATAACATCATGGATGATGGCGATCTGCCGGCGGGCAATTTTTTTTAAAGAAAAGCTGGGCTGATAAAGATTAAAAAAAGGGTTAATTAAAACAGATTCATAAGGAATAGTTTTTTCGGAATAAAAAGTAAATTTATCGGATAAGTTTTCTTTCATTATTTGCAGGTAACGGCCGACTCCTCGTACTCGACTTTGTTTATCCGCCACAGTCGGATCAAAAACATAAACATTTTTTTCCATAATACAAGTTAATTTTAGCAGAGATTGCAAACGAAAAAAAAGTTTACTAAAATGTTGACAACTATGATCTTAGGACCAAAAATACTACTGAAACTGGTTAAAGAAAAAAAACTAGTCGAGAATTTGGCAGAAAGAGAGTTAACTACGCCGGAAGGAGCGGGTTTTGACCTGCGTCTAGGAGAGGTTTATAAGATATCCGGCAAAGCCTTTTTGGGGATTACGCATCGGGAAACTCCAAAGATCGAAAAAATCGTTGAGTATGATCCGCGCAAAGCAAAGACAATTAAAATCAAACCGGGAGATTTTTTTCTGGTTACTACCATGGAAAAAGTTAACCTGCCTTTGGATATCACTGTTAATTTCAAACCACGGACAACTACTTTTCGGAGCGGTCTTTTTTTGCGGACTGGTAACGGCGCGCCAGGTTACTGCGGCAAACTCACTTTTGGTTTAAAAAATGAAGGACCTTTGACTGTCGAAATTGAACTAGGAGCCCGTTTTGTTCATGCTCAATTTGAGTGGGTAGATGGAGGAGGGAATCAATATAAAGGCCAGTGGCAGGGAGGAAGAGTGACGACGAAAAAACGGGAAAAACAAATTTAAAATATTTCAATAATTAAAAAATTATTATGACAAAATCTATTCATCCTGAATATCAGTATCTTAATCTTTTGCAGGAGATTTTGGATAAAGGAGTGCGGAAGGTGGATCGAGGGACGGGGGATGCTTCTTTTAGTATTTTTGGCCGCCAAATCCGTTTTGATCTTAAAGAAGGCTTTCCTCTTTTGACGACAAAAAAAGTCTACTGGAAAGGCGTACTGCATGAGCTTTACTGGTTTATGTCCGGACAATCGAACATTAAGTATTTGGTCGATAATAATGTCCATATTTGGGATGATTATCCTTACCGGATATATAATTTGCGCAAAAAAAAAGGCAGTTCAAAATTGACGAAAGAGGATTTTATCGAGAAAATAAAAACTGACCGAAAATTTGCTGAAAAATGGGGGAATTTGCCGCGGATCTATGGGGAAATGTGGCGGAGATGGCCGACAAAGACAAAAAGAACGATCGATCAGTTAAAATGGGCAATTAATGAAGTAGTTGAAGATCCGAACTGTCATAATGCGATCGTCACTTCCTGGAATCCGGAGTATCTTTACACGATGGCTAACTACAAAGATACTTCCCATTTTCCGATCTGCCACAACATGTATCAGATCAACGTAATTAACGGTAAATTATCGTTGCAACTATATCAGCGAAGCGCGGACATGTTTTTGGGCGTGCCTTTTAATATTGCCAGTTATGCTTTGCTTGCTTTTATTATCGCTAAAATAACTGGTTATCAACCTGGCGAATTTATTCATACTTTTGGTGATGTGCATATTTACGAAATGCATCTGTCGCAGGTTAAAGAACAGTTGAAAAGAAAACCTTATCCTTTTTCGACACTTAAATTTGCCCGTGATTTTAAAACCATCGTTGATTTTCGACCCGAAGATGTGATTTTGGAAAATTATCAATTTCATCCTCCGATCAAAGGTCAACTTTCGGTCACGGGCGGCTACTACCAAAAAAAATGATCAACATGATTGCGGCGATCGGGAAAAATCGGGAATTGGGAAAAAATAATCAACTGCTTTGGAAAATTAAAGCAGATATGCTTCACTTTCGGAAACTCACTTCCGGCCAAATAGTGATTATGGGAAGAAAAACCTATGAATCAATTGGCCGGCCTTTACCACAAAGACTGAATATTATTATCAGCCGCGATACTAATTATCAGGCAGATGGTTGTTTGATTGCCCCTTCATTGGAAAGAGCAATTACATTAGCAAAAGAAAAAATGTCGGACAAAGAAATTTTTATTATTGGCGGGGGACAGATTTATCATCAAGGGATAAAATACGCGGAAAAACTTTATTTAACTTTGGTGGAGGGTGAATTTAACGCCGATACTTTTTTTCCGGATTATGTGGAGTTTAAAAAGGTGGTGAGGGAGGAAAAGGGGGAAAGCGATGGATATAAATATATTTTTGTGGAGTTGGTAAAGGAATGATTAATTTGAATAATTACGATTATCAGTTGCCGGATGATTTGATTGCGAGGGAGCCGGCAAAGCCGCGTGATAGTGCGCGGCTTTTTATTTATGATACGGCGAACGACGAGATTCATTTTGACCGGTTTTACAATCTAGATCGCTATTTACCGGAAAAGTCATTTTTAGTTTTAAATAACACAAAAGTATTACCAGCACGTGTGACAATCACAAAAGAAAATGGTGGCAAAGTAGTGGTGCTTTTTTTGGTGAATGAAATTTTTAAGCAAGATAATTATTTATTAGTTAAAGGTTTAGTTGATCGTAAAATTATTTTACGGGAAAAGGTTTTTTTTGATCAAAAATATTCAGGATTAGTTATTGCTCAGGAAAAAAATATTTTTACTTTTAAATTTTATTTTTCCCAAGAGAAATTATTTTCTTTGCTAGAAAAATACGGACAGATGCCTTTGCCTCTTTATATCAAAAAAACAGCTTTATCTGAAGAAAAACTACGGCAGTCGTATCAGACGGTTTTTGCTGAAAATAGAGGTTCATCAGCTGCTCCTACCGCTTCTTTGCATTTTACCGAAGCTGTTTTTTCTAAATTACAACAAAAAAATATCCAAAAGTTTTTTATCACTTTACATGTTGGTTTGGGTACTTTTGCACCTATTAATAAGCAAAATTTAAGTGAAAAAAAACTGCACCAGGAATATTATGAAATTGATCCTCGGCAGTGGAGCGAAATAACTGCCCTTAAGAAAAAAAACGTTCCTTTGGTGGCCGTCGGGACAACGGTTGCCCGGACTTTAGAGACAGTTGGTCTGAATAATCAATTACACGGAAAGACCGCTATTTTTATTTTCCCGCCTTATGCTTTTAAATATGTTGACTGCCTGATTACTAACTTTCATCTGCCAAAAACTTCGTTGATGTTATTGGTGGAAGCATTTTTGCGGCAAAAAAAAGCAAAAAGATCCTTAATTGAGCTTTATCGGACTGTAATTGAAAATCGCTTCCGCTTTTATTCCTTCGGCGATGCGATGTTAATTCGTTAATTTTTTATTGTTTTAATCATCTAATCAAAGTATTTTGTCGCTTATAGTACATAGATTCCAATTTTAATTATTGGTATTAGTAATAAATATGATATTTAAAAGATCTCTGGCGGCTTTTTTAATAAATATTTCCGCTGGATTAGTTATAACATTGATGACAACAACAAATTATTTAACATTGTTTGTTAATATAGTCTTTGCTATTATTAGTTTTAAGTTGGCCGTTGATATTGAAACTTATGGTAGATTTAACAGAAAATCTTAACCGTTTTCAAATCGCTTTTGGGATAGCTTTAATCGCTCTTCTTCTTTTTCTCATATATGAAAAAGTAAAGAAAAACAATAACCAAAACCGCTAGTTTTTCAATTTGTTAATTCGTTAATCTTTTAATTATCGTAATAAGCTGATCTCTTAATAATGTCGCTTATAATACATAGACGCTGCTTAATAATTCTTGTAATTTGCAATTAATGTTAACCAAAATTTTTTCCGGCACGACAATTGGTTTAGAGGGAATTTTGATCGAAGTGGAGGTGGATGTTGCAGGAAAGGGTTTTCCAACTTTGACGATCGTGGGCTTGCCGGACAAGTCAGTGGCTGAAGCCAAAGATCGGGTAAGAACCGCCATTAATAATGCGGGTTTTTCCATGCCTGAGTCACGTATCACTGTCAATTTAGCACCGGCAGACATTCCCAAAGAAGGAGCGGGTTTTGATCTGCCAATTGCTTTAGGAATTTTAGCTTCTTCGGGGATGATTAGCAAAGATTTACTGGCAAAAAGTCTTTTTATTGGAGAACTCTCATTAAGAGGCGAGTTAAGAAAAGTTCCAGGAATTATTTCTTTAAGTTTAATGTTAAAAAAATACCATTTAGAAAACATTTTTTTGCCATGGGAAAATGCACAGGAGGCGGCTATGATCAAAACTACACAAGTTTTTCCAGCGATGAATTTAGCGGATTTGATTTTACATTTAAATCAAGAAAAAATATTAAAACCTTTGAAAAATTTTTCCCCAACTTTTTTAAAAAGAAAAACCAGCTTTGAGTTTGATTTTAGCGATGTTCAAGGACAAGAAATGGCAAAGAGAGCTTTGGAGATTGCCGCAGCTGGTTTTCATAATTTGATTTTAAAAGGGCCGCCGGGTTCCGGAAAGACAATGTTGGCTAAAGCTTTTCCTTCGATTCTCCCGGAAATGGAGGAAAAGGAAATTGTGGAAGTGTCGCAAATATATTCGGTTTCCGGTTTATTGGATAAATCTTTTTTTACTTGTGAACGTCCGTTCCGTTCTCCTCACCATACAACATCCAGAATTGGTTTGATTGGTGGCGGGACCAATCCTTCTCCGGGGGAAATTTCTTTGGCACATCGGGGAGTTTTGTTTTTGGACGAATTTTCAGAATTTCCCAGATCAGTGCTTGAGGCTTTGCGTCAACCACTAGAAGATGGAAAAGTAATAATTTCACGGGCTGCCGGTAGCTTGGTTTTTCCTTGTAGATTTTTGCTTTTGGCCGCTTCTAATCCTTGTCCATGTGGCTACCTGGGTCATCCTCAGAAAAATTGTCGTTGTTTGCCGGGAATGGTTTTAAAATACCAAAAAAAACTTTCGGGACCATTAATGGACCGGATTGATTTGCATTTAGATGTTCTGCCGGTGAGCGAAAATAAATTAACTGAAAACTCAATTAAAGAAAAAAGCGAACTGATAAAAAAACGCGTTCTTCAAGCAAGATTACGGCAAAAAATCCGTTTAAAAAATACAAACATCAGCACAAATGGAGAAATGAGTTCTGTCGAAGTAAGAAAATACTGCTATTTATTGCCTCAAGCGCAGGAACTTTTAAAAAAAGCCGTGTCCCGCTTAAGTTTGTCTGCCCGTACCTACTTTAAAATAGTAAAAATCGCGCAAACAATTAGCGATTTGGGAAATCGTGATCAAATTACGGAACCGGCAATTGCCGAAGCGCTTCAATATCGGGTTAAGGAAAGCTAAAGATAGAGCTTGACAAATATTAAATGTTCAATCTATAATGTATACATATGAAAATCCTTACGTTGATAAATAACCTTTTTGTTAAAGGAGTATATGCTGCCAGTACAAACGAAACTGCGCAAGCATCACTTGGTTTTCAAATTCCTACTTTAACCTACGTATTGAGTTTTTTTATCCGTTTCTTTTTTATCATCGGTGGTATTATCGCTTTAATCTTTTTGCTTTTAGGAGCATTTTCTTGGATTACGTCTTCGGGTAATAAAGAAAATGTGCAAAAAGCGCAAGAAAAAATTCAAGCGGCAGTAGTAGGACTAATTCTAATTGCAGTTGTTTTGGCAATTGCCGTCACTCTAGAACAATTTGTCTTTAATAAAGAAATTTGTTTTGGCATTAGTTGTCCATTGAAAATTCCTTCCTTATTTAATTAATAATTGATTAAAACAGACTCCTTATGCAAGAATGGGGTAGTTGCGTAGTAGATGGAGTTCCTACATTAAAATGCCTTGAGGTAATTTTTGGTAATATTCTGACGATCTCTACAGGATTGATTTTTTTGGCACTTTTTGTAATGTTTTTGGTAGGCTCTTTTAAGTATTTGACCTCATTTGGTAATCCGGAAAAGCTTAAAAAAGCTCAAGGCACTTTAAAGTTTGCCGTAATTGGATTGATCATTTTTTTGGGCGCATTCTTAATTCTTAAGACAATTGGCTTCCTTTTCCTAGGCGACAGTAATAAGCTTTTCGAATTTAGTATTCCCGGATATGACGAGTGGAATTACAATCATTAATGGCTGGGTGTAATTAGAATTACTTTTACTCCTTCTTTTTCCGGTAAAGGAGAAATAACCTGATTACTGTCTTTGATAAAATTAAAAGCCACAAAAATTAATAAAGCTACCCCAAAAGCAATGAAGATAAATCCCAGTTTTTTCATAAATTGATTTTTTCTTTAATCAGATACTGCGGTCTTTTTTGTACTTCCTTATAAATCCGGCCTACATATTCACCGATAATGCCGATAGTAATAAGTTGGATTCCTCCTAAAAACATGATGCCGACAAAAAGTCCGGTCCAACCGGTAACCCAATAATTGGGTAAAAATATTTTTCCGATAATGGCATAAACAATCCCCAGGAAACCAATTGCCGCGGAAAAAAAACCAAAATAAGTGGCAATTTTGAGTGGTTTAGTGGAAAAAGAAATAATGCCGTCAAGCGCAAAATTTACCATTTTAGAAAAGGTGTAGTTGGTTTTTCCGGAAAAGCGTTTTTCTCTTTTAAAATAGACATAATCAGCAGGATAATTTCCCCAAGCAACCAATCCTCTTAAAAACCTTGAACTTTCCGGAAGCTGATTTAAAAAATCAACGACTTCTTTATCCAGTAATCGGTAATCGCCGACGTTAGTAGGAATTGGAGTATCAGAAAGGAAGTTAATAAATTTATAAAATATAGCGGCGGTCTGACGTTTGAAAAAACTGTCAACTTCACGAGTTGATCTTTTGGCATAAACGACTTTTGCTCCTTGTTGCCATTTAGAAATCATTTCCGGAAGAATTTCTGGTGGATCTTGTAAGTCAACATCCAAACTAATAACGCACTCGCCTTTAGCATTTTGGTAACCACAGCTTAAAGCGGTCTGGTGGCCGAAGTTGCGGTAAAAAGACACGAGCTTAATACTTTTATTCTTTTTTGTTTCTGTTTTAATAGTTGAAAGTGTATGATCATGCGATCCGTCATCGACAAAAATTATTTCGTAAGTGTATTTCTGCAGTATTGGTTCGATTCTTTGTAAAAAAGGAAGAATATTTTTTTCCTCGTTATAAACCGGAACAATAATCGAAACCAGAAAATGATTTTTTTCCGCCATGACTATATTTTATACTATTTTAGTTTAATCTCCAGACAAAAAAGTTGAGGATTGAGGCAAAACTTACCCATAACAAATATGGAAAAAGCAAATAACCAGCAAGTTTTGAAAGTGGTAAAAATTTTTTAATTGTCAAGAAAATAAAAATCCAAAGGAAAGCAACATTGATCAAAGCCAGTAATGGCAAGTGTAATCCAAAGAATAAAAATGACCAAAGAAAGTTAAGAATTAATTGAACGGTAAAATAATAAAGTGCCACTATTACTTTTTTCTTTTTTAAACCTTTGTTCCAAATAAGAAAAACTGCAATTCCCATTAGAATAAAAAGTAGCGTCCAAACTGGTGCAAAGATCCAACTTGGAGGATTAAAAGGTGCTTTTTTAATGGTTGAATACCAACTTTTAATTGCTGGTGTGGTAACTAGTGATCCGGCAAGACCGACTAACTGGCAGACGGCAACTGCTGTAATTAGGCGAATAATTTTTTTCATATTAACCAGCTTAATAATTTTCCTGCCTTTTGTCAATAAAAATTGAAAAAACAGCCTTAATATGCGATAATACGGGAAAATATGCGACCCGAACTAAGAAGAAAAACATTGGAGTTTACAAAACAAAATAACGTTAAAGAATTTGTTGGCGAATATTGGCGGAGGATTACAAAATCGATAACTTTAAATTGCGGTGGTAAATTAATTGATATTCCTCTTCCGGGAGACAACAAGACAAAAGAAATCAAAAGCAAGTGTACTTTATTACTTAACTATCTTAATAACAATGATAGATCTGATTTAAGACAAGGCGAAAATATTTTTGCAGAAATTGTTGCTACATGTCTTTATTCACAACTATTTAGTGATAGTTATCGATTAATTTTAGCCCCGCTTTTAATTGACGATGTTCCTCAGGTGGAAGATTATCACGGTTGCGATGCAATTTTGATAAGAAACCGTGATAATGCAACTTGTTGTGGGTTGGACTTCTCCAATGGCAGTGAAGAAGCTTGTAGATTGAAAAGGAGACGTCCTTTTAACTCCATACTGAATACTTCTGTAGTAACAATTGGATTGAAAAATCTAATTGAAGATGGATTGGATTTTAAGTTCTATTTAAGACAGCAAGCAAGAGGGTCTGTCTTAAGCACCGGGGAATATAGTCCCTTTTATGGTTTAAATGACAACGATATAATTATATGGAAAAGAGGTCTGCTTCGTATTTTAGGACAAGAGCTGACTAAATGTGGAGAAAATTTAGTAAAACTTTTAGCAACTAATATAGATAGCCAGTATTTGCATTCCGCTATTTCCGCAACTGAAGATTTAAAATATTCGTTTGGAAATAATAGATGTTAGGGCATTTCTCTTCCGAAATCTTTTAGTCGTTTTTTTAATTGCTTTAGTTCATCTCCAAGTTTATTCCTTGTTAACCGCATTTGATTGATTTCATCAATATTTTTTTCACCGAGATACATTTCAATATTTAATATTGAATACTTAGTCAATTTCTCTTGATACCTACGGATCAGCTCTTTCTCTTGATTTATCAGTGCTTCTTTTTTTTCTCTTTGTTCAGTTTTTTTAGCTATGGCTTCCTCTACCCGTTTAGTCCTTTCAGCTTTTATTTTTTCCTTCCAGCTCTTAAACTTAGAGGAAATTCTGGTTGCAAGAGGTGTTGTGGTTGCTTTTTCTCTCTCTATTTCTTCGCGTCTGCGTTGATTTCTGAAAAACAGATCTACGCCTTTTTCGCGCATTTTTTCCGCTGCAGAAGTTAATTCCAAAACTTTCTCAAGTGGAATATTTGGTTTTTCAAGTTCTTCTTGAATCGCTTTTAATCTAAAATCTATTTGTTTATTTATTAGTTTCCCATCTTGTCCAAGTCCACCTTTTTCTACCGTCATAAATAATATTTAAATATATTAATACCTTAAGGTTACTATAGGTTATTAAGAAAACCAATACATCATAGATATGTATTTTGGGAGGTGTACTATTTTAGACAGACAGTTTTCCGCCGCATTCACCGCAAAAGCGGGTACCAGCTATATTTTTTGCTCCGCACTTCGGACATTTTTTTAAATGCATCGGTTCGCCGCAGTTATTACAGAATTTTCCATTACCGGCGGGTTTGCCACATTTTGGACAAAGCGTTTGTTTGGCCTCAATGTCACCGGTAAAAACTTGCGTTCCTTTGGCTTTAGTTTCAATATCTTCCGCTTTTTTCTTGGCGCGAGCAGCGGCTACTTCTACGGCTTCACGGGGAGCACATTCGACACAAAGTCCTTCCTGTTCATTCCAATCATTTTCACAGTACCAATTTTTGCACTTAGGACAGCGATGGAAATGCGATTTGGCTTCATTTTGGGCCTGTTCAAAAGCAGTGTCATGTTCTTTTTGCCATTCAGGTGACATTCCTTGAAATCTCTCACTCAAAGTATCTGTTCCTCGTTCTAAACCGTAACCGATATTATATTTTCCGGCAATTTGGGCGGCCGCGCTCAATAGACTACCAACTCCTTTTAATAACTTGCCCTTGCCGTATGATTTTGAGGCAACAAACTTAGTTTTGTATCCCTCGTTACAGGCTTTACAAGAAAAAGTAAACTGAAAACCTGCCTCTGTGCTGTTATCGGCAAAATTATCCGTAAAAGGTTGCATGGTCATATTTATTGATTAATTTTTAATAATTTATTGCATTTTTTACATTTATTACTGATGGGTGGTTGTTCTGTTTTACAGTTGGGACAGGTAACTACCAATCTTTTATCACAATGTTCGCAGTACTCGCCAAAAAAAGTCGTTTTGTTACAGTGAGGACACTTGATAGATAAAGGCAAATCACAATGATTGCAGACTTTCCAATCCTTTTCAATTGGCGTATTACATTTAGGGCAACGGATTGGTCCTTGGGGATTATTTTTTCCGCAAAAAGGGCAACTGCGTGAATTGGGTGGGATTAATTTGTCACAATATTTGCAGGGATGTTTGTATCCGACAGTGGCTTTGTCCGCATCCGGGCTTCCGGAATTCATTTGCGGTTCATCTTTTTCCGGCGGTTTTTTATTAAGGAGAAAATAAACAATAATAATGATTAGTAAAATAGTTCCGGCAATAATCAGTATAAATTTAAGATCGCGATTTAAAGCGATAGTTCCCGTTTTTACTGGAAAAGTTGATGGTTGAGATCCAGTTAAGGGGACAATTGTGGTTTGGGGCGTATCTGTGGTCATCAGTCCGCCGCCAGTGGGAAGAACACTGCCGGAAATTTCCATTTTATAATCAACTACTTTTTTGCATCCGTGATAGCAGCTAAGTTTCAGATAATAATTACCGTCGTTGGCTGGTACAAAAGTAAGCGTGGTAATTTCTCCGGCGTTATTGGGACTTTTTTCCTCCAGTTGAGAACGATTAACGTCAAAGACCGCCAGATTAATGCTGTCTTGAGTGGAAGGAGTAATTTTGACAGTTGTTCTGGCACCTTTTTTTAAACTGAGTCGGTAAAAATCAATTTCATCTTTACCTTCCTCTCCGGAAAGATAACCTTGATAGTTCCCGGGAACAATTGCCAGTGCCTGATCAATTGTTTCTCCGGCATCGGCTTGGGAATTGGCATCAAAACGGTCATATAAATTGAGACTTAAAGTAAGATTGGTTATCTTATCGACGGAATCGTTTTTAAAAACCAGATAATATTTTCCGGATTTGGTTTTAGAATCGGTAAGCCAGACCAATGTTTCATAATCTTCTCCTCCTCCGTAAAAATAAGTTAGTTTATTTTCTTTTCCGTCATAAAGAGCTAAATCAAGATTGGAATTTCCTAAAAACTTAACCTTTGTCTGGATTATTTGACCGTCTTTAACATTATTTAAATAGTAAAACTGTTTTGTACTGCTATTATCTTCCCAATCAATCTCTCCTCCTTGGTATTCGCCTGGCGTAATTTCAACCGCGGTACTAAAATCACTTCCTCCTTTGGGGAAGGTCGTTTGGGCCTTAACTACATTTGGAAAAAACAGAAATACGAGCAGAAAAATCCCGAGCCATTTAATGTTTCTCATGGGAATTAGATTTTAATTAATAATTTTTAATACGTCTTTTTGCCATTGTTCCGGCGAGTTATGAATTACTCGGCCGATAAAAAGTGCGCGCAATTTTTTTAATACCGGTATTTTTTGCAAAGCAAACTGGTATTCTGTTCCGGCGAGTTTTTCGTCACTTAAATAAATCGGTTCCCGTTTAAAGTTGGTTTGGACCATTGCATCATTAATCTCTATTAATACTTGATCAATATTTTCGGTCAATTTAAAAAAATAAGTGGCTTTTCCCGAGCCTTCATTGGTGGTTGATTCAAGAGCGATAACTTTCCCGATTGGAATTAAAAACCAGATTAGTTCAGTTCCGCCTTCTTTTTTTAAACCAATACTTACTGCCTCCTTATTTGTTTTGGCTAAATTTGTTAAAAAATCATATTCGGGTTTGATTTCCAGTTGGGCCAGTTTCTTTTCCAGTTCCTGCCAAATTTGAGGAGAAATTTTGGCAATGGCGGATTTTTGAGCGGCGCGTCCTTCTTTTAACAAGCGGGAAACCTTTCTGATAGACAAAGGGTCAACTGTCGGCAATAATTCTTGAAGCGTCTGTTGGATATTTAAAGAAAGCTTATTCATAATCTCGGAAAAAAGTTTGACTAAATAATCATATTGCTCACCCAATTTTAATAATTTAAGCGTGGTTTCATCGTTAAGAGTAATAGTGAGAGAAAAATCTTGATCGTCAATATTTTTTACTGTGTTAAGAAATATTTTTATTGGTTCTTGATTTTTAGGGATAACCACTAATTTATCAGTATAGATTTTTAGTTCACCTTCACCTTTAAAAGCATTTTTTTTATCAACATAGCTGAATTCCAGATCAGAAAAAGATTTTTTAGGTTTTTCCTTGATCAATTCATCTTCAAGCACCTGAATGTTTCTGGCTTTTAAAAGTTGGTGCAAAAAATCTTCAAAGTGGTAGCCAAGATTGGAGATAATTAAAGTTTCTCTTGAAGAAAGATCGAGAGTGATCTTGTAGTTTGTTTGGGAAGCTTTTAGAACATCGCGTAAAGAAAAGTAAAGTACTTCGCCGAATTTTGGCAGAATCGAAAGCGCATCTTGGTTAAGATCACAGTTAGCTTCTCCTTCGCCAGTAATTTTACCTGTGGCATCTTTTAAGCAGTAGGACAGATTAAATTTCATTCTATTTTCAGTATACTACTATTTTTAATTGACTTTTGTCAAAAGATATCTTAACTTTAATTTAATGGCAAAAAATGGATTGACATTTATTGTTGCCGTAATTTGTATTTTGATTTCTGCGGCAGCAGCGATATATTTGATTTTAAACTGGTTAAAACCTACTAGTGCAATTACTAACCAGATATTTTCAAATCAAATAACTCCGAGCCAAACACTTAATGTTCAAACTCCGTCAGAGGCGATTATTCGTAAACCGACCGACGTGTTACCTAATATTAATTTGACAAATAAAGTAGATGCAAGCACAGATGATTTACAACTAGCCTTAAAAACACTTAATGACTATAACCATTATTTAAATAATGGAGAGTATGTCAAAGCGGCGGAGCTATTTGATTGGGAAAGTTTGGGCGATCTACAGACTGTTTTTGGAAAGTACTATGTGGCGGGAGACAACGCTAAAACATTGGCCAATGTTTGTAAAGACAAAAATTATTGTTTAAGATTTTATAAGGTCTTAAGGTCGAAAAAAGATAAAGTCGATCAGTATTCTTTCGTCGTTCAGTTCCAGACAGAAAACAATAAGATTTTTGTTAATAGCGCGCATGTTTCCGGTACTTTTGTTACTAACACGGATTTTCTTTATACGGTTAAAAAAATTGGTGGTAAATTTAAAGTTACTAACCCACCAAATTTCTTTGTAACTGAAGCGGAATAAAAATATGAGAAACACTAAAATAATTCTGATTGCGTGCATTGTTACTTTTATAGCCGTTAGTATTGAGGTTTATATTTGGAAAAAAGGAGTAATATTGCCGACTCTACCAATAATAGGCGGCGTGATTCCGAATAATGCGGCAGTAAAAAATAATACTTTACAGACGAGTTTTGATCAGATTAAAACAAAAGAACAGGGAATTGCCGCTTGTGAAACAAACCGAGCTTATTCCAAAACTGCAACTACACAAGAACAGAAACAAATGGGCGCGGCAATGGTTGATTATTGTTACTCGGTCATCGCCGGTACTTTTAATGATATGGGACTTTGTAATAGGACTAATAGTCCAAGCGAATGTCAAAAAACTGCCCAACAGTTTGTCGAAATGAAAAAAGAAATCGAAAAAATGACTCCAGAAGAACGGGAACAGATGCAAAAAGTGATTAACGGGAAATTTGCCTTGCCTCAGTAATTGTTTTATTACTCTTCCGCTTAAATTTTGTATAATATATTGATATTTATGAATACATGTCATTGTCCAAAGTCCTGGATCGGTTTTTTTAAAGCTATCGGCGATCATCACCGGCAGGGCATTTTGGAATTGATAAAAAAGCACCAAAAGATTAATGCTTCGGATATTATTAAGCAGAATAAACTTTCCCAACCGACCATTTCACACCATTTAATGATCCTTAAGCGTGCCGGATTAATTCAGGAGAAAAAAAAAGGACGCGAAGTCTATTATTCGATTAACGATAAAACGATTTCTTCTTGTTGTCTTGGCTTTATGCATAAATTAGTCAAGCAAAAACAATCTTCCTAAATACATATTGACATATTTAAATATTTCGATACATAATAAAGTATTAATAATTACTAATTAAGGTTAGGGGGTGAAATAATTTATGCACTTTATGCATCATTTAAAAGATCTGGATGTCAAGATGGAAAACAAAGGCGGAGAACTTTTGATAACCATTAAAGGGGACAAAGAAAAGATCGCGGCAGTTGAGAAAAAACTCAAAGCTGTTAAAGAGCTTTGTTGCGGCTGTGGTTGTGGAGACGAAGGTCATTGCTGCTAAAACCTGTTTTTTGAAAGAAGGCTTCCTTGTCGAAGCCTTCTTTTGGTAATTTTATTTATCTTCTAATATAATAGCATCATGATTAATGAGGCATTTTTAAGTAATTACACCGACTATCATCTCCATACAAATTTAGGTGATGGCAAGAACTCTCTTCCTCAAATGTTAAAAGGAGCTCTTAAAATAGGTTTAAAAACAGTGGCTGTTACTGAACATAATTTTTCAGTTCACATTAATAAGCGATTGCGTAAATGGTTTCCCGATCTTGATATTCTTTCTGGTTTTGAACTATCTTCGTTGTTGGGACACTTTGTCATTGTTGGAGTTGACGCTTTCAGAGCAAATAGAATGCTAGCGGACAATCAGGTCCTTAAAAAAAGCTGGCATGCTCCGATAAAAGAAGAAATAATCATTAAAATATTAGAATGGGCCAAAGAGAATAAAGCTTGCGTTGCTTGGTGCTCAATTTTGCCGATAAACATCCTCAATTAATTAAATGTTCAGGAAGCGATGCGCATTCTGTGGCAGATCTGAAAAAAGCTCATTTATGAGGTCATTTCTTTTTCGATTAACCTGCGGAGGTAAACTGATTTAGGGAGTTTTTGTTTGCGGGAAATATCCTCCAAAAATTTGTTGATTTCCGGAGTGATAAAAAAGGTAAAGCGACAATCGGCTTTATCCTGGGAAAAATTAATAAAATCATCAATAATATCATTTAAAGTTGCAGGTGTATATTTTTCGCAAATAATATTGGGATTTTTGTGATGGCCAAAAAGCGAAGGCGGGTCACCTTGTGAATAAAGAAGAAGAACGGTTTTATTTAGTTGTAAAGCTAAAGATATTTCGTAGCCAACACTGATGCTGGGAAAAGTCGTTTCTACAACGACAAAATCAGAAGAACCAATCCATTTTTCCAGAGTTTTATGGAATTTTATACGTTCATCCTTTGTTTGTAGGGAAATTTTTTGTTCACTGCCGCCGACTATATGATCGCAGATGACATTGATTTTTTTTGACCGAAGAAAAGAGATTATTTTTAAATAATTAACGAGGTGATGTTTTTTACCGACGATCGATGCGGTAAAATATGCAATCATGATATGGCCTTATTATACTCCATATTTTTTAAAATGCTAGCTTTTCCGGAAAAGAGTATAATGTTTATATATGAAAAAACTAATTGTATTTGTTTTTTTAACAATCTTAATTATTGCAGTAGCTTTGTGGGCGATCAGCCGTTTCCGCAGTAAAAAAGATGGCAATGTACTGGCTATTAACATTCAGCTAGTCAATGAAAAAACTCCTAAATATACGATTAATGCCGAATACCCGTTTTTTCCTAAGCTTCCAAAAGAATTGAACGACGAGATAACCAAAAATGTAAATGACCGGATAAAAGTTTTTAAAGACGCGATAACTGAGAACGAAAAATATCGTCAGGATGTAAATTATTCCTTTGATCTTAATTGGGAGCCTAAGCAGTTAAATAATCAATATATTAGTTTTATCGTCAGAGACTCTTCTTTTACAGGGGGCGCCAATCTGAATGCCGATTTATTTACGATCAACTACGATGTTCAGGCAAAAAAAAACGTTCAGCTTGCCGATCTTTTTCAAACCAACAACTACCTGCAGTCGCTTTCAGCCTATGTCAAAAACGATCTTAATTCTCAACTGAAAAATGTTGTTCCCGAATCTTTTATGGATGAAGGAGCTGGACCAAAGGCGGAGAATTTCCAGAATTTTGTATTTGATAATCAAACGATTGAATTTTATTTCCCCAAAGGACAGGTGGCGCCGGCTGCGGCAGGCGAACAGCACGTGATTTTGCCAAGAGCGGTTGTCATTAAAGATAAATAAAGATTGTATGAAAAATCTTAATGATCAAATCAAAAAAATCCACTTGCCGCAACTGAAAAGTCCAGTAATTTCTTCTATTACTAATCGTTGGAGTCCGCGCTTTTATGATCAGTCTCCGGTACCTGAAAAAGACCTGGAAATAATTTTTGAAGCATCCAGATGGACTCCTTCTGGTTACAATCAACAAGATTGGCAGTTTTTTTATACGGAAAAAGGGACTGATTCTTACCAAAATATTTTTCAGACGTTGAATCAATACAATCGATCGTGGGCAAAAACTGCTCCGATGTTGATAGTTGCCTGTTTTCAAAAAAGTGATTATGCCCAGTATGATTTGGGAGCGGCAGTACTGGCTTTAGTTTTACAGGCGCAGGATTTGGGTTATCACAGCAGGCAAATGGCTTTATTTGATCATCAAAAAGTCAAACAATTTTTGCGGTTGGATGAAAACACTGAGCCTTTTATCATTATTGCATTGGGTAAGTTAGGCGATTACAGCAAAGCTCCGCCGGACATTATTGAAATGGAGCTTGAGCCGCGCCCGCGTAAAGAAAAGATATTTCAAAAAATATAAATAACTAAATTTATTTTTGGGATCATAGTTTGATTAACGGCTGTTGCGGAAATTTTTCTTTAATCTGTTTTAATCGATATTGCGAGGCAATAGTAAGCGGCATTTTTTCCATTTCTTTAACTGTAAACCAGCCGATAGCAAGACATTTATCCGGTTCAAGAATCTTTGGTTTTCCTTTAATGTGTTTACAAACAAAACATAAAGCTACCCAATGTTGTTTTTCCTGAAGAATAAGATGATTAAAAGGAGCAAGCTCATCAACAATCTTAATATCCATCCCAAATTCTTCTTTGATCTCTCTGATGATTGTTTCTGCAAAACTTTCTCCGAATTTGAGGCCGCCACCGGGGCATTCCCATTTTCCTTTTTCATTTCTGGCTTTTGGTCCGCGCTGAGAAAGAAAAATTTTTCCTTGATTATTGATAATTACCGCGCCAATTCCCACACCAATATAATCAATTCCGGGTTTCATTTGGTAAATTATACCAAGTTTCAGTTTTTCCAACGCCAAAGAAAGGCAGTGATATTTAATCCTCCATTAGCCAGATCGATCGCTTAAGCAGAAATATACTTTACTTTACATTTTGTCAAGAAGATTTAACAAAGTTTTACCAATCCCGTCCTAGACCGATTCGTAGGTAAAGACCTTCCCCGGTGGCGTTTATATGAATCGGGGGGAAACGGGCATCATTATAAGATTTAAGTAGAGCCGTATCAAAAGTAGAAAAATTTTTATTTTTTGTCATTTGCATAATCTCCTTAATATTCGAGGAATAAATGATATTTGTTGACGATTGGAAGTTGGGAAGTTCTTTGACTGTCTTAATAAATTCTTTATTGGTAAGATCAGCAAAGACAACAGCGATATTACCTTCCATCGCTAATTTATGCAGCAATTCAAAATTATTCATAACTTCAAAAATAACATCAAAATATGGTTTTCTATAGGCAGATGAATTCTTAACAGTTTCTTCTTGCGACAAGAATGTACAATCATATAATGAAGATCTATTTTTGCAATATTTCTTTAAATCTTTATTCTCTTTTTTGTTGAGAATTTGATTAATTTTTTCTCGATATGTTTTTTCTTTTATTCCTATAAAGTTTTTTTCAAAATCTTCTTTTGTCTGAGACTTTTGAAGAAAATCAACAAATAATTTTCCAAAGACAACTACTTCCGGTTGAATATCAGCAAGAATTATTCCTTTAGGAGGATTGTTTTCTTCAAAACAATTAATGAGCGTTTAACTTGCTCCTACTCCAACTCCCACGATATATCCATCAGGTTTTTCTGCTTTTACAGAATCGAAAAAAGCAGGGTGAACTCTTTCCGAGGTTGTTAACGTCGCTGGGAAGCCGCAAAAAGAAGGAATATTGACTGGAAAGACTTGTCTGTTTTTAAGTTTATTATCGAGTATAAAAGAAATGCCTTTTGGAGTATTTTTTGGTTCTTCAAAAAAACTTTTTAATCTAGCTTGGAGGGCACTTAAAGGAATCCCTGGTTTTTCATTCACAAGATAATTATATAAAAAAGCCAGGAAAAATCCTGGCTTTTTATTTTTATTTAGTCTTAATAAGATTAATAGCTTCTTCTGTCTCGACCAAAATTGTTATCACGTCTAAATCCGCCACCACTTGGTCTGTTTTCTCGAGGTTTTGCTAAATTAACGACGATTGTCCTTCCTTCGACTTCTTTACCATTCATATCAAGAGCTTTTTGAGCATCATCGGCATTGGCAAAAGTTACGAAACCAAATCCTTTTGAACGACCTGTATCGCGGTCAGTGATCAAAATTGCTTCGGTAATCTCACCAAATTGAGCAAAGAGTTCTCTTAAAGAATCACTGGTTATTGACCATGGTAAACTTCCTACAAATATTTTATTTTTATCCATTTTTTCTTTTCACCCCCTGACTGTTTTTTTTATGAATTGCTAATTTTCTGTTTTTGGCAGATTCGATTTTTCTTTCTTCCATTTGAATGCGTTTATTTTTTTGCTTGAGCAAATCTTTATTGATTGCTTCCTGACAGGCTTTATCTGGACAGGCCGTTTCCACATTCTCGACAATTGAATTGTTGATTTTTTCTTTCCAAGTTCTTATTACAATTCTTTCTTTTCCGCAACGGTAACAAATATTTTTATAAGCTTTCTGCATAATAGTATATATTTAATAACGACGATAATAATGCTGTTTTCTTTCCTGATCGAGATAGTGAGCTTGGATTACCAGAATACGATTACCGTCCAATATTGAGTTGTTTAATTTATGAATTGCCGTCTCAATATCTTTTTCGTTTTCCATCACAACATAGCCATGTCCTGCATGTTTTTCAGCACCAATACCTTTGGTAATAGTTGCGGAAACGACTTTTCCAATTTTGGAAAAATGGTCAAAGAGTTTTTGGTCAGTAGTTGCCTGGGCAATTCTTCCAATATAGATTTTTTTTTGCATTTTATTTTTCAGTGGGAAGATGTTATTATACCACTTTTCGGGCGTTTCTGCGTCGAATAAGTTTCCTCACAATTCCGTGCATTTTCTTTTTTAACAAAGATTTTGCTTTTTTCTTGCTGCCTTTTTTAAGTTTGGCCATATGTCTAACCTTAACAGTTAATACCGGATTTGTCAAACAACAATTGGAATTGTTAACGATATCCGCAAAAACATCTATATAATGGAAATACTGATTATGTTTATCGATGAGGCTAAACTGACAATTCAAGGTGGTGACGGGGGCGCGGGAAAAGTGGCTTTTTTTATTAACCGAAAAGGGCCTTGCGGTGGAAATGGAGGAAAAGGAGGAGATTTGTATTTCAAAATAAGTTCTAATATCAGCGATCTAAAAAAATTTACTCAGACAGAATCGGTTAAGGCGGAAAATGGCCAGCCAGGTGGTTTTAACAGAAGAGGCGGCATAAAAGGAAAGGATCTTTACTTGTTTGTCCCTGTAAATACTTCAATTATTGATCAACAAACCAATCAGGAAATTACCTTAACTAATGAATTCCCCAGCGTTCTCCTCTGTAAAGGAGGAGAAGGAGGATTGGGAAACGATGCTTTTAAAACTCCCACTAATCGGACTCCACGTCAAGCAACACCAGGTCAAAAAGGTCAGGAAAAAAAGATTATGCTGATTCTTAAACTGATCGCTGATTTTGGTTTAATTGGTCTTCCTAATGCCGGAAAAAGCAGTTTATTAAACGAATTAACCAATGCGAACGTGAAGGTGGCCAATTATTCTTTTACGACGCTTGAACCAAACCTTGGGGAAATTAAAGGAAAAATCGTTGCCGATATTCCTGGGTTAATTGAAGGCGCTTCCAAAGGAAAAGGATTGGGGATTAAATTTTTAAAACATATTGAAAAAGTAACATTACTGCTTCATTGCATTTCGAGCGAGTCAAAAAATATGGAAAAAGATTATCAGACAGTGGTAGAGGAAATTTCCAAATACAATAAAGCCATATTGGGAAAAAAGGCCGTAATTTTATTGACAAAGACAGACTTAATTCCAAAAGAAGAAGTAAAAGAAAAATTAAGTTTTTTGAAAAAATATAATTTTCCGGTAATTCCGGTTTCGATTTACGACAACGCCTCTCTTGACCGGATCCGTCAAGTTTTCATTTGAGGCAATAATTAATTGTTAACTTGGTATAATAAGACATGAGAAATTTTAATCGAGGTAATAATCGTTTTGGCGGCGGCAGAGATTTTAACAGAAGAGACTCGCGTATGTTCAAAACAACTTGTAGCAAATGTGGAAACGAATGTGAAGTTCCTTTTAAACCAACCGGAATGAAACCGGTTTATTGTGACCAATGTTTTAGATCTAACCGTCAATCCGAACCCAGAAGATTTGAAGAAAGGAATACGGGCGGAGGAGGCAATTCAGGAGAACAATATAAAAAACAGTTGGAAAGTATCAATTGGAAACTGGACAAAATTTTAAAAATCTTAACTCCTGCTGTTACTCCGGAAGTTGTGCAAGAAGTTGTTAAAACTAAAACCAAAAAGAAAAAACCCATCGTTAAAGAAGAAGCCCCAGTTTTACTTAGCTGATATTTTTCTAACTAAATTTTTCCGGTGATAAAGATATTAAGCTTGTTTTTTGGTGAATATTTTTGGTTAAGATATGTAAAAACCAGGCGAGTGGGAGTTGAATAAGCGCCACAATAAATGGAGCCCACTGCAAAGCGATTTTTTCTGTAGCCAAAAAAATAATCAAGACAATAATCACAATTCCTGTTCCTCTCCCAATATTGTAATAAAGTTCGTTATCACAAATATAGGCGTATTGCGCTTCAGGATTATTTTCTTCATGATCTGTCAGATCCATAGCTACAGAATAACTAGAAGACCATTGAAATGCCCAGGCTACCGTAATTATGATTTCGTAAATTAAAACACCGATCCAGGTAAACGTCCCTGCCAAAATACCAGCGCCAATAAAAAATATTAAAGAACCGAAGCCGACCATTTTCCACGAATTTTTAATTAATATCTTTCGGCCAATAATATATAAGATGATTGCTGATAATCCGGCAGCTGCAGCTTGAAGCGTACCTAGTACTCCTTCATTTCCGATAAGAACGAGGATTAGTACGCTGGAAATAATAAAATTTAATCCAGTTTGGGTGTTGTAAATAACATTAAAAAACCGCATCATTTTCCATGACCGACTGGGTTTTTTGATAATCATGCCCTGAATACTAATTTTTTTAATTTTTAACGATAGCACGACGGCGCCGGAAAAAAAGAGGAAAATAAATCCTGCTACCATGATAATTTTGTAAGCGGAAGCAGGTATTAAAAATCCGCTCGCATTGCTGAGGACAATAAACCAGCCGGCAACCGCAGGGATAGCAATATTGGCAATTAAATCCACGATCTGTTCCATGCTGTTGTAATTATAGGGACGATAATGGCCTATGTTGGGCTTTTGGTTATCAGCCTTCCGTTTTATTTTTTGGTTGTTGAGAAAATTAAAGAGTAGTTGTTATTCTATTGTGATCTGTTCAGAGTTACTACCTTTTTAAGCAAAAAATTCTTCCAAATCCTTATTTGATTTTTCCGTATTTGCAGGATCGTACAAAAGCGTCTGCCACCCAAATTTTTTAGCCGCATCAACATGTTTTACCCCATTTTCGACAAACAAAATCTCTTTTCCCTTAAAACCAGATCTATATTGAGCAATTTGGAAAATTTCAATCTGTGGTTTACGTACTTTCTCAATACTTGAGTCAATGACAATATCCCACTTGATATCAGGCATTAATCCAGCCTTATAAATGGCATCAAGCAGATTGGGATACATGTTGGTCAATAATCCTACTTTTTGGCTCTTTTTGATTTTTTGTAGAATCGGCCAGATCGACTCGTTTTTCTCAAATCGATTTACAAAATTCTGAAGAAAAGAATAGTCTTTGGGCAATGTTAGATTTAGTTTTTGCTGAAGCATAGGAACCAATGTTTCAATATCTCTTCCAGTACAGACTTCTGGTTCATATTTATCGAAGATCTCATTAAAGCCTTTTGCCTGTTCGGGTTTAATTCCCATTCCGGCTCTAAGCTCCTCCCACTTATTAGTTTTGCTGAAGTCTTTTATGACTACTCCGCCAATATCAAAATAAACAAAATTAATCATAATTAAGAGTTTCTTTTTTTAACATCTCTTAGATGCCTTTCGTTGGAGTTTCCAAAAAACATACCCCATTATAGTTATCTTTCCTAAAGATAACAACTACAGACTGTGTTTTTTTATCAGCTTTGAATAATTGAGGGAATGTAAGACAATTTTTACATTCATGCTTCTTTTCATCGACTTAGAAAATTTTCTGGATACCAGTTGATTTTACATATCTTATAGTATATAATTAGTCTATGAGTGAATCTGGAAGAATACATGCAGATATTTGGCCAAACCGTCGAGGACTTCGAGTAGACGTTTTGCCAAAAAGCGATAAACTTAGATTTATTAACCTTAGCCTTAGCCCTAGCCCTAATGAAAAAAATCACTCATTCTTATATATTACCGAAATGAGAGATGGCATTTGGCCCTCTTATGCTTCGCCTACTTTACGAGAAATTGGCATGCTCTTTCAAGGCGTTATAAACTCACTTTTAAAAAGGTAAAGCCTTAAGATCTATCAAATCAAAATTCCATCAGATGGTAAACCTACCCCAGCTTTTCTAACAACTCCTTAGACCCAATTAGGCTAATTAGTTTTCTTAATTTCTCATAATCCGCACCACTTGCTAATATTCTCAGGGCTTTTCAAAACCCTGTATTGGTGAATAAACGTTGCTCTAAAAATTCCATAAATTCATTTTTTTTGGATTCTGGATCACTCCAGTAAACTTCCCTACCTTGTGGATCTATTTTTATATTCCATTTTGAGTCCATAACAACTTTAGATTTGTGCATGGTAACAAAGCTTTTTCCTATAGCTGTCGCAAAAGTTAATGGATCATGCATTTTAGGCCAAGAGGAAACTTTTTGATGAAACAATTCTAAATGTTTTATAAGTATGGTATGTACCGGATTTGGACTATTTTTTAATTTTTGGAAAATAGAGTGGTTTTTTCCCACTTCATATTCAGGTTGAAATGTAGTCTGAGCCATTATAAGTGATAAATTCTTTGGAGGATTTTCAATGATAAATCTAGCACTAGATTTATCAACTTTAACATTGTGTTCAACCCATTCATCACCTCGAGAATAATTTACAGCACCACCCATCATAAAAACATCAAACTTATCTCTGTAATCTGGATATCTTTGGTAAAAATTTGCCAAATTAGTAAATCCACCTATTCCTAAATAAACCACATCGTCATTTTCATCAATGATTTTCTTCATGCTATTAATATAGTCATCATTAAATTTAATATTCGTTTCTTCTGATAATTCTTCAACAATAAAATAGTTATTTTTTAACCTAGTGCCACAAATTAGTGGAATATGTTTCTTGTGACATGCTCTTAAAATTGTTCTTACAAAGAGGGCTCTTTTAGAGTCGATTTCATCTGCTGTAGTTATTAGGACAATATCAACTTCAGGTGAATTGAAAGCCAGTAATAATGCAAATAAATCATCTGGATCAAAACCAATATCCGTATCAATAATCATTTTTCTCATATGTTTATTTAACCTAAAATATTATACTTTTTCTCCTTGAATTTTAGTATATTTTTGTTGAAGTTTGGCGAAGAAAAATATGACACTTCAAAAAACTGATTTGGGGACGTGTTACCCCGCGTGCTGACTTGTGTGGGGCTTTCGTGCCTGGGATGGTTGCTTCATTGAGGATTTATTGCGGATTTAGATTTAAATGAATTTAGTGATTCTTTCAGAAGTAATTTCAACATTCTTTTTCCAACTGTTGTTTTTAAATATTTTTCTCTTCGATAAGCATCGTGTTTTGAATAAAAATATTCACAATAAATTAACTTAAAAGGTCTTCGTGGAGCAGTTGCCGCCGATCTTCCATGAAAATGGTCTGTTAAACGTTGTTTTAAATCAGTAGTTAAGCCAATATATAAGTTATTCTCTTTGAGAGAAATAAGAACATAAATGCAGTATTGAAGTATGGACATTTTTTTCTAGAAACATTAATGTGGTGAAGTAGAACGAAGTTCACTTCACCACCCTGAAGTGATCCGAAAAACAAAAAATTTCGGATCTACTTCAGGGCTCAGCGCGTCGGATTAGACCCGTTTAGTCCTGTAATTAAAGTGGTTTAATAAAAATTAAACCAGCTATATATAACAGATAATAAAATCACTTAGAGTTATCTTGATTAAGAATAAAATATTTGGGATAATCTTTGAATGAAGCTTCCAACAATTTTTATAAAAACTAACCCCTTCACAAAAAAATTAGCATTAGCCTTATTTATCCTTCTGCCAATATTGGCGTTCATTTTCGGAATGAAATACGAAGATTTATTTATCGTGAAGAAAGGATTTGTTATTCAAAAGGATTTCTACATAACTCCACCTCCAAAACTAGAAAATAAAAAGAACGACCTTCATATTTGGAAAACATATAAATCTGAGTTAGGCAAGTTGAGTTTTGAATATCCGTCAAGCTGGAAAATAGAAGAGTCAACTATTGGAGAAGACGGATTATTTTTAAAAAGTCCCGATGGTTTTGAATTCCATTTTTCAATGTCAGGTGTACAGGGAGGTCCATATCCGTGTACAACAGATGAATGTCCAAAAATAGAAAATTACTCGGTAAAACCGATTAAGGTTAGCACAAATAAAACGATATATTTAGTTCATGGAAAGTATAGTTCTAAAGGTGCCTCATATCAAGATGTGACAGGTCTCCGGTATACTGGACATAGTTTTCTAAGAATTTAAGTTAAAAATTATCTTTTAAAAACTATGGCAGGCATATCAAAAGAGGTTAAGGATGAGATTTTTAGTAAAGTTAAATCAGGAGATAAAGTGATGGCCATCTCCAAACAATACGGAGTCTCCGAGAAAACAGTCTACAACTGGTTGAGAT
>Ga0172375_10002711_pt1 | contig 27363 bp, 27 predicted proteins | sample LakKiv1m_FD_114537 | JGI IMG/M metagenome (GOLD analysis project Ga0172375, IMG submission 114537) | Freshwater microbial communities from Kabuno Bay, South-Kivu, Congo - kab_092012_11.1m | ecosystem: Environmental > Aquatic > Freshwater > Lake | place: Democratic Republic of the Congo...
GATGAAGGTCGGCGAGGTGAGCGACATCGTCGAGACCCAGTTCGGTTATCACATCATCTACAAGGCCGACCACGAGGCGTCCAGCCCGGCGGATTTCGACGACGCGCACGAGCAGATCCGCGACCTGCTCCGCCACGCGCGGCGCGGTGAGGCAATGACGGCCTACGTCGACGAGCTGAAAGCCAAAGCGACGATCGAGACGGCTTGAGGACAGGGATTTGTCCCTGCGAGAAGAGTGTGGTTATGGCTAAAAGGAACGATAACAATATTATTCTCTGTCAAGACGAAGACGGCATCACCAATGTCAATGTGCGATGGACGACGAGCGTCTGAAGCAAGGCGGCAGCCGCTATTTTCGCGAACTGCTCCAACGTATCCGTGACATCCGTTCCTCAGAGCGTAATTTCTACAAACCATCTTTCCGAGAAGGAACTGAATCAGTTAAATCTGCTTGTTTCGGGATTTTTGGATTACGCGGAATTTCAGGCGGCGGAACAGCGGCCGATGAGCATGGCGGATTGGATTGCCACGCTGGATCGTCAAATTGTCGCCGTGCGTCGCGAGGTGGTGCAAGACATGGGATGTGTTTCCCATCAGCAGGCCATCGAAAAGGCTGAAAAGGAATTCGAGATTTACCGCGCCCGCGAAATGAAACAGCTTGAAAGCGACTTCGACCGCGCAGTGAAAGCGCTTGCGAAGCAGAATCCATCGTCGAGATGAAAAGTTCTCGTCTCTGTGGGTGACCGATTATATGATCTGTCGGAGCAGTTCACAGGGCGGATGATTTTTGGTACGATTGGGGGCGATGTGAAGATGCCAACGGGAGGCATCTTTTTTGTGGACGCGTGACTCTTCAATTTTCAAGGTTGTTCGTTAATGCTCACTCATGAATCGTTGTTTCAGCGGGCCTGCCGGGTCATTCCCGGCGGGGTCAACAGTCCGGTGCGGGCCTTCGGCAGCGTGGGCGGGACGCCGGTCTATGTCGAGTCGGGCGAGGGGGCGCGGATCCGCACGGCGGACGGTCGGACGCTCGTCGACTTCTGCTGTTCGTGGGGCGCGATGATCTTGGGCCACGCGCACCCGGAGGTGGTCGAGGCGGTCCGGACGCAGGCGGGAAAGGGCACGACGTTCGGCATCAATACGGCGCTCGAAGTCGAATTCGCCGAGCGGCTCTGCGCGCTCGTGCCCAGCGTGGAGCGGGTGCGTTTGGTGAATTCCGGCACCGAGGCGGTGATGACCGCTCTGCGCATCGCGCGCGGCGTGACGGGACGCAAGCGCATCGTCAAGTTTGACGGCTGCTATCACGGCCACAGCGACAGCATGCTGGTGTCCGCCGGCAGCGGGCTGCTCACGGGGGGCACGCTGACCTCTCTCGGCATTTCGCGGCATGTGGCGAGCGACACGTTCGTTGTCCCCTACAACGATCTGGAATCGCTGAAAGAACTGATTCACGAAAAAGGACACGAGATCGCCGCGATCATCGTGGAGCCGGTGGCCGGCAACATGGGCTTGGTTCTGCCGGACCCTGGGTATCTCGCCAAACTGCGCCACATCGCGGACCGTTGCGGCGCATTGCTGATTTTCGACGAGGTGATCGACGGATTCCGTTTCGGATTTTCATCCTACGCGAAACTGGCGGGCGTCAAGCCCGATCTCATCACGCTCGGCAAGGTCATCGGCGGCGGGCTGCCGCTGGCTGCCGTGGGCGGCGCGGCGGTGTTCATGGACGAACTGGCGCCGCTGGGCAAAATCTATCAGGCCGGGACGCTCTCCGGCAACCCGCTGGCCGTGGCGGCCGGGCTGAAAACGCTGGAAGTCCTCGAACGCGACAATCCCTATCCGCAGATGGCCCGTCTCGGCGGGCGCTTGGCGGAGACGGTCAATGCGGCGGCGGTTTCCAAGGGATTGCCCTTTCACTGCGCGCAGTTCCAAGGTGTGTTCACACTGTTCTTCGCGCCTGCGCCGGTGAAGTCTCTGGCCGACGCGCGGCGGAGCGACACGCGGGCGTATGCGCGGAACTTCCACGCGATGCTGGACCGCGGTTATTATTTGCCGCCGTCGCAGTTCGAGATCGGTTTCCTCTCGGCGGCGCACAGCGAGGACGACGTTTTGTCGTTCGCTCATGCGTTGGTGGGTTGAGTGGCCGCAGGAATAAGCGTCGAGGCCTCCGGGAGGCGGCGATGGCGCGCCTTCCTCCACTCGGCGGGGAGTATGCTTCATGTTGGTTCTGAAGACGGCTGAAGAGATGCAGCGGTGGGCGCTGCGTCGGCGGGCGGAAGGCGTGCGTCTCGGCTTGGTCCCCACGATGGGGTATTTGCATGCGGGGCATCTGTCGCTGATTGCCGAAGCGCGAAAACACGCGGATGATGTCGTGGTCAGCATTTTCGTCAATCCCGTCCAGTTCTGTCCCGGCGAGGATTTCGAGAAGTATCCGCGCGACGAAGCGCGCGATCTGGCGAAGTGCGAGGCGGCCGGGGCGGCGGCGGTGTTTCTGCCGACGCCCGCGACCATGTATGCGCCGGACGCGAGCGTGTTCATCACGGAGGAACGGCTTGGCAAGGGACTGTGCGGCGCCCGGCGGCCGGGGCATTTCCGCGGCGTCTGCACGGTGGTCGCCAAACTGTTCAATCTGGCGTTGCCGCACGTGGCGGTGTTCGGCCAGAAGGACTATCAGCAGGCCGCCATCATCCGGCGCATGGCGCGGGACCTCAATTTCCCGGTCCGGATCGTCGTCGCGCCGATCGCGCGTGAGTCGGACGGCCTGGCGCTGAGTTCGCGCAACGTGTATCTCTCGCCCGAAGAGCGTCGGAACGCGCTGGGCTTGAGCCGGGCGCTCGCGGCCGCCGCGGAGGCTGTCGCCGGGGGCCCCTGCCAAGCGGACGACGTGCGGCGGCGGATGTCGGCGGTGTTGGAAGCGCATGCGCTGAAGGTCGACTATGCCGAGATTGTGGATGCGGAGACGCTGGAGCCGGCGGCCGAGGCGCGGCGTGGGCAGGTGGCGCTGGTCGCGGCGTATTGCGGCAAGACGCGTCTGATCGACAACCGCGTACTGTAAAAGGGGAGGGACGAGCGTCTGCTCGTCTGCGGGCAAGCAGACGCTTGCCCCTCCCAAGGTCGGTGGGAATTGGACATCGGGAGGGCGGATGACGGGCGGAACAGGATGCGACGGACTTGATGCGAAAGCCGAGGCGCTTCAGGCGTTGCTGAAGGGCTTGGGCCGCGTCGCTGTTGGATTCTCGGGCGGTGTGGACAGCACGCTGTTGCTGCGCATGGCGCTGGACACACTGGGAGTCGGAGACGTGCTGGCCGTCATCGCCGATACGCCGAGCCTGCCGCGCAGCGAGCACGCCGAGGCCCTGCGGCTCGCCGAGAGCATGGGCGTAACGCCGCTCGTGATTCAGCCGAACGAGAGGGACGATCCGGATTATGTCGCGAATCCGCCGGACCGCTGCTACTACTGCAAAAAGCATCTGTTCGATCGGATTGCCGAGGCGGCGCGCGAGCGGGGGATCGACGTTGTGCTCGACGGCAACAACGCCGACGACGAAGGCGACTATCGGCCGGGCCACCGTGCCGCGCAGGAGTTGGGCGTTCGGAGCCCGCTGATGGAGGCGGGGTTGACCAAGGCCGAGATCCGCGCGTTGTCCGCGCGCATGGGGCTGCCGACGGCCGACAAACCGGCGATGGCCTGTCTGGCTTCGCGTGTTCCGTACGGGACACCCGTCACGACCGAGGTGCTCGGGCGGATTGAACGGGCGGAAACGGTTCTGCGCGAGGCCGGATTCGTCCAGTGCCGCGTGCGCCATCACGGCGAAGTAGCCCGCATCGAAATTCCGCCGGAAGCGTTCGGCCGGCTTTTGCAGGACGGATGCCGCGAGCGAGTCGTTGATCGAATCAAGGTTGCCGGCTACCGTTTCGTAGCGCTCGATTTGCAGGGATACCGCATGGGTAGTATGAACACGGCTCGGAATGACGCGCCGCGCCGTCCGTGAGGCATCGGTTTTTCCCACAATCTCCGTTTGGCTTCCGGGGGGCGGTCTGGTATAGTCAATTGTACGAATATTCGGCGTGGACCGGTGTCTCAAGGGAAAAAGGAGTCGGCGCTGGATGCGAAGTGGATCTGCGGTGTCTTTCTGGCGATGTCACTCTTGACGGGGCGGGCGGACGTGCCGCGTCCCGAGCACCCGCGGCCGGACGCGGAGCGGACGGCTTGGATGACGCTGAACGGCGAGTGGCAGTTCGAGATCGACGACGCGTCGGACGACGCGTCGGACGGCGAGGCGCGCGGATTGATGTCGGGGAAGGATTTGTCCTCGACGATCATGGTGCCGTTCTGCCCGGAGAGTAAGCTGTCGGGCCTCGGGTTGGGCAACTCGCGCTATATGACGAACGTCTGGTATCGCCGCACCTTCGAGCTGCCCGCCGCGATGAAGGGCAAGCGCGTTCTTCTACATTTCGGCGGCGTGGACTACAAGACGTGGGCGTACGTCAACGGACAGCTTGTCGGCACGCACGTGGGCGAGAACGCGGCCTTTGAATTCGAGATCACGAGTTTTTTGAAGGAGGGGACGAACGAGATCGTGGTTCGGGCCTACGACCATCTGCGCGGCGGATTGCAGCCGGGGGGCAAGCAGGCGCATAACAAGAGCGAGGGGTGCGTCTACACCCGCACGACGGGCATCTGGCAGACGGTGTGGCTGGAGGCTGTCGGGTCCTCTTACGTGGCGGGCTTTTCGGTGACGCCCGATCCCGAGCATGCGCGGGTTCTGATTGAAGCGACGGTCGATGGTCTCGATCCCGAACTTGAGCTGAAAGCCGAAGCCTTTGCGGACGGCAAGCGCGCGGGATCGGACATTGCAGCCGGTACATGGCGCAACCGTCGGCTCGTGCTGGAGCTGAAGAAAAAACGCCTGTGGGAGCCTGGCTCGCCTTTCCTGTACGACCTGACATTTACGCTGACAAGCCGCGGCAAGGTCGTCGACCAGGTGAAGAGCTACTTCGGCCTCCGCTCGGTGGCCATCGACGGCCGCCGCATCCTGATCAACGGCAAGCCGGTGTTCCAGCGTCTCATTCTGGATCAGGGGTTCTATCCCGACGGCGTGTGGACGGCGCCGACCGACGCGGAGCTGAAAGCGGACATCGAACGCTCGATGGCGTGCGGCTACAACGGCGCGCGTCTGCACCAGAAGGTTTTCGAGCCGCGTTTCCTTTACTGGGCGGACAAGCTCGGCTATCTGGTGTGGGGCGAGTTCCCGAACTGGGGGTACAGCTACCGGTCGGAAGGCTACGCGCCGTACGTGACCGAGTGGACGGAAGTGCTGCTGCGCGACCGCAACCATCCGTCCATCATCGGTTGGTGCCCGTTCAACGAGACGCCGCGACAGGCTGGCGAGATCCAGCAGGTCGTCTGGACGGTGACGAAAGCGGTCGATCCGACGCGTCCCGCGCTGGAGACGAGCGGTTGGTCGCACACGCTCACGCATCCCGAAGTGTGCGACGCGCACGACTACAACGGCAATCCCGAGACATTCCGCCAGCACTGGAAGAACTATTTCAGCGGTGTGCCGTCGGCGGCCATGCCGGAGCGCTACGGGAGGCATGCGGGTGTGGCGGCGGATCGCGGCGTGCCGTTCATGGTCAGCGAGATCGGCGGCATCGGCTGGGCGACCGAGGGCGGCTGGGGGTATGGCGGGGCGCCCAAGAGCGTCGACGAATTCTTCGCTCGGTATCAGGGCACGATCGACGCGATGCTGGACAATCCGAACCTTTTCGGTTTCTGTTACACGCAGTTGACCGACGTCGAGCAGGAGCACAACGGTCTGTACTACTACGACCGTCGGCCCAAGTTCGACGTACAGAAATTCCACGCGATTACGGCGCGTCAAGCGGCCTATGAGCGTGGCGAGGAACAGGCACCGCAACCCGGCGCGGTCGCGGACGTGTCGTGGAAGGTGCTGGTCGGCGCGTTTCAGGACGGGCCGCTCTGCACGCCCTACCGCTACGTAACGCAGACGCCGACGGGCGAATGGACGTCGGTCGGTTTCGACGATGCCGCGTGGGCGACGGGGCTGTCGCCGTTCGGGACGGAAAGCAAGCGGGTCGGCCGCACGCCGTGGTCGACTTCCGATATCTACTTGCGCAAAACCTTTGACTACGACGGCCACGCGCTCAAAGTGGGGGCCGTGGTCATGACCTACGACGAGGACACAGAAGTCTACATCAATGGCCTGAAAGTTCTTGGCGTCCAGGGTTTTGTCGGCGACTATCGGATGTTCGTGGTGACGGACGAGATGCGCAAGGCGCTTCGCAAGGGCGCGAACACGCTGGCCGTGCATACGCACCAAACAAGCGGCGGGCAGATCATCGACCTCGCGCTGCTGGTCGACTGAAATGTTCAGGCATTTGCGTCGGCGGCGCGCCAAAGGTAGAGCGCTGCGAGGGTGCGGCGGGGTGCCCAGCGCCGACCGAATTCGGCCAAGGCCTTGGGCGTCGGCATCTGGCGTTTGTGGTAGGCGAGCTGGAAGCCGCGTCGCACGCCGAGGTCGTCGACGGGAAGCACGTCGGGGCGGCCGAGATCGAAGATGAGGAGCATCTCGACGGTCCACCGTCCGATTCCACGGATGTCCGTGAGCCGTTCGACGAGCGCGTCGTCGTTCAGCGCCTTGCAGGCATCGAGCGTCGGCAGGCGGCCGTCGAGCGCGTGGGCGGCCACGTCGCGCAGGGCGGCGGCTTTGTTGCGCGAGAGCCCCGCCGCGCGCAGCGTTTCGTCGCTGGCGTCCGCGATTCGTTTCGGCTTCGGGAATCCGCGTCCGCCGCCGACTTGCGCGACGACGCGGCCGAAGATGGCTGCTGCGGCCTTGGCGTGAAGCTGCTGGTAGATGACCGCCTCGCACAGCGCCACATAGGGCTCCTCGTGCGAGGGCTTGTTGCGGATCTTGCCGTGATGCGCGATCAGCTTGGCTATGACGGGGTCTTGCGAGAGATGCTCGTAAGCGTTCATGTGGAGGGATTGTTTCCTAACCGCTTTTGTGTCTCACAGTCCCATGTCCTCGTTGACGACGAGCACATGCAGGTCGGTGAGGCTGGGCTTGCTGTCGATGATGGTGGTGATGTGGCAGATGCGCTGGGGCGAGTCGCAGTCGGCGCAGAAGCCGGTGACCGCGCAGGGCGTCTGTTTGCCGAGGCGCATGGCGTTGGGCGGCGCGGACTTGTCCTTGATGCGTTTGATCGCGGCGGCGACGTCGCCCTCGACGATCTTGTTGCGACCGACCACGACGATGACCTTCGACGGGCCGTAGATCATGGCGGCGACTCGGTTGCCGTTGCCGTCGATGTTCACGAGACAGCCGTCGAGCGTGACGGCGTTGGTGCCGGTGAGGAACAGGTCGCAGGTCTGCTGGCGCTTCATGATCGTCTGCTTCTGTTCGGGCGTCAGCTCCGGGAAGCCGTGGTTCAGAATCTCTTTGCCGCGTTCGGCGAGGATTGTCGTCAGTTTGAGGTCGGCCACGGAGAGCGAGCCGCCGAAACCCACGTTCTGCGCCGTCTCGGCCTGTTTGAGAATGTAGTCGGCGGCCTCCTGCGCATTGGCACAATAGACGGCGGTGAAATGTTTCTTCGCGAGGGCCGCGACGACGGCGCGGCACTTTTTTTCGTTGAGCCAGGTGTTGAATTCGATCGTTCTCGGTTGCATGGGCGACTCCTTGGTGCGGGGTGAATGCGGGATGCCGCAACGGCACTCAGTGTCGCCATTATGGTCCATCGTCTTCGGCGGCGTCAAGGTCGGCATTCGCGCGGCATCAGGAACCCTCCGTTGGCCAAGGCGTAAATCTTGCCTCCCAGCCAAGCGTTGGCAGTCGGAGTGGCGTCGTAGTATATGTTGTGTCCATTGCCGACGATGCGGGCGACGACGGGATTGACCCTGTTGTCGGGGATAGACAGCGCCTTGACCGTCGATTCGGCGGTGACGGACCATGTGCTGGTCGCGTCGAGCGTCAGAGAGGCTCCATGGACGCTGCCGTTGAGGAACGATCCATTCGTCAAGGTCACCTCGGTGTCGCTGAATTCGTCGCAAATCAGCTTGCCGACGAGCATCTGGGTTTCGGCCATGAGCACGGCACGGCCTCCGTTGGCGCCGGACAATCCCCAACGGCCGGCATTGGCGCAGACGAGCACGCCGGAGGCGACTGAGAGTTTAACGCCGGAAAGTGAAATGATTCCCTTGGCGTTGGTGACGCGGAACAGCGGGCCTTCACGCGCCGTGAGTGAGCCGCCGCGCATGGTGAAACGACCCTCGCACCCATCGGCGTCTCCGGAAAAACTCCGGTAGATCATTGCGCCGCAGAGCTTGTGGCCGACAAGCATGCAGTCGATAAGTTTGATCGAGTTCCGACCTTCGATCACCGCGGCCTCGGAACCGGCGGCGGTGAAAACGCCGTTGGAGACAACGATGCGACCGGTGGAATAAATCCCCGGCGAACCGTCGCCGACGGTCGTGTAAGTCCCGCCGTGGGCGATGATGGTGCCGCCCCCGCGGTCTGTGGCCAGGGCTGCGCCGTGTTCGCGCTTCGTATCGATGCTCACGTCGTCCAAGATCACGGTGCCGCCCCGCGTCGCCATGACGCCGTGTCCGCCGCCACCCCCGGCGCGGATGGCGACTTTGCGCAGGCGCACCTCAGCCTCCTTGCCCGTCGCGAACGCGCCGTTGGCCCCTTCGCCGCTTGTGGTGATTGATCCGCCTTCGATGGCGATGCGGCTCTTTTCGTCCGCCAGGACGGCCGCGTTCAGGCCAAAGAAGCTGCTGCCGTTTTGTGAGGACGTGTTGCCGGTGGACGTGATGGCCGGCGAGACAAGCGTCAGCGCTCCGCCGTTGCAGACATAGACGGCGGAGATGTCGTCCCGATCGGAAATGTAAATTTGCGCCGCAGTTTGAAGCGTCTTTCCCGTTACGGTGAACGCACCGATGAGTTTGCAAGATTGCGGACCGTCTTGACGGGACCCGAGGCCTTCTGGTCTGCCCATTCCCGAACCGTTTGGTCTCGGCCCCGGCGGCATTCCGATGCCGTTGGGGGTTGGATCGGCCGAGTCGTGGTTCGGGGGCGGCATGCCGTCTCCGCCCTCCCCGGGGCCGTTGCGTTGTGCCCACTTGTTTCTGGCTGGATCAAAGGCATCGGGACGGGCGGGTGTCAGTTCGTTTTCGGTCAGTTTGCCGTCGCCGTTCTGGTCGAGCGACTTCAATGCTTTCGGCGAATCGGCGATCTCTTTTGCGTCAATCACGTCGTCACCGTTCGCGTCCAACACTTGCAGAATGGGCGATGGCGGGAAGTGGTCGTCCGTGCGTGCCGGGCGGTCGATGCCGTGGGTGATGCCTGCAAAAAGAAACGTTCCGATTCCCAGCCATGTCCATGCCGTCGTTTTCATGTCACTCCCGTTTCTGGCAGCGTGTTGTTTTCTGTGCCTTTCATTAAAAGCGGCGCAGATGACGGCACGAAAATCACCAACATGACAAAATTATCATTTTCCATCGGCGTGTCGGGGTGGGGGCGGTCGAAGGCGGAAGTCGGGATTGGCGTTGTTTGCTGCGCCAAGGCCTGTTAAGCTTGGCGCATGAAGCAGGTGCAGGGATGTTTGGCGGCGGCGTTGGCTTGGATGCTGTGCGGATGCGGACCACGAGAGGCGGCGTTGCCGCCGGACGCGGTGGTGCTGGCGTTCGGCGACAGCATCACGGAGGGGTACGGCGCGGACGCGGCGCAGGATTACCCGGCGGTGCTGGAAACGTTGCTGGGCTGCAAGGTGGTCAACGGGGGCGTTTCGGGCGAGGTCTCGGGCGTCGGCGCGGAGCGGTTGCCCGAATTGCTGCGCGAAGTAAAACCGGCCGTGGTGGTGATCTGCTCCGGCGGCAACGACTTCTTGCGCAGCGTACCCGATGCGGAGGTGGCGAGCAACCTGCGGCGAATGACCGAAGCCTCTCGCGAGGTCGGCGCGAAGGTCGTGCTGCTGGGCGTACCCAAGCCTGGCCTGTTCCTGCGCGCCGCGCCTCTCTACGCCGAACTGGCGAAGCAGGTCGGCGCGCTCTACGATGGCCGGATCATCCCGCACGTGCTGTCGTCGCCCACGCTGAAAAGCGACCTCATCCACCCCAACGCCGAAGGCTACAAGCGAATCGCCGAGGCGGTGGCGAAACGGGTCCGCGAGGCTGCGGCTCGGTGAGAGACGCTTGCGCGAAACAAAAAAGGCCGAGGCGGTCAGCCCCGCCCTTTTCGTTTGCGCGGCGTCCATGCCTAGGCGATGGCGATCGCCTTTTCCGACGACCAAAGGCCGTGGATGTTGCAGTAGGCCGTGGCGTACAACGTGCCCGAAACCGCGAACTTTGCGCGAATCGCGAGTGTGCTGTCGGTGTAGGCGGGGCCTTTGTCGGGGCCTTCCGCCGAGGCGCCGTGGGCGCTGAACTCGCAGCGGCCGATCTCGATCGCCGTCTTGGCACCGGCGGGGGCGAAGTGCAGCGCGATCCACGCGATGTGGTGATTGGTCGTGTTCGGGTGCGCGATCTCTTTGCCGACCGTCACGGCAATGTCGAACGGCGCACCTGCGGCCGCGGTGTCCGCGCAGACAATGACGGGGACGTGCTTTTCGCTCTTCCAATCGGCGCTCTTGACGAATTCTGACAACATGATGTGCTCCTTTCCTGTTAAAAGTTAGTTTTAGATAGTTTTAGCCGAGAGACGGCGGAAGCGCAAGAGCGCTTCGAGAAAATAATAATCGGCATAGTTGAGCGGCACATCGATCTCGCTGTTGCCGGGGAGGTGGCCCGTGCCGTGCATCAGGAGGAAGTGGCCGTTTTCGCCGGGGGCCGCGCGGTAGGCGGGAGAGCAGAGGGAGAGGATCTGGCACAGGGCGGTGTCGCGATAGCGGGCGGCCTTGGCGGGCTCGGCGTAGCCGCTGAGTTCGAGCAGGGCGCTGGCCATGATGGCGGCGGCGGAAACGTCGCGCGGCGCGTAGGGGATTTCGGCGGCTTCGTAATCCCAGTAGGGGATTTTGTCGGCAGGCAGGTTGCGGTGGCCGCAGAGGAAATCGGCGGAGGAAATCGCGCGGGCGAGGTATTCGGGTTTCTTGGTCTCGCGGTACATCATGGTGAAACCGTAGAGGCCCCACGACTGGCCGCGCGCCCAAGGACCGTCGGCGGATGCGCCTTGGCCGGCGTAGTAGCCGAAGACCTTGCCGCTGGTCGGGTTGTAGTCGACGATGTGGTAGGCGCTGCCGTCGGGGCGGAAGTGGCGGCGGTCGGTTTGGTCGGCGTGGCTGACGGCGATGTCGCGGAGATGGGCGTCGCCGCCGTTCTTGGAGGCCCACATGAGCAGTTCGAGGTTCATCATGTTGTCGATGATGACGGGACAATTGTAGGAATTCCATGAGCGGATCATGCCCAGCTTCGGCACGAAGCGCGTGGCGAGGGCGGCCGCACCGTCGAGCAGGACCTCCTTGTATCCGTCGGGGTTGGCGAGACGCAGGCCGTTGCCATAGCTGCAGTAGAGCATGAAGCCGACGTCGTGGTTGCCGGTGTAATGACGGACGGGCTCGAGCAGGGCGGTGTAGCGCAAGGCGGCCTCTTTCCACTCGGGGGCCTGCGTGTATTCGTAGAGATGCCAGAGCGAGCCGGGGAAGAATCCGCTGGTCCACTCCTTGGGGTCGACGGTCACGAGTCGGCCGTTCTCCCAGCGGCGGGGCAGGCGGCCGGGGGCGGACTCGAGGTCTTTGAGCAGGCTGCGGTACTGCTCGGCGGCGACGGAGAAAACGTTGGGGACGAGGGCGTTCAGCGCCTCGGCGGATTCGGTGGTTTCGATGACGGACTCGAGCGTACCGCCCGCGAAATAGACTAGCGCGTCGGTGAGCGGTAGGATACAGGCGTTGCCGGACCACTGGGTGCCGACCGGCGCGCCGGTGTGCGAGGTGAGCGCGAGCCCGCCGACGGAGAAGGTCAGCTTGTAAAGGCCGGGTTTCTTGTAGGCCCAGACCGCGCCGGCGGGGCGGCCGTCGGGAAGCGTCCATTGAGGGTAATAAAGCGCGCCGTCGTCGGACTTCCACGGCCGGTCGAGCGGCGTCGACCCGGCGGGGCGTTGCGCCGCGAGGGTCTTGTAGGCGCGGTAGGCGGGTTTGGGCGAGAGGTCGCGGTGGAGGATGCCGAAGTGGCTTTCGGGATCGAGGTCGTCGTGTTCCGGTGCCTGGAACTCGTACCAGAAGGTGCGGGCGGTTCCGAGTCGGTAGGCGAGGAGAAGCGCGCGCGGCAGCACCTTGGCCTGCTGAGCCTCGTTGCTGCCCTGCTGGCCGCGCTCGAAGAGGGCGGAGGCGATCACCGCGCCTTTGAGGTCGCTGTTGAAACAGTAGACGGCTGCGGCCGTGCCGGTATAGCCGTTGTGGGTGCCGGAGAGGAGCGGCACAAAGCGGTCGCCGGCCTTGAGCCCGTTGGGCGTGAGGAACCGCTCGGCCTTGATGCCGTCCTTGGGTTCGGGCACACCGGCGGCGGGGCCGACGAACGTCACCGGCATTTCTTCCGGGACTACGCCCTTCTTGTACCACCACGCCTCGACGCCGATGCGGAGCCGGTCGCGGAAGGGCTCGCCGTAGGCCTTGGCCTTGACCCAACGACCGTCGGCGTCGCGCGTCATGGGGTCCCAGAAGGGCATGCCGCCGCACTTGATTAGAATGCCGCCGCGGCGCACGTAGTCGACCAGCTTGTCGAACCCGTCGGATGGGAACGTCTCGCTGAAGGGCAGGAGCACGGCGTCGACGTCGTAGGACGCGAGCGTGGCGAGGAGGGCGTCGAAGGTGAGGCGTTGCACACGCGACTCGTCGGGCAGTTCGGTGTTCAGGATGGCATCCGAGGGCGCGGCGTGGCCGTTGCCGAAGGCGGGATCGTCGAGGACCGCGATGCGCCAAGCGCCCTTTTTATTCGGCTTCGCCACTTGGAGCCCGGCCCGGATCGTGCCGGGTGCGCTCATGCGCTGCACTTGCGTGGGCCAGCCGATCTCGGTGATCCACAGAGGCTTGTCGGCGTCGCCGTATTTCGCCATGACCGCCTTGAGCCCCGCGAAGCGCTCCTCGAGGTAGGATTCGGGCGCGGAGGGCTGGCCGTACGGGTGGATGTTCATGATGTCGAAACAGGATTTGGCACCGGCCTGATAGAGGCGCTCGATGAAATTGGTGGGCACGCCCGCGAAGCCGCCGACCGCGACGGAAAGCCCGGGATCAACGGCCTTGACGGTCTCGTACGTGGCGCGGAGCAGTGCCAGATGGTTCGTGGCATCGGGATCCTTCCAGAAGCCGGGGATGTTCTCCTCGTTCCAGACCTCTAGGACTGGAAGGCGCGAACGGTAGCGGGAGGCGATCGCGTGGACGTAGTTCGTCCAGCGGTCGAGGTTTTTGCACGACGGGCTCGCGAACGAGACGTTGTAGCCGAGAATCGGCAGCATCTGGACGCCGGCCTTCTCGGCGTTGGCAATCACGGCGTCGAGCGCGGAGAAATTCCATTCGCCGCCGGGGGTGCGCTGGATGCCGCTCCAGTCAAAGTCCGAACGCGCCCACGCGATGCCGGCCTCCTGCATTAGGCGGAACTCATTGGTTTGAATCTGCGACTCGCCGCCGCGCGTCACGTGCGCGCAAACGCCGTATGGGCTTGCGGCCGGTTGGGCATGGAGTGAGAACAGGGCGAGGACGGCGAGTGGGACAAAAACGGCGGCGTATCGCATACGAGAGTCTCCGTGCTGAAAAGAATCTTAACGGAGGCAGTGTAGCAGAAGCCGTTGCGGTCGTCGACGCGCCGTCAAAAAGACCCAAACTTCCTGCGGCAAGTATTCTTTTGAACGAACGAAGCTTTTGCAACGGCATGATTGCCGCGGCCCTTCGCGTTCCGTGTGGATCAAATCCGGCCATCCTCTTTTCGTTCCGCCGTCCACCCCTCAATCCGGCGGGACGCTAGTTGTTCTCTTTGACTGTCGGCACATCTGGAAAGCGTGCTTCGCCATCTGTTAGTGCAATAATTGCCATTGCAGGGCGCTCAACGTACACATTCTCGCTGGAGAACTGTAGAGCGGTGCCTCGCGTGGCGGCTCGAAGATCGGCTATTCCCTTTGGGTCATCGTAGCGTCTTGCCGCGATCGACCACCGATCTGCGGGGATGCCCGCGTCCCCCGGCTTAAATGACCGGTTCAATTCAACCCAGAGTCCGGGCCGCGTCGGCGTGATGTACGCGAGCGCGAACAGTTGCGCAAGGCCGTGAGGATAAGGCTTCGACAGCCCCGCGAAAAATGTGCCCTTCATGTCAAGGGCGTAAGCAAAATGTCCGCCCTGATCAGACCAGAACTTCCCCATGCCCTTGGCAATCCGAAAGGCCATCCGCCGAGCCTTGTCAGATTCCGCTTCCATGCCGACAGAACCGAAAAACATCGCGCCTTCCGACAACCCCTGATAAACCTCGACGTTGTCCATCAAGAACTTCATCGGATACTCCGGCTTCGCAATGGTGAGCCCATCGGTCTGTACGACAGCCTCAATGGCCGCATCATTGCCAAAATAGGGCACGGCCCAAACGGGGTTGCCATGGCCTTTCATGCGGATCAGGCCGTCCTTCATCTGGCAGCCGCGAATGATGGCCAGACAGTTCTCGACCGCGGCCCGGTCCTCCTTGATTTCTGGATTTTCTGTTCCGGCACCCGCGCCCCAAACGGGATGAAACGGCCACGACAAGACCGCAACAAGTGTGACCAGACGCAAGATGGGTTGCGTATTCATCAGTTGCTTTCGTCTGAATCCGCCATTGCCGTTTCGAGGCATGAGCGGCACAGTCCGTGAGTCAACCGGGGCATGGCATCGGCCTCGAATATCCTGCGGCGAGCCAAGCCCTCTTCGATCTCGACCCACTGGTCCGGCAAGACTTCCAATTCGTCATTTCCAACTCCTTCCCTGCTCAACGTTGGCAAGCGGCAATCCATTGCGAAGTTCGACCCGCATGTCGAACATCGGGACGAATTGGGGTCGTCTTTGTCATTGTATAATTCTCCCGCCCCTTCTGCCGTCAATCGCCTCGCGCATCCCGGCTGGGCGGCCGTTTGACCTAATGTACAAATACGGCCCCTATATCTTGCCCAGTTTGACAGTATAGTTGTCATCGAAGCTGGTTTCTTCTGGCGGGCGAAAGGTTGCGCGGACAACCTCGTCGCCCGTAACACTGCCAATCACCGCCCATATTGCAGCAGTTGCTATCATGATTGCCCTGCGTGTCCTCATTTTTGTCCTCCTCCTCTTGGTTTTATGGCCACCGCCTTGTTCGGCATGATCTACGCATAGGCAAGGCGCCCGCGGGGCTTGGGGATAGCCCTTCCAAGCTCGGACGCGGTTTCAATCCACTCACGGATGATTTGTTCAGCGTTTGAGAGCGCGTCCTGATAGGTCGGCCCGTCCGCCATGCAACCGGGAAGTTCGGGGACCTCCGCCACGTAGGAACTGTCCTCCTCGCTCCAGAAGATGATGATTTCGTATTTGTGATCCATGTTTCAGTCCTCCATCCGTAGCTTGTACTTCAGTAACAAATCGCGAACCTGCTTAACCTGATAGGCTTTGCCCATCCCTTTTTGGGGTTGAAGGTTAATGATTTCTTCGATTCCCTCCATCGTGAAGATATGGTGGTCGCCACGCACCCGGCGTTCAAACCCCAAACGGTTCAGCAACGAACACAAATCATCGAACGGCACATTCGAGTCCGAACGCCGCGTCATGATGTGTTCGTATACCTTTGCGTATTTGCCCATAGCACCTCGAAACACCGTTACTCTACCATCTGCTCGGGGTCATTCACAAGTCAAGCATTGCGCTCGACGTCCTTTCGACCGCCCGACTGCCTTTTCTTGTTTGCTCATTTATGGATGCCATCGCCTGAATAGACCGGCAAACAGCGTGATCGCCGTTGCCATCAGACCAATCATAAGGATCACAACCCTCGGTTTCACGTTTTTGATGCGTCCTGGGATAAAGGGATTAAACCGAATGAGCCACACCAATCCCCCAAAGACAAGGTGCATATGATACCTGTATGTACACGGACGCCGAATTGAGAAGCCCGGTGTCGTTTTCACAATGGAAGGCCGCGCTTGCGACTGATCCGGATGTGGCGGCGGATCGGCGGGACGCGTACAGGCGGGCGGTCATGGTTATCTCAAGCACCTGAAAGACCGGCATGTGCGGGCGTCCCTCGCGTCGGCAAAGGCGTACTTCGACGGGGAGAAGCCGGCTGGCCGGGACCGTGAGGAAGAGCGCGAGGCGGTGCGGTGGTTCTTCCGGGCGGCGAAACGGCGGAATACCGAAGGAGGAAGAAAAAACGCTGACCGTTCAACGCGCAACGCTCACTTAGTCGCTTACACTTGTCTTAATCGGCTACGTTTAGTCGATTCTCTTCGTCGGTGATTGCTTGAGGAAGAACGACTAAGCGGTAAGACGAAGTGTATCCGACTAAGTGGAGGGACTAAGCGTATCCGACTTCTGAACCCTGAACCCTGTCTCCTGATAGACGACGGGCGATCAGAAGCCGTAGCGGAGGCTGGCGTAGAGGTTGGTGTCTTCTTCGAACTGGCCGAAGAAGGTGTCGTCGCGCTCGCCGACGAAGATGTTGCCGCCGAGTTCGGCAATCCAGTGGTCGTCGATCTTGTAGTTGACGTTGGGGCGGAGGTAGGTGTCTCGGTCGGTGGGCGAATAGTAGGTGAAGAGTCCGACCTTGAGGTTCTGGCCCATCAGCAGGCGTGTGAGCCGGAATGTCACGACCTGCCGGTATTCGTCCGAGGGGTTCGTGCCGGCGGGCAGGGCGCGGCGGTAGGCGCCGTAATCCTGCATCTGCTCGACGTAGTACTGGAACCCGCCGGTGAGGTTGGGCATCAGTTCCTGCTCGTAGCCGGCGAGGTAGCGCAGTTCGCTGTTGCGGACGAAAGGGGCGTCGCCGTCGGGGTCGTCGAGCGAGCGGTACCAGCCGCTCTCGAGGCTGAGGATGCCGCGGGCGAACGGGCCGCGCGCGCTGCCGCCGAACTCCTGCAACCGCGGGAAGGTGGAGCGCCCGGTGGCGGGATCGACGCCGGCGGGGCTTTTCCAGAAGCCGTTGTAGCCGTAGGCGGCGATCTCGTAGGCACCGATGCTGCGGTAGAGGCGGGCGGCCCATTCGTCGTCGCGGAACGCGTCGTCGGGCGTGTCGGCGTCCACGGTGTCGTCGCGGCCGACGAGGCTCTGGCCGTTCCAGTAGGAGAGGCGCCGGCCGTCGATGTAGCGGTCGCTGTCGAAGCGCGGCGAGTAGATCAGGTCGAGGTTGGCCCAGTCGCTGAAGAACGCGGCCTTGGCGGAGTCGGAGGGGGCTTTCAGGTATTCGTCGTCGCGGCCGATGAAGAAGGCGTTCCAGTCCTTGGGGAAGAGGTCGTTGATGAAGAGCAGGTCGCCGGTGCCCCAGGTGTTGATCTGGCGGCCGAGCTTGAGGTCCATGAACTCGGCCGGGCGCAGGAGGAGGTTGGCTTGGCGCAGGTCGAGGAAGCCGTCGCCGCGTTCGAGATCGACGGTGTGACGGTCGAGCACGGGATCGCAGAGGAAGTCGGAGACGACCTTGACGGCGGCGCGGTCGCCGGCCTTGTCGAACTGCACCTGCAGCCGCGTCTCGCCGATGGAGGCCTCCTTCTCGTGGACGGCGTTCTGGAGGCGGACGCCGGCGCGGGCCTCCCAGAAGCCGCTCAGTTCGTCGGGCAGGAGCCGTTCGGACGGCGGGGCGGCCGCGGAAGCGCCGTCCTTCGGCGCCGCGTCCAGACCGGTCGGCAGGGCGGGTTCGGCTGCGGCGGACGGCGCGGGCGCGCCGAGGCCGGAGGGCAGCGCGGGTTCCGCCGGTGCGGGCGCGACGCCCAGTCCGGCGGGGAGGGCGGGCTCGGCGGAGGCGGTCGGCTGCGCGGCGGGGGAGGCAAGGCCGAGCGGCAGCGGCGGGTCTTCGGCGAGGGCGGCGAGAGCCGACAGCCCCACGGCGAAAACGCGCGCTTTCACGGCCAAGTCTGTGTTTGTTCTCATGCTTCAGCGCAGTTGCGCGCGGGGCGGGTTGCGCAGGTAGCGCTCGGTGAAGACGTCTTCGGTGAGGTCGACGTTGTACTCGACTTTGGAGTAGGTGATGGTGGTCGTGCTGCCGGTGCGCAGGTCTTTCATCTCCGACTTGGTGACGGTGGGGAAGCCTTGGATCGTCTGGACTTCGAGGGCTTGGGCCTCGCGGATCTTCTCGCCCTTGGCGTCGTAGTACTCGGCCTTGACGGGGATGAAGGTGGCCTTGTGGACCCACATCTTGTAGGAGGCGAACTCGACCGACTTCGGGTCCTTGGGGGTGTTCTTCAGAACGTAGTAGGTCGCGCTCGTCTCGGCCAGCTCGTGTGTGTCGGCGTCGGTGCCGCGGCCGGAGACGTCCTCGTAGAAGAAGTCGGAGCCGACGAAGCTGGTGCGCTTGTCGGAGGCGGCGATGCGCTTGACGAGGTTGAGGCCGGGGAGGAAGAGCCAGCGGTCGTCGTCGCTGCCGACGTGCTTGTGGACGAGGTAGGCGGTCTTGTTGACGTCGGCGGGGCGCTCGAAGTAGACGTAGAAGTCCTGGTCGCCGGCGAAGGTGTCGGAGGTATCGCCGGCGGGCTCGAGGTCGAGGCGCAGGATGGTGAACTCGCGCGTGCGTTCGCGGCCCTGGGCGTCCTTGATGGACATGGCGACGCGGGCGCGGCCGCTTTTGCCTTGGTAGTAGGCGGCGTGGTTGGCCTTGGCGACGAGCTCGTCGACGCCGGGGGCGGGCGACTGGGCGCCGGCGGTTGCGGCGGCGGCCAGGAGGAGGGCGAAGAGCGTGTTTTTCATGATGGGGTCCTTTCGGCGTCGGGGGCTTGGCGGGCCAAGCCCGGTCAGAGTCTTCGGCAGGCGTCGCGGCGGCCGTTGAGGTAGCAGGCCAGCGCGATCGCGGCGATGCAGGCGAGGCTTGCGTAGGAGACGGCGGTCCAGGTGACGTCCCAGAAGAGCTGCACGTTGAGCGCGACGGTGAGCACGCCGGAGAGCGCGGCGAAGAAGCAGGTGCCGCAGCGGCAGGTCACGCTGCCCGGCCCGCTCTGGAAGAGGCGCTTTTCGAGCAGGGCGATCAGCGCGGGCAGGAGGAAGAGGGTGGCGACGCCGGCGGCGAGGAGGATGGCGGCGATGAAGATGCCGACGGTCTGGTAGGGGACGAGCGGCGCGGCCAGCAGCGGCAGGAAGCCGACGCCGATGACGATCACGTTGCGGGTGATGGCGCGGGCGGGCTCGCCGAACATGGGGCCGGAGGCGGCCTGCCACGAGCCGTACTTCGGGTAGAGTTCGCGGGCGCGGGAGATGAAGTGGATGGCGTAGTCGACGGCCATGCCGAGGCTGAGGGCGGAGAGCACGGCGACGGGCATGTCGTAGTCCTTGCCGACGAGGCCGATGACGCCGTAGATGAGCCCGATGGTGACGGTGAGCGGGATCATGGAGAGGATGCCCCACAGCGCGGAGCGGAAGAGCACGATCATCATGAACCAGACGGCGGCGAAGCTCCCGAGGAAGGAGACCATCATGCCGTAGACCATCTTCTCCTGCCAGATGACGTTGATGTAGGTGAGGCCGAACCAGCGGGCCTTGAGGGGCACGGGCGGCGGATTGGCGGCGAGGCAGGCGTCGACGGCCCGCACAATGGTCTTCATGTCTCGGTTGTCGCCGCTCTTCTGTTGGATCCAGAGGCTGGTGCGGCGCCAGGTGTCGGTGCGGACGAAGTGGGCGAGGTCCTGCGGGCGGTGCGAACTCTCGTACTGCATGACGGTCTGGGCGACGCCCTCGCGGGTGTCGGGGATGCGGAAGAACTCCGGCTTGCCCTCCATCAGCTCGCGGTAGACGGTGCGCACGAGGTCGGCGATGGAGTTGCTCTTGCCGACGAGCGGGCGGCCGTCGGGGCTGCGGATCGCGAGGAGGCTGTCCTGAAGGCGCGCGATCCAGTTGAGCACGGCGGGGTCCTTGAAGGTCTGGCCGCTCTGGGCCTGCTCGCTGACGAAGAGGCCGGCGGCGTCCCAGGCGTCGAGCTGGGCGTTGGGGGCGGCGTCGGACTTGGTTTGGACGAAGGTCTGGAGACCGGCGAAAAAGGCGTCGCGGTCGCGGGCCGTGCGGTTGAGCGATTCGGCCTCGGCGCGCAGGGCGGCGAAGACGGCGTCGGCGTCGGCGACCTTTTCGGCGCGCAGCTTGGCGAGGCGTTGGTCGAGGGCTGGGGCGAGGGCGTCGGCCGCGTGCGGCGGCTGGGGCAGGGCGTCGGCGGGCTCGAAGGCGAGGTAGCCCATGTAGGTGCCGCCGAAGTGGGCGTTGAGCACGCGGTCGGCGACGCGGATCGCGTGTTTGGGCTCGAACCAGTTGACGGGGTTGTCGTTGATGACGATGCGGCTGATGCCCCAGGCGGCGCCGACCGAGAGCAGCAGCGCGGCGGCGAGGATCGGCTTGGCGTAGCGGTGGGTGGCCGCGCCGAGCGCGCGCAGGACGCGCGTCATGGCCGAGTGCGACTCGGCCTCGGCGTTGTGCTCGGTGAGGCCGAAGTTCGCCAGCGAGTCGGGGCGGATGAACATCACCGAGGCGGGCACGAAGGTCACGGTCCAGAGCCAGGCGATCATGACGCCGACGGCGATGAAGACGCCGAAGACCTGCACGGGCGGGATGGGGGTGAGGGCGAGGGAAAGGAAGCCGACGGCGGTGGTCAGGCTGGTGTAGAGCATCGGGGTGAAGAGCGTGTCCATCACCTGCCGGATGGCCTTGGCGCGGTCCTTGGTCTCCTGATAGCGGTCGAAGAACTCCGAGAGGATGTGGATCGAGTCGAGCACCGAGATGGGCATGATGAAGATGGGGATCATGCTGCTCATGATGTGGACCGTGTTGCCGGTGGCGATGAGGAGCGCCATGGTGGCGAGGCAGCTGACCACGGCCACGATCATGGGGGCGAGGATGAGGACCAGCTTGCGGAAGAAGGCGAGCAGGAGGAGGAAGATGATCAGCATCGCCAGCGGCGCGGAAATGGCCATCTGTACGAACATCTCCACGCCGAAGGTGTCCTCCGCGATCGGCAGCCCGGTGATGTGGTACTGGTCATCGGTGGCGAAGGTCGCGATCTTCTCCTTCAGCTTTTTGGCCACCGCGTAAGAGAGGTGTTTGTCGGACAACGGAATGTAGAGCGCCAGCGCGCGCCCGTCTTCGGAGACTAGGGTTCCCTTCATGAACGGCAGCTTCATCGCCTTCTCGCGCACGGCGCGGGCGGCTTCTGGGGTGGCGGGCGGCTGGGGCATGAGCCACTCGAAGCTCACCGCGCCGAGTCCGCCCTGCTGGACGTTGTCGACGGTCGAGGGCGCGATGACGTCCACGCCGATCACGCCGGCCTTGGGGTCGTCCTTCACGCCGACCGCCTCGCCGCGCAAAGTCTGCGCGAAGGCGGTCAGCTCGCTCACCTCACGGAGCGTGGCGGGGTTGAACACGTAGTCCGGCGCGCGGTCGTTGACGACACCGACCACGAGCATGTCGTAGAGCGCGAACTCGGCCTTCATGTCGCGGTGAAAGACGCGGACCGGCTCGTGCGGAGAGAGCATGTTTTCGGGGTCGGTGTCGACCTTCGCGGCGTGCAGGAACGGGAAGGTCTTGGGCGCGACGGTCGGCAGGGCGGCCACGAGCACGAGTGCCGCGGTCGAGGCCGCCATCGCCCACGCGATTGCCCGAGGGTGTTTCACGCACGCATCCATGATTCGACCCATCATGACATCTGCTCCTCTTCTCGACGGCTCCGTCTGCCGGTTACGCGCGAATCACGTGGTTACGTAGCGCCTTCTCGTTGGACGAGACCCCGCCCGCCTCTCGCGCGGCCGACGATCTTCGCCGAACATTTCGGCCAAGAGGCCCACATTCATGCCGGCGGTGATATACACGTTGCCGTTCGTTTTGTAAACACAGATTCGTCCGCCTTCACTGTTCCGCGGCCGATCCGATGGCCTGCACCAGAGTTTCCAGATTCTGCACGCCCACGAACCGTTGGACGGGCTTGCCGTCTTTGAAGACGATGAGCGTGGGAATACCGCTCACGCCGAACCGTTCGGTCGTCGCTTGGTTCTCGTCGACATTGACCTTGGCGACGATGGCCTTGGCGCCGACTTGCTCGGCCACCTTCTCGACGATGGGTCCCTGCGCGCGGCAGGGGCCGCACCACGGCGCCCAGAAGTCCACCAACACGGTTCCCGAGCCCACGGTCTGTGAGAAGTTTTCATCCCGTATCTCTTTTATGTTCGTGCTCATGGTCGTTGTCCTTTCTGTTGTTTTCCGTTTATGACGGCTATCCCTCAAACAGAAAGCGCGCCAACAGCGCAAAGTATTTATAAATATCTTATATTCAGTATATTATAACATTCTAGCAAACCCATTCAATATTGTATTTGCAATGAACCGGATCTTGCCGTCTTGCAATTGCACGCTTGGCCGGTTGTCCCTGATTCAACGGCGCTTGTCAGATTTGATCCGCGTGGAAAAGCGATGCCGCGTTTTGCTTGTCACCGCATTCCAGAAGCGAACATGGCCTTCGTCAGGATCTTGAGGAGGCGGTGAAAAGACGCCATGCGCGGCCTTCGCGCGCGAGCAAGTCGTCGGCTTCGGTCGGCCCCAACGAACCCGCCGCATAGGTGTGCAGCGGATAGGCGGCGGGGTCGTGTTGCCAAGCGTCGAGGACAGGGGTGAGAAGCCGCCACGAGGCGTCGATGACGTCTTCGCGCACGAACAGCGTGTGGTCGTGCAGCATGGCGTCGAGCAGCAGCCGCGCGTAGGCGTCGGGCGCGGGCGAGGCGTCGAGTTCCGAGTAGTCGAAGTGCAGGACCATGTCGCCGACGTTGAGCTTGGGACCCGGTCGTTTGGCTTGGAGCCGCAGGCAGGCACCCTCCCGTGGCTGGACGCACAGCGTGAGCGCGTTCGGCGGCAGCGCTTCCGGCGAGGCGGAGAAGATCGAGTGCGGCACGCGTTTGAAGACCAGCGTGATCTCGGTGGTGCGCGCCGCGAGACGTTTGCCGGCGCGCAGGTAGAAGGGCACGCCGCGCCAGCGCCAGTTGTCGATGAAGAACCGGGCGGCCGCGAAAGTTTCCGTCATGGAGCCGGGGGGGGGCGCCGGCCTCTTGCGGTAGCCGGGCTGTCCGGCGCCGGCCGTGTATTGGGCGCGCACCACGTCGCGCGCGACGCGCTCGGGCGTGAAGGGGCGGATCGCCTGAATCACCTTCAGCTTTTCGGCATGGAGGGCATCCGCCGTAAAGGATGCGGGCGGTTCCATCGCCACGAGTGCGAGCATTTGGAGCAGGTGGTTCTGGAACATGTCGCGCAGCAGGCCCGCGCGGTCGAAGTAGGCCGCCCGTCCTTCCAGCCCCACCGTCTCGGCGACGGTGATTTGGACATGGTCCACGCTCTGGGCGTTCCAGACCGGCTCAAAGAACACGTTGGCGAAACGCAGCATCAAAATATTTTGCACCGTCTCTTTGGCGAGGTAGTGATCGACGCGGAAAATCTGTTCTTCGCGCACGAAGCGGTGGAGGAAGGCGTCGAGTTCGGCGGCGGAGGCGGTGTCGGCACCGAAGGGTTTTTCGAGGGCGATGTGGCGCCACGGTCCGTCCGGGCTGGACTCGTTCAGCAGGCCCGCCGCCGCGAGCCGCTCGATGAGCGGTCGGCAGGAGTCGGGCGGCGTGGCGAAAAAGTAGAGGCGGTTGAAGGGTGCGGGCGTCTCGAGCGCATCGAGTTTCGTCAGATGGTCGGCGAGGGTCTCGAACGTCGCCGCGTCGGCGGGGTCGGTCCGGGCGTAGGAGACGCGCGCCAGAAACGCGTCCCGCGCGCGGCCGCGGCGACCGATTTCGGCAGGGCGGCTGCGGCGAGTGCGCGGAAAGACGCGTCGTCGAGGGGTGTGCGGCCGCAGCCGACGATGCGCGCACTCGCGTGCAGCAGGCCGAACGCGTCGAGTTGCAGGAGGGAAGGCAGAAGTTTGCGCCGCGCGAGGTCGCCGGTTGCTCCGAAGAAAACGAGCACGCAGGGCGCGGGCGCGATTTCGAAACTGAGCGGGGACAGAGGCGGCATGGAACCCATAAGCGGAGTTCTCCTGTGAATAGTGGGCAAAAAAACAATTCAATTGGCGTTAACCATAATGTCCAAAGGCAAACAGTCTGTCAACTGCCGAGGATTGGCAAAATTAGCTTTCCCGCCTATCCAATTTTGGTAACATAACTCCTTCACAAGTTGAGAAGGAATGTCAATGAACTTGAATACACTGTTGAATGCGACGATCGCCAAAGGTGCGGGTCGTGTAGTGCGGAAACCGCTGGCGGCTTTGCGGCACGATGTGGCGGAACTGAAGCGGACGGTTAACGCGCTGAAGCGCGAGGTGGCCAGATTGCGGAAGACCGCGCCGTCTGTGGAGGCGGCGGCCGTCGTCGGGACTTCGGACGAGGGCGCGGAGATGGCGCGCATGCGTCCCTCGGGCGCGATGGTGCGCAAGCTGCGTGCGAAATTGGGGGTGACGCAGGCCGAGTTCGCGAAGCTGGCGGGCGTGTCGACGCTGTCGGTCTCAAAGTGGGAGCGGACCGATGGGCGGATCAAACTGCGCGGTCATACGGTGGCGGGGCTGGGCCGCGTGCGCGGCCTCAGCAAGCGGACGGCGCGCAAAGAACTGGATATGAAATCGGAGTAGCGCAAAGGCAAGGGGAACGCATGAAGGGAGGCATGTTCGCTGGCCTGTTGGTGACGGTCGCCTGTGCGGCGATGGCTCAGCAGCCGGTCTCGCTGTTCGACGGCAAGACGCTGAAGGGCTGGAAGGTGGTCACGTGCGAGGCGGAGGTTGTCGACGGGGCGATCCTGCTCAAGGCCGGGAATGGCTTCCTGCAGGCGGAGAAGGACTACGCCGACTTCGTGTTCGAGTGCGACTGGAAGGCGCTCAACACCAACATGTGGGATTCCGGCGTCTATTTCCGGGCCGGCGACCCGCAAGGAAAATTCCCTTGGCCCAAAGACTATCAGGTGAATATGCGCAAGGGCCAGGAAGGGACGATCGGCGGCGTGGACAAGGCCAAGGCGGCGGGCCTCTATAAGCCGGGCGCGTGGAACCACTACAAACTGACCGTGAAAGGCGAGACCGCCGAGCTGGATTTCAACGGCGAGAAAGCTTGGACGCGCGGCGGCATCAAACCCGCGAAAGGCCATCTCTGCCTGCAGGCCGAAGTGCCGGGCGGCGGCCAGTTCCTTTTCAAAAACATCACGATCATCGATCTCGGCCCGAAGGAGTAGGGGGAGGCCGGCCGCACGCCCCGGAAAACTCTCGCCAACCAGAAAGGGGTGCGCGAACCTGATTGCGTCGCGGTGGAGCGTTGCGTCTACGTGATGTGCGTCCGACTATTCTGGCTTTGTCGCGCACTGGGGCGAGCCGCGAGGACTCATTCTCCAACAGGTGGTATCACCACGAGCGGCGCCAGGGTCGTTTGAATACGCTCGGCGGCTTCAAGAGACAAATGGGAGCGGTCCGTTTCTTCGAGGATAAACGTCCTCATATCGTGACGCCTTCACGCCGAATCGTATTGAGTAAGGGATTGTCGAAGATCCTGTGAATATGTCTGGACTTGATCGAGGATCACCAGCGCATCCACGTCGCTTTCTGGCGTGTCATCGCCGCGCACGACGGAACCAAAGAGCACGACATTCTTCAACCGAATCCCGAATGTCGCATGCAAATCAGCTTTGATCTCGCTTAAGAGTTCCTTGCTAAACATGGTGACCTCTCTAGGTAGAGGGTTATAATAAATGAGAAAGTTCAAATCGTTGGGTATCGTAGTGGTTCTTCTAACAGTGATTGGAGTAGGTGTCTTCTTGAAATGGCAATATGATCGGCAATGCAAGAAAATACTGTTTGTTGACGGCAACCCTGTTACCGTTGCTGTCTATAAGCTTCCCTTACCGCTGAAAATTGACATCCTTTATAAAGGGGGGATGGATTTGGATGCCTATCCGTGGATAAGACCTCTCATGTTTCAAGTCAACGCTTTCGAGCTGACGATTCCGGAAAGTGATTGGCCAAAATATGTTGACGTTGAGTTTACGAAAGAGCGTTATGAAGGAATGAGAGCATACGCGATCAGAATGAAAAAGGCGGTTGAAGAAAACACGGGCCATTGGGGTGGATTATATAATGAAATCACACATGTTGTGTGGTGCCGACAACCAGATGCCGAGATTCTTTCATTCCACTTGGTAGCTAAAAAGGAAAATGGTGAGGCGCAAGGAGGTTCACGATATCAAATAGTGTGCCGGGTGGATGGGGTATGGAAAATTTCTGGGAAAATTTCCTCAAAAGAGCGAGTGGAATTAATTTATAAAACACATGAGATGGCTATGAGAGCAGTTGAGGAGGGTACGCTTAAGGTTCGATCTGCAAAGGAATTGAAATAGGTGATGCTCGCGGACAACCGTGTCGTTTCACAGACCACCGCCACCAACGGCGTGACGGTCGGTTGCGGCATCGGCTGCGGCTCGACCTACAGCGAGTTTGACACCCAGGGCCGCACAACCCTTTCAGTGGACGCGCAGGGCCGCACCAACCGTACCTCCTATAGCTTGGACAACAGAACAATCACCCACACCGACCCCGCAGGCGCGGTCGTTGTCGAGAACTATGCCACCGACGGCTCTTTGCTCTCCCGCACCGGTACCGTGATGCGTGCCGAGTACTACACGCGGGGCGTGGACGCGGCCACCGGTACGCGCTGGGAGAAGACGATTTATGGATCTCCGACGGGTGCTGAAGGGAGGCAAAGGGGTTGTATCTGGACATAGGACATTGCTCATCCTTTCTCCTTAAGCGCAAGCATCACCTTGCGGTGGAATCGATTTAGTTTCTTGTCGCCGGACAGCCTTGAACGCATGCGCTGGACGGCTTTGGAGACATCCTCCAAAATGTTCCCGGTCGCGGTCATTCTCGAAAATCTCCTTCAGGAACATCCCGCGCGTGGTGATGTGATACCACCCGCCTTCCACATCGTGTCTGAGTTGCCTTGGCATGGTCGGACTGTATCAAACGCCGCAGGATTGTTCAATCCTTTTTTGTCCTATGTCCAGATGCGACCCCTCTTCGCTCCTTATGGGCGATTGTGCCTGTAAGAGACCCCGCCGCGGAGGCCTCCGCGGCGGGGTTGGGCGGATGAGCCTGTATCGTCCTTGGTGCCTGACACCGTCGGATAGCAAAGGCCTCCTCCCCGTTTTGTACAGGTCGTACAGTTGCATGGGCGACGTTAGCAGCGTCAGCCCGCA
>Ga0172375_10002712_pt1 | contig 27360 bp, 25 predicted proteins | sample LakKiv1m_FD_114537 | JGI IMG/M metagenome (GOLD analysis project Ga0172375, IMG submission 114537) | Freshwater microbial communities from Kabuno Bay, South-Kivu, Congo - kab_092012_11.1m | ecosystem: Environmental > Aquatic > Freshwater > Lake | place: Democratic Republic of the Congo...
CATTAAAATCTATTTCACCCTTAATATACCGCTGCGTGAGGCTGTCAATAACAAGCCTGAAGCCCACAGGGTCTTTTATCAGGGTTGTTATATCCCTGAACATTATTCCTTTCTTCGGGTAATCAGGCACTGTCCTTATCTTTGATTTAATCGGCATTATTTCCTCCTTATGCCTGCCCCTGTTTAACGGGGATTGCAGGTTTCGCAGTGTTCGTATTTTATCTTCCCTATCGTGTGAAGAAGAAGTCTTTTAACATTGTCCGCGTTCTTTTTCATTATCGAGACAATCATCTCCCATGTGACAGGCTCCTCGCCCTCTTTCCAGCAGTCATAATCGGTTGACATGGCAATGGACTGATAGCAGATGCCAAGTTCCCTTGCGAGTATGACTTCCGGCACGGTTGACATATTTATCACATCAGCGCCCCAGCTTCTGAACATGTGCGATTCCGCCTTTGTGGAAAATCTCGGGCCTTCAATCGTGATTACGGTTCCTTTTGAATGATGTCTGAGTTTAAGCTCCTTTGCTGATTTTGTTAAAAGCACCCTGAGTTCTTTGCAGAAAGGCTCTGCCATAGGCGTGTGGATTACTTTCTCGTCGTGGAATGTCAGCGCCCTGTGCCTTGTGTGGTCAATGAACTGATCCACAAACACAAGGTCTCCGGGTTTTATGTTCTCTCTCAGAGAGCCGACTGCGGTTGTGGCAAGTATGTGCGTGCAGCCTTCTTTTTTAAGCGCGTAAATGTTGGCCCTGAAATTTACGCCTGTCGGATAAATTGTATGGCCTTTTCCGTGCCGGGCCAGTATAACGACGTCAACCCCGCCTATCTTTCCTATTGTGAGAGGAGAGGAAGGTTTTCCGTAAGGAGTTTTTACATTTTTTTCTTTCTTATTCTTTATCAGCCTAGGGTCATCCATGCCCGAGCCGCCTATGATGCCGATTTTTATTTTAGCCATTGCCTCTCCTTTACGAGATAAGAATTTGCTTAAACAAGATAAAAGAAGAAGGAAGTTAAAGTCAAGAGATAAAAAGTTAATGGTGAGATGTTCTAATGAAGATATTCTTCTATGCCTGTCTGCTCTCTCAGCCTCTGGTAAATGACTTCCGCTATGTTGAAAAGGTTTATGGTATCTTCCTTGTTATAAAGCTTTAAAAGAGCGAGAGCATCGGAGCTTCCGTTTTGCGCCTGTTCCCATAATTTCACGGCGTCATAACCGTTCATGCCCTGCACGCTCTCGTCGCGCTCAATTCCAAATTCAGCCTCAAGCTTTTTTAGCCCTCCCTGAAAACCCGTCATCCTCGCCCCGAAACAAAGATCAAAATGAGGTATCTCAAACTGAAGGCCAGACATAGACCTAAGAAGAAACGGCACGTCAAAGGCCACGCCGTAAAAGGTTATAAGATATTTGTACACGGAAAGCTCTTTCATGAGGTTTTGAGAAGTTAGCCCGTTACCCCTCATAAGGCATTTGTAATCAAAGCCGTTATAAAGCCCGACTATTGTCGCGTATCCGCCTTTATCAGGCATAAAACCGTTTGTCTCTATATCAAGGCAAACGGCGTCTCCCCTGAATTTTTCGAAGAGGCGCCAGTGGTCTCTTCTTTTGACATTCTTCGCAAAATATTCAGCGTTTGAGGCGCTGAGGGCCTGCGAGGCGGATGAAAGATGCCGGTTAAAGCGCGCCTTTTTGCCTTCGGTTATAAAATTAATATCATCGGTATTGATGAAATCATCCCATGTAAGGATACCGTTTCTCCAAAGCCGCTTTTCAAGTTTGATTCCAATGCCGTTAAGAATACTAAATGTGTTTTTTATCATTAAACCCCGAGCGCTTCTTTCGTTAGTTTCTCCGCAGCTTCAAACACCGACATCTTCTCTTCTTCGGTCCTTGCCTCAATATAAAATCTCACCTTGGGTTCCGTTCCCGAGGGCCTTATCATCAGCCATGAGCCGTCATCAAAGACAAGCTTTGTTCCGTCGATTATAATAACATCACTGACTGTTCTTTTGTTTCCCGCGATATCGAGCGATGTTCCGATCTTATACTTTTCCCCTATGACGGAAAGTTTTTTGAGCAACGGTTCTCCGGCAAGGGAACGGTCAACCGCTATGCCGGAGCGGTCTGGATAATAATGACCGAACTCATCCATTATATCTTTGAGGTATTCGCTCAGGTTTTTCCCTGTCACAGCCATCATCTCTATCGCAAGCAGCAAGCCGAATATCGCGTCCTTCTCAAGCGTGTGATTAAAACCTGTCAGACCATCGGATTCTTCAAACGCGACTACCGCCCGCTCTTTGGCAGTCCGCAGCATATAGGGCCTGAAATTTTTAAATCCGACCTTTGTTTCTATCACAGGCATTCCGAATTTTCCGGCTATCGCGTTAAGAAGATTGCTCGTGCCGGCAGATTTTACAGCCGCTCCTGAAATCCCTTTGTGAACATGCAGAAAATGAAATGCCATGGCCCCGAAATAATTCATCGGTATCTGCATGTTTGCGTCAGCATACCTTATGCGGTCGCCGTCAGGGTCCATAATGACGCCCATTCTGAATTTGGCATTACTTTCCTTTAATGCCTTTTCAACGCCTTGCATATTTTTCTGCGATGGCTCGGGCGCAACCCCGTCGAAAAGATAATCATCCTCAGTCCTTAAGAATTTCAATTTTGCATCCTGCATCTTGCATCCTGCATCGTGCAAGATTCTTTGTATTTTTCCCCTTGTCGCGCCGTGGACATTGTCAACGCAGATCAGGCAGTCCTCATTGTCTATAAAATTTTTAATTTTTTCCAAATCAAGGGTTTTTCTCTCATTTATATATTTGATATAAAGGGCTGTAAGGTCAACCTTATCTATGCCCTCTGGGATAATACGCTCAATAATTTTATTTTCCTTCATCATCCTGTTTGCAATCTCTTCTATCTTTGACGTAATCTCAGAACCTGCTGCGCCTCCATCCGAAGGATTAAACTTGAACCCGGCATAGTTTGCCGGATTATGAGAAGGCGTGAGGTTAATAGAGCATGCAGCATTCGTCATCTCGATTCCCGCTGAAAACTCCGGAGTCGCCGCCTCTCCTGAATACCATGTCTTTATGCCTTCTTTTTGAAGCAGGCCTATAACTTCCATCGCGAAATCATGGCCGAGAAACCTGTTGTCATGTCCAACAATAACGCCGCGCGCTTTCACATCCTCAAAACCTGAAATACCCAATGCCTGCATAAGAGGCTTATCCGCCTTCTTAAACATTTCTATAATTGCGGAGGTAACAATGCGGAGATTGTTGAATGTAAAATCAGTCCCTATCTCGCCGCGCCACCCCGATGTGCCGAAAACAACCTTTGCCAGAGACGTATTCTCTCCCGCAAACTTCTCTATGATAGAAAGCAATCCTCTGTTTTTTGAGACGTCAGAGAGTATCTCTTTCCAGCATGAAGCGGCGTCTTTGAAATCTTCTGTCATTTATTCTCCCCAAATTATTAGTATGTAGCTGAATATCTTTGAGCGACATCAGGGATTTTTCGTTGACGTTCTTGGCTAATGAAGCGTTACAGCCGCAACTGTCTGAACCCGAAGGGTGAGTTTTGCGGATGTAGCGTAATTGGCCTTAGAACGACAGAAAAATCCCTGCAAAAAGCGAAAAGATGTTCGGCTACAGGCTACAATATAAAATTTCATACTAAAGCGAAAAGATGTTCGGCTGAATAATGTCATGCTAACCCTTTTTCCCAATCAACTCTTTTGCCTTCATAATAACATTCTCAACCGTAAACCCAAATTTTTCAAGAACAACATTTCCCGGCGCTGAAGCGCCAAACCGGTCCACCCCTATTATCACGCCGTCCATCCCCACATACTTATGCCAGCCGTGAGACGCGCCTGCTTCAATAGCAATCCTTTTTTTAATCTCTCGGGGAAGCACCGTGTTTTTGTACTCGTCAGGCTGGTTCTCAAATATCTCCCACGAGGCCATGTTCACAACGCGCACATCAATAAATTCAGCATTGAGTTTTTCATAAGCGGCAAGCGCGATATGCACCTCAGAGCCTGTTGCTATCAAGATAATCTCAGGCATGCATGACGAACAATCCGCGATAACATAAGCGCCCATCGCAAGTTCAGAGGCGGATTTATATCTTTGCCTGTCAATCACCGGCACTTTCTGCCTTGTCATTATCAGCGCAACCGGGCCGCTTTGATGCGCAACCGCAATTTTCCACGCCTCCGCCGCCTCATTGGCATCAGCAGGCCTGATGACCGTGAGATTAGGCATTGCCCTTAAACTTGAAAGATGCTCTACAGGCTGGTGGGTCGGCCCGTCTTCTCCAAGCCCTACAGAGTCATGCGTGAAGACATAAATAACATGAAGCTTCGTCAACGCCGCAAGCCTTATGGCAGGCCTCATATAATCCGAAAAAATTAAAAATGTGCTTGCAAACGGAATCAACCCTCCGTGAAGCGAAATTCCGTTGGATATCGCCGCCATCGCGTGTTCGCGCACGCCATAGGCAATGTTTGCCCCTCCATATCCCCATTCACCGGAGACTGCTCCCTGAACCTTATCATCTCCGTCTCGGTTTCGAGTCGCAACGACAGGCGGCTGAAAATTCCCTTTACCTTTTAGCGCCGTGTTCGTTGACGGATTCAAATCAGCAGATCCGCCGGTCAAGGATGGAATATATTTTGCCGTTGCATTCATAACCTGCCCGCAGGCAGCGCGCGTTGCGATGCCCTTTGCGTCGGGAGGAAAAACCGGAATATCCTTATCCCATCCATCAGAGAACCTTGAGTTCATCATGTTATCCAGCTCAGCCATAAGTTCAGGATATTTTTTTGAATATGACTCAAGCCTTTCATTCCATTCTTTTTCGAGTTTTGCGCCCTTCTCTATAACATGCCTGAAATGCGCGGACGCCTCTTCAGGAACGTAAAATTCAGGTTCAAGCGGCCAGCCCAAGTTTTTCTTCGTGGCTATTACCTCATCAGGGCCGAGAGGGCTGCCGTGAACTTCAAATGTATCATGCTTCTGCGGGCTGCCGAAACCTATATGAGTCCTCACGGAAATCAATGAAGGCTTATCAGCCTCTAACTGGGCATTTGCAATGGCCCGTGAAATATCCCTTATGTCATTTCCGTTTTCAACACTCTGAACATGCCAGCCGAATGCCTCAAACTTTTTGCATACATCCTCGGTAAAAGTCAGTTTCGTTTCTCCAGCAAGGGAGATATGGTTATCGTCATAAAGATATATTAGTTTGCCCAACTTTAGGTGTCCCGCGAGTGACGCCGCCTCAGAGGAAATCCCTTCCATCAAATCGCCGTCGCTCACTATCGCATATGTGAAATGATTCACTATCTCAAAATCAGGACGATTAAATTTTGCCGCAAGAAACCTTTCCGCAATCGCCATGCCGACGCCGTTGCCGAATCCTTGTCCGAGCGGCCCGGCAGTGCATTCAACTCCTGAAGGCGTTTGATACTCTATATGCCCCGGAGTTTTGCTTTCCCATTGCCTGAAGCGCTTAATCTCGTCTATCGATAAATCATATCCAGAAAGATGAAGAAGCGAATAAAGAAGAGCTGAACCGTGTCCCGCCGAAAGCACAAACCTGTCCCTGTCTTGCCATTTTGGATTTTTAGGATTGTGCCTATGAAATTTTGTCCATAACACATACGCCATCGGCGCGGCGCCCATAGGCATTCCGGGGTGGCCGGATTTTGCCTTCTCCACCATGTCAACCGAAAGCATCCTGATGGTATTTATGCAGAGCTCGTCAAAATTCATTACAATATATTATCAGATTGACCGATAAAAACAACCTGAACCTCATAGAGACGATGAGTTTAATAAAGAGAAAATTCATTCTGAGAAGTTTTAAGAGAGTTGAACAATAAGAAATGGCTCCCGGGGAGGGATTCGAACCCCCGACAGGGTGGTTAACAGCCACCTGCTCTGCCGACTGAGCTACCCGGGAAATTATTGTTTTGGGGAAAGTTTATTATATAACAAAACTTGGATACTCTGTCAAACAACCTGCCTGTATATATTGATTGCAGATTAAAGGCAAAGGTATAATGTCTCCAGTCATGAATTCCCTTCAGGAAAAAATTATCCGAAGGATCAAAAGCAACGGGCCTGTCACATTTGAGACCTTCATGGAAATGGCTTTATATGAGCCTGAACTCGGATATTACGCATCACAAAATACAAAGATCGGGAGAAAAGGAGATTTTTATACAAGCCCGCATCTTCATCCGGTATTCGGTGTAATGATAGGGAAACAAATAGAAGAGATGTGGGAGCTGATGGGAAAGCCTAATAATTTTCAGATAATCGAGATGGGCTCAGGAGCGGGCTATGTGTGCAAAGACATGCTTGAATATCTAAGTGCCTCAAGATGCAGGATACAAGACGCAAGAGAAGAAAAAGAAATATTTAAAAACCTTCAATACATAATTGTTGAGATTAATCCTGCAATGAGGGAAAGCCAGAAAACTTTCCTTTCTGAGTTCTCGGATAAAATTAAATGGGTCTCAGCCCTGGAAGAGATTAATGCCGTCAAGGGCTGTATCTTTTCCAATGAATTATTAGATTCGTTCTCTGTGCATCTCATTGAAATGGATGATGAGATTAAGGAGATATTTGTTAATGCGGATGGAGAAAATTTTGTCGAGGCAAAACAAAAACCAAGCACAAAAGAGATAACAGACTATATCAAAGAGTTTTCCATTGAGATCCAAAAAGGCTATAGAACCGAGATAAATCTGAAAATTAAAAAATGGCTTGATGAAATTAACAATGCATTAACAGAGGGTTTTATTCTGACAATAGACTATGGTTATCCGGCATGGGACTATTACAGCGAAGACAGAAACAGGGGCACGCTCCTCTGCTATCACAGGCATCAGACAGTTGGAAACCCCTATCAGAACATCGGAGAGCAGGATATCACTGCCCATGTCAACTTCTCATCATTAAAAAAATGGGGGAGCGAACTCGGGATAAAGACAATCGGCTTTTGCCAGCAGGGAACCTTCCTTGTCTCACTCGGCATTGATGATGTAATCGCCCGAATATACAAAGACTCCCCCGATTATTTATTTGAGATCGCAAGGATCAAAAAACTGATTCTTCCAGGGACGATTGGAGAAACGCATAAGGTAATAATTCAATATAAAGGCAAGGGGCAACCTGAATTAAAAGGGTTTTCCATGAAAAATCAGAGCAAGAGCCTCTGAGCGCATTCTCAATCTTCCGATTCCTTTAGGGTAAATTAAAATATTAGCTCTTCATCTTCAACCCTTTCCTCAGTATCCTGCCGGGCAGGGTTTCTTCTGAATGAAGCGCTCCATGCGGGCATACTTCTACACAGCAGTAGCACCTGATGCATATGTCATAGTCGAAACGCAATTTTTTTCTTTCTCTGGTTATCGCATTGGCAGGGCAATATCTCCAGCATTCCCCGCATATCTTGCATGAAGATGCATCGCACACAGGCCTCTGGACAAGATGTCTTCGCATAAACTTATGCAGTTTTTTGGGGCCGAATACCAGAGGCGTTATTGCAGGCAGTTTGAAATGTTTTATCTCCTGATGGCTGCCTTCAGTCTCTATTAAATCATCAATCAGCCCCATATCCCCTGCAACCTTATTCGTCAAAAGCCTGTCCTGAGAAATCCCGAGCATCCTGCAAACAGCAATATCAACTGCGATAGCATTCCTCCCGCCGATAAGCACTCCAAGTTTTCTTGGGATGCCGCGCTTGCCTGGCCCCTGGCCTTCCATACCCAAAATTCCGTCAATAATGGTTAGTGACGGATTTACAGCCTTATATATGCCGACAAGAAGCCTTGCGAACATCTCCCTGTCAACCCCGGTTCTTAGATGCCACTCCGGTTTTTTCATCCCCACAATACATCCGAAGAGATTCTTCACCCCGAGAGTCAAAAGCATCTGCGTATGGGTTTTTAATTTTGGAAGGTTTATAAGCACGTCTGCATTTAGCGCGCCTTCGGCAATCTCTATCCTGCCGAAAGGTTCTCCGATATCAACTTTCACAGAGGACTTAAACTCCTTGTATTGGACATCGAGGCCTTTAAGCGCATCCTTGATCCCGCTGTCTTTAAGCACTTTTTCAAAAGACCCCATTGCATTGCTGTCTGAAATCTGCGGGCATATCCCCTTTTGAAGCACATACTCAACCGCTGCCCTTATAACAAGAGGGTGAGTAACTATGGCTTTATCCGGGGATGCGGGGGCAAGGAGATTCGGCTTGATAACAACACGGCTGTTTTTTTTAATTAGGCCTCCGCCGATAGAATCCATAAGCTCAAAGAATTGAGGCTTGAGGATTTCATAGTCGTAAGAAGATTTTTTAACGATAACTCTGGACATCGGTTTTTATATTAATATATCGGGTATTTTTTAGCATGGTTTTCTTGACAATCCATCCGCTAAAATTATACAATTCAATGTCCATTTTTGGACAGGCTCTTCAAAGTTTTTCGCAGAAAGGCTAAAGCATTCGGGTGGCTTAAGAAGTGACTTTTTCTTCGATAGATATAGCATCCTATTCGATTTTGCTGCTTTTGATAACTGCAATATCGGCATCCCTGCTTAACCGCAGCCAAAAATTATTGATTACCATCGGTTTCTCTCTGACAACAATTGCTTCCTTCCTTGCGGTTGCCGCAGGGGCCTGGACAGTTGGAAGTAATCTTACGAATAAGGTTATCCTGCCCGCAGGCCTTCCCGACCTCCTGTTTCATCTACGGCTGGACCCATTGTCGGGTTTTTTCCTTACGGTGATTGGGCTGCTCTCTTTTTTTGTATCAATATACTCTATCGGATATATAAAAGGATTTTTGGGACACAGGCCTGTTACAAGCCTTATTATATTTTACTGCCTGTTCCTCGCAGGGATGTTTATGGTGGTCCTCGCGGACGATGCTTTATTTTTCCTTATCTCATGGGAAATAATGGCAGCGGCCTCATATTTTCTTGTGATGTTCGAGGATGAAAAGATCGAAAACAGGAGGGCGGCATTTCTTTATATAATAGTTGCCCACGTGGGCGCTATCGCGATACTTTTGTCATTCGGTATTATGGCAGGCCTTACAACCGGTTTTCAGGGCTTCAGCGGCTACACGTTTGACGCGATGCGCGCGACAAAGTTTCCGCTCGGATGGGCAACCGCAGCTTTTTTGCTGGCATTTTTCGGCTTTGCTGCAAAGGCAGGCGTAATCCCCCTGCATGTCTGGCTCCCGGAGGCGCACCCTGTCGCTCCGTCAAATATATCCGCGTTAATGAGCGGCGTGATGTTAAAGACCGCGATATACGGAATAATCAGGATTAGTTTTGACCTCCTTAAAGTTTTTCCCTGGTGGTGGGGCGCCATAGTTTTGGTATTCGGCCTTGTATCTGCTGTAATGGGAGTTCTTTACGCGCTGATGCAGCATGACTTAAAAAGGCTTCTTGCATATCATTCTGTAGAGAATATCGGGATAATACTTATAGGCATCGGCCTGTCAATGATATTCACTTCTTTTCAGATGCCCCTGCTTGCGGCGCTGGCGCTCACCGCAGGGCTCTTTCACACCATGAACCACGCCATGTTCAAGGGGCTTCTCTTTATGGGCGCTGGAGCTGTGCTTCACGCAACACATGAACGCAACATGGAGGAGATGGGCGGCCTTATCCATAAGATGCCATGGACTGCGGCTCTTTTTCTCGTGGGATGTATTTCCATATCCGCACTACCTCCGTTTAACGGGTTCGTATCCGAGTGGCTTACCTTTCAGGCCTTTCTGCTTTCTCCCTCACTGCCGAGTCCTTTATTGAATCTGCTGATTCCTATGGGAGCGGCACTGCTGGCACTGACAGGAGCTTTAGCGGCAGCATGTTTTGTTAAAGCATTCGGCGTGACATTTTTGGGGCATTGGCGCGGCCATCATAATCCAAATATCAAAGAGGCTGACTGGCCCATGCGCATAGGGATGCTGCTCAGCGCCCTTACATGCCTTGGACTTGGGATTTTGCCGACACTTTTTATTGATTGGATGGATGCGCTGTCCGAACAGCTTGTAGGAGCAAAGATAGCCTCTTCAGCGACCGGATTGGGATGGATGTGGCTTACTCCCATTGCCCATGACCGCGCATCCTATTCAGGCCCTATAGTCTTTGTGGGGATAATGGCTGTGGTAGTAATTGCTTATGTATTGCTCCACTCACGTCCTGCCGCCATACACAGAGTGCCAATCTGGGACTGCGGTTTTGAGAAGATAAATCAGAGGATGCAATACAACGCCACATCGTTCTCCATGCCAATACGCAGAATATTCGGTTTTCTTTTCAGCATAAAAGAGAATGTAAGGCTGGTTTCATATCTTGGTAATGCAGTCTTTCCAAAAAGACTGCATTACCACCTTCGCATAAGAGACCTTTTCTGGGGCTGGCTCTATAAACCGGTGGTCAAGGCAAGCTTCTGGGCATCCCGGCAGGTCGGCAGGCTCCAGCAGGGAAGAATACAGGTTTATCTCATTTATTCTTTTGTGACTATCATCATACTTCTGGTGTTTCTGCGATGATAATTTATCCGTTTATAATAGAGATATTGCAGATACTGATTATCCTTGCAGTAGCGCCTGCGTTCGCAGGATGGGTAAAGATACTCAAGTGCTGGTCACAGGGACGAACATCCCCCGGACTTTTCCAGCCGTACAGGGACATCGTAAAGCTCTTTTCAAAAGACGTTGTGCTCGCTGAAAACGCGTCATGGATATTCCGGTTTACTCCATATCTTGTGTTTGGGGCAACCGTCCTTGCCGGAGGAATAGTGCCCATGCTCTCTGTAGATCTTCCTCTGGCCGCCACAGCGGATGTAATCGCGCTTGTGGCTCTCTTTGCGATAGCGAGGTTTTTTATCGCGCTTGCAGGAATGGACATCGGCACGGCATTCGGGGGCATGGGTTCAAGCCGCGAGATGACAATAGCATCACTGGCTGAGCCTGCAATGCTCATGGCTATATTCACGGTATCTCTGGCAAGCAAGTCCACCTCCCTGTCGCAGATGATACAGGTGATTTACAGCGGCCAGTCTGTCTTCAGGCCGTCCATTGCATTTGCCTTGCTCGCGTTTATTCTGATAGCCCTTGCTGAGACAGGAAGGATACCGGTGGATAATCCGGCCACGCATCTTGAACTTACAATGATACACGAGGCAATGATACTTGAATATTCAGGCAGGCATCTCGCGCTTATTGAATGGGCGGGCATGATGAAACTCTTTCTCTTTGTGATGTTGGGCATAGCTGTTTTTTTGCCGTGGGGTATTGCGGCTTCAGGCAACCTCGAAGCTATACCGGCAGCGTTTTTATTTATGCTTCTGAAGCTCGGGATAGCTGGAGTCTGTCTTGTGTTAATAGAAACAGGGCTGGCAAAGATGAGGTTGTTCCGTCTGACTGAATTTCTCGGGTCCGCGTTTTTACTGGCAACGCTTGGAATGCTGTCTTATTTTATTCTGGAATAAATATGAATATAAATCTTGTAATACAGATAAACAGTTTTCTTGCAGCAATGATACTGCTTACCGCATTCGGCATGCTCGTTCAAAGAAGGATGTACGGGCTTATACACCTGTTCGCATGGCAGGGCATTTTCCTTTCCGTAAGCACCGCCATAGTCGGATTTGTCGCGGGAGCGCATCATCTTTATATCTCTTCTATCCTCACGCTTTCCCTGAAAGTTGTCCTTCTGCCGTATATCCTGCATGTTCTAATCCGGCGATTGAAAATCCACAAAGAAGTGGAAACTATCGTAAATGTCCCCATGACAATGCTGATAGGCATAGCCCTCGTTATTTTCTCATACCACCTGACCGCGCCTATCAGAGAGCTTTCAACTCTTATGACCCGTTCAACGCTTGCCGTTGCCCTTGCCACTGTTATGCTCGGGCTTTTAATGATGATTACAAGAAAACATGCGGTCACCCAGATAATAGGGTTTCTTGCAATGGAGAACGGACTTTTTTTTGCGGCCACAAGCGCGACATACGGAATGCCGCTTGTCGTGGAACTGGGCGTGGCGCTTGACATACTGATTGCCGCATTCATATTCGGGATATTCTTTTTCCATATCCACACCACATTTGACAGTCTGGATGTAGATCAGATGGCCAGATTAAAAGAGGAGGATTAATAATGCCGCTGATGATCTTGTTGGGCGTGCCGTTGCTGGCAGCGATTGTCCTGGCATTTATCGGCGACAGAAAATTTGCGCCTGAAATAAATATCCTCGGTTCTGCCGCAACATTCGCGGCAGGGATCGGCCTTGCATTAGAGGTCTATGCTCACGGGCCTATGCTTGCAGCGGGAAATTTTTTCTTTGTTGACGCGTTCAATGTTTATCTTTCGGTTCTGACTTCCTTTGTCTCTATGACCACAGCCATATTCAGCCGGAGATACATGAGAAAGGAAAGAGAGCACGGCCGTATCGGGCATATGCGTATGCGCTTTTACCATGCGATGTTCCAGCTTTTTATCTTCGCGATGCTTCTATGTCTTTTAACGAACAATGTCGGCGTCCTGTGGATAGCAATGGAACTGGCTACATTGTCCACGGTATTGCTTGTCTCGCTCTACCGAACTCCCTCGGCGATCGAGGCAGCGTGGAAATATTTTATACTCTGCGGCGTTGGAATCGCCCTGGCGCTTTTCGGGACAGTGCTCCTTTATTTCGCAGCGGAAAAAGTGCTGGGAGAAGGCGGACAGGCGCTCCTCTGGACAAATCTCAGCCAGGTAAGCGGCAAGCTTGAACCGACTGTGCTGTCTCTGGCGTTTGTATTTCTGATGGTAGGTTATGGCACAAAGGTAGGGCTTGTGCCTGTGCACAACTGGCTCCCTGACGCTCACAGCGAAGGCCCGACTCCTATTTCAGCCGTGCTTTCAGGGCTTCTTCTGAATGTTGCGCTTTATGCATTGGTAAGATGCAAGGTGCTTATTGACGGCTCAACAGGAACTCATCACGCAGGAAATATAATGATGGGCTTCGGCCTGCTTTCGATTATAGTGGCTGCGTTTTCGCTCCTAAGGCAGAAAGATATAAAGCGCATGTTTGCATATTCATCCATAGAGCACATGGGCATAGCAACCTTTGCCTTTGGACTTGGCGGGCCAATCGCTACTTTCGGCGCCCTGCTCCATATGCTTGTGCACAGCTTAACCAAGTCATCCATATTCTTTACAGTAGGCCATGCCTCGCAGATGCACCGGACTCAGGAGATGGATAAGATAAAAGGGCTTCTAAAAGGAAATCCCCTTGTAGGCTGGGGCCTTATGTTTGGAGTAATGGCTATTGCCGGGATGCCACCTTTCGGAGTATTTACAAGCGAATTTTTGATATTGACCGCAACGATAAAGGATGCGCCTTTTTTAACCCCTTTTCTCCTGCTGGGTTTCGGAGTGGCCTTCGCAGCTCTTTTCAAAAAGGTTCAGCCTATGATCGCAGGCGCTGCGCCTTCATACCAGCGGAATCTTAAGGCGGCCCATATACCTGTGATACTGCATATGGCTCTGGTGCTTCTCATCGGCATTTACATGCCCGCTTTTCTTAACCAGTGGTTTCATAAGGCAGTGGAGTTATTAAAGTGAACGAATCAGTTGAGATAAATAAATTAAGAGACGTCATAACTTCAATATTTGGTTCTGACGCGAAAAAAGATGAGGGACAGCATCCTTTTTCTGTATTAACATATATCCTTCCCAGAGACAAATTCGCGGACGCAGCCAAGGCCCTGAAAAAGGCTTATGCCCTGCTTGCCGCTGAGTGGGCAACAGACGAGACTCCTTTTGGAAGGGGTTTCGGAGTTTTTGCCTGTTACAGAAAAGGATGGGAATACCTGATTGTAAAAGCAGACGTGCCGGTTGAAGACCCGGCATTCCCGAGCCTTACAAAAAATTTTGTCCCCGCATACAGGTTTGAAAGACAGATACAAAGCCTCATGGGCATCACGCCTGCCGGGCATCCTGATTCAAGGCCATGGATAAAATTTGAAGACTGGCCTGAAGATGCCTGGCCACTAAGAAAATCTTTTGACGCATCAAAGCCGATGCCGAGGGTTGACGGCCAATATAAGTGGGTTAAAGCAGAAGGGGAAGGAGTATATGAGATACCGGTGGGCCCTGTTCACGCAGGAATCATAGAACCCGGTCATTTCCGTTTTCAGGCAGTGGGCGAGGATATAATCAACCTTGAGGAAAGGCTCGGATATGTGCATAAGGGAATAGAAAAAAAGTTTGAGTCATTATCATGGGAAAAAGGAGCAGGGCTTGCAGGCAGGGTGTCGGGAGATACAACAGTCGCCCATTCTCTTGCCTATTGCATGGCATTAGAGTCTATGACAGGATGTAATCTGACCGAAAGGGCCAACTGGCTACGCGCGATATTTCTCGAAAGAGAGCGCATAGCAAACCATCTCGGAGATATAGGCGCCATCTGCAATGACGCCGCATTCGCATTCATGCTTTACCAGTTGTCAAAACTCAAAGAGATTGTGCTTCGCACTAACCATAAACTCTTCGGCCATAGGTTTATGATGGATAAGATTATTCCCGGAGGAGTGGCGGTTGACATTGAGCCCGGCGCGAAAAAAGAGATATTGTCGGAGCTTGACAGAATATCAAAAGATTTTGAAAAGCTTGCCGTTATATACGAAGAGAGCCCATCTCTTGAAGACAGGGTCAGGGGCACAGGCGTGCTTCGCCCTGAGAAGGCAAGGGAACTCTGCGTTGTAGGAATAGCTGCAAGAGCAAGCGGGCTTAATCTTGACTGCCGTATATTTAATCCCTTTCCCCCTTATAACCAGTATGACCGCATCGAGCTGGGTGTGCCTGTTCTCATTACCGGCGATGTGCACGCAAGGACATGGGTCAGAGTTCAGGAGACAAGGGAATCCATCCGGATTATCCGGTATATGCTTGAGAACCTTCCTGACGGTGAAATATGTTTGCCTGTTAACCCTCCGTCTTCGGGCCTATGCGGGTTTGCTGCTGTTGAAGGCTGGCGCGGAGAGATTATTTACTGGCTTCAGTCAGGGCCTGCAGGCGAGATAAACCGGTGCATGGTCAGAGACCCGTCCAGTGTTAACTGGCTTGCCCTTGAACAGGCGATACCCTGCAATATAGTGCCGGACTTCCCGCTTTGCAACAAGAGTTTTAATCAGTCTTATTCGGGGCATGATTTATGATACGGATATTGCGGCAGATATTTCGCACAGGCATTGTCACAGAGCCGCTGCCTTCAGAGGCTCTAAGCGAAGCAGAGGAAATCGGCGTCAGATTGGAAGAGGCGATCAGAAAGCGCTTCCGCGGCAGCCTTGCCATAAGGCAGGTTGACGCGGGTTCTTGCAACGGATGCGAGCTTGAGATACATGCAATTAATAATCCAATTTATAACTGCGAAAGATTCGGCATCCATTTCACGGCATCTCCGAGATTCGCGGACATGTTGCTTGTTACAGGGCCGGTGACAAGGAATATGGAGATCGCGCTCCGCAGAACTTACAATGCCACGCCTCCGCCAAAAGTGGTTGTTGCAGTCGGTGACTGCGGGTGTAATTGCGGGATGTTCGACGAGAGTTACGCGGTAGTGGGAGGTATAGACAAAGTTATTCCTGTTAATGCCGTTATACACGGATGCCCCCCTACTCCGGTAGCATTGCTTCAGGGGATATTAAAGGCAATCGGATAATTAAGATTATCCTTTGATAACTACTTTTTTTACGGATCTAATCGCGGAAAGTTCATCGAGGATTGTCTTCATCGGCGCATGGTTCACCTGCGAGATGGTAATATCGTATGTGGTTTCTCCTTTGATAATATCTTTCTCGTAATCTGTCTTGCTTATGCGCACTCCGTGGGCGCCGAGAATAGAATTAATATCGCTGTCGTCAGAACCGCTATCAGCAGTAATTGTTATGAACTTGAAGTCCACCCTTGACATCTTCCTTTCAATGACCCTGAGAACAAGCAAGGAAAAAAGCGTCAGCGCACATGCTGCTGTCCCTGCAATATAAAGACCCGCGCCTACTGCAAGCCCGATTGCGGAAACCATCCACAGGCATGCCGCTGTAGTAAGCCCCTGTATGGTGATGCCCATTTTTAAAATAGCTCCTGCGCCGATAAAACCTATGCCTGTTATTGCGCCTGCTGCAATGCGCCCCGGGTCAACGCGCACATACGAAGGATTCATATAGCTGAGGTAATGATAATATTCAGATACTATCATTACAAGCACAGAGGCAACGCAGACAATAAGCTGTGTTCTAAAGCCTGCCTGTCTTCCGTGATGCTGCCTCTCAAATCCTATGACGCCCCCCAGTATTGCGCCGAGGACAAGGCGGAAGATTATCTCTGTTTCTGAAAGCATGTGTAAATTATATATTATTTTTACGGTAATTTTAAACTTTTATTGAATAACAAAAGGGGATTGTCTTTGAGCGGTTTGGACTACTCCATCATCTCTCTAATTGTAATCAGTACTGACCTGCCGAGAGCTTCTAAATCATAACCTCCTTCAAGCGCAAAAATAACAGGTAGTTCCAAGTTCTCATTTCTTAGTTCTACCTTGCTTGATGCAGAAAGAATGCCTTTTACAATGCTTCTTATCCCCTCATCTGATACCCTTATTCCTGAAAGCGGGTCTTCAGCGCGGATGTCGTAGCCTGCCGATACAAGGAGCATATCAGGTTCAAACTTTTTCACAAGCTGCGGAAGAATATCATTGTAAGCGGAAAAATATTCTTTGTCTCCGGAGCCGTGCCTCATGGGAATATTGTATGTGAATCCTTTTCCCTTTCCCCTGCCTGTCTCGGTTTCGCCTCCGGTTCCCGGATAGTGAGGATACTGATGTGTGCTGAAATAAAAAACAGTATCATCTTCTTCGAACATGTGCTGCGTGCCGTTTCCGTGATGTACGTCAAAATCAATGATGAATACTTTTTTGTATCCTTTTTTCTGGGCATATCGAGCACCAACGGCAATGTTGTTGAATATGCAAAAGCCCATAGCCCTGTCCGCCTCCGCGTGATGCCCCGGAGGCCTGACAGCGCAGAAGGCCCTTTCAATTTCTCCTTTTTGGCACCTGTCTATTGCCTCAATCACTGCGCCTGCGGCATAGAGCGCTGCCTCAAGGCTGTTTGCAGATATGTAGGTGTCAGGGTCTGCGTAGCCTGTCCGCATTCCCTTAAGCCTTTCAATGTAATCGCGCGTATGCACAGCCTCAATATCATTGAATTCAGCCTTGCGGGGTTTTATATGGATGAGCTTATCCCAAATCTCAGAAGACTTCAGCGTGTCAATGATTGCGATTAATCTTTCCTTAGATTCAGGATGCCATTCCGGGGTTTCATGGGCAAGAAATATGTCGTCGTATACGAGGCCGACTTTTTTCATGGGATAAGGTTATTCCTCTGCATACTGAACCTCTGCTGCGGCAAACACGTCACCTCTAAAATAACGGCTTAAGTCAGCAGGCGTTCTCAAATCTACTTTGCGGCCTAAGATTTCCGAGAGTTCAATTTCCATCCCTGCGAGACGCAGCAACCCTACCACTTGACCTTGTTCAAATTCAACAAGCACATCAATGTCGCTGTCTTGCGTAAAATGTTCGCTAATCACAGAGCCAAAGAAAGAAAGCTTGCGTATATGATGTTTCTTGCAGAACGCGTCTATTTGTTCTTTCGGTATTTCTATATTTATCTTTCTTGCCATCTTTACCTCCAAAGACTTTCTGCTCTTATTTTACATACAATGCTCTCTAAAATCACTTCCGGGGACTGACCCACCAAATTGACTTAAATGCACCCGCGTATTTCTCTATAAGCCTTTGACGATATACTTATTCACGAGATAAATATTTTGGGAGACCGTGAAAAAAATTATTCAGGTCGTCAATTAGAAGTATAAGCTTCGTAGAATTTTTGGCACTGGGATAATTTGCAAAAACTCCATGCAAAATACCGTGGCGATTAAACGCATCTTTGTCGCTCTTTATTCTCTCGGTGTCCTGGAATACGACGTCGCGTAAATATTTGACAAGACTTTTGCGCTGAAATAAATAAAGCTGCTCTCCAATATCACCCTTTAGAAACGTTGTTACGGGAATATTCCACATTATTGTTTCTTCCATATAAGTGCAAACATCTTGCAACATCTTATAATTGGCATTACGCCTTTTTTTATCAACTTTTAGTGATCGAGCGAGTTCGAGAACGACATGATCTAATTGCGTTAAAAAACAGGTAATTGAAGGAGCAAACAATTTAGACTTGTGCGCCTCAAATGCCTCCTTAATTATTTTTTCTCTTCCCTCAAAGAGAATAGATCCCTTCCAGTCAGGCAATATTTTTTCTTCGACATCTGAGTCAACAGATTTGAAAATTACGTATTCTATTTTTTCCCTACTCAATTCGGCGGGTTCAATTGCTATCAACTCCTCTATAGCGATTGTTGAATATCGAGATGGCAACCACATGTCGAATGATCTTACTTTCTCTACTAAAGTACTCACTCTATTACAAAGAAAAAGAAAATCAGTTTTATACCCATCAAATTCAGTTAAATAGTTAAAATCCTTTATATTTTGGGAATGTATAGGGTATGTCTCTGCTGCGGTTCGGAAAATAGATGATAAATTTGATAACCGTTCGGGTCTGTCCTTCAGGTCGCCATTCAACGCGCTAATCCATGAGTCAGCAATTGAAATATGTAGCATCATAGCAAGCATATATAATCCCAACTTGTTTATAATATTTTCTATATGAGTTTTTAATATCTTGCAAGCCTCATTAACATTTTTCGCTAAGTGGCCGGCATTGGCTTTCTGCAATAGAGATTCATCAGAATTAATGAAATTTAGAAATAGGTTGCTACTCACCTCTGAATCTAATTCTTTTATTAAATTAAAGGGGTATTTTTTAATTCTATCGTCGCTACTCTGCGAGTAGTAAACGACATATTTTATAAAATCGTCTTCGGGCGAGTTGAACCTACCAGACACCGCCTTTAAAGTGCCCACGCTCCATTCTGACGGTTTAGCTAAAGCTATTTCCCCGAGTGAAAAAATAAATTTGCTATATTTATCTATTGTCGTAGCCATTTTGCTTCATAGTGGCCAGTTAATTATTTTTCTTCTCTTATTATCTTCATCTCTTCCGCTATCCTATACATCCCATACACAATCTCATCAATCTTCTCATCGGTAGCAGCAATTTAGTTCTCTGCTTTTTTCATACTTTTTTAGTTCTTTTGCTTGACTAAATTCCAGCCCACATCATATACTTTAGCATACCGATAAGGTAGTATAAAAAGAGATAGAAAATATATTTATTCGGAGAAGAATGAAGTCGGATGTTTTAACCTCAGATTTACAAATACTCACTGGCGATTGTCGAGAACTTCTTCTTACCCTGCCCGATGAATCTGTTCAGTGCTGCGTCACTTCGCCGCCCTATTGGGGCTTGCGCGATTACGATCATCCTTCTCAAGTCGGCGCAGAACCGTCACCAGTTCAATATGTTGAAAACCTTGTAGAAATATTTTCTAAAGTCAAGCGTATATTACGAAAGGACGGAACCCTTTGGTTAAATATAGGCGATGGATATGCCCGCAATGGCGGAACTGGCAGTTGCGGACCTAATGCAATAGTTGGCAATACAAAAAAACTTATTCAGAAACGCAATTGCAAAGTCCCGGATTGTTGGGGATTGAAAGACAGGGATTTGATGGGCTTGCCATGGCGAGTTGCATTCGCATTACAAGCAGATGGTTGGATATTTAGATCGAGAATAACATGGGTCAAAAAAACTGCCATGCCAGAGAGCGTAAAAAACAGGCCGACAAATGCAACCGAGGAAATTTTTTTGATGTCTAAATCGTCAACTTATTATTACGATTCAGATGCCGTGCGGGAAACATCTGGCGCTAATTTGAGAAATTTCTGGATGTTAGGTCCCGATACAAGCGGCAATGGGCATCCGGCAACGTTTCCGCGTGAATTAGTGCGGCGGTGCATTCTTCTCGGTAGTCAACCCGGTGACACCGTATTAGACCCATTTAGCGGGTCAGGCACCACAGGTGTAGTAGCCCAAGAACTCAGTCGTTGCGCAATTCTCATTGAAATAAATCCTAAATATTCCAATTTTTCAAAGGAACGGATAAGGTATGCCAATCAAAAAGTCCTCTGGCTCTAAAGAATTAATCCTTAACTATTTTCTTGTAAATATCGGCAAAGTTTTAGAATCGAAACAGATTCAAAAGGCGAGCGGCGGAGCAGTTGAATGGGCAAGACGGGTCCGCGAGCTTAGGAATGAAGAAGGATATCAAATTCTTTCCCACAAAGATCGAGCGGATTTAAAGCCAGGACAATACCTTCTCGAAACAACGGTTCGACTTCCAGCGTTTAGGCGTGGGATATCAAAGGAAACGCGTGCTTGGGTTTTAGAGCGTAATGGTTATACTTGCCAGATGTGCGGAGTCGCTGCTGGCGATCCAGATCCGCTTGGAGGGCCGCGTACTGTTCGTTTGACAATCGGGCATATTAAGGATAAATCCAAGGGTGGTGATGATACTCCACAAAATCTACGCGCTATTTGTACAAACTGCAACGAGGGCTTGCAAAATACTGCCCTTCCAAAGCCAGACCAAATTCATTTGCTTTCTCAAGCACGCCGCGCAACAATCAAGGACCAAGAAGCATTGCTTAATTGGCTGCTCAGAAAATTTAAATTGAAAGCTGTCCCTTTAGAAAAATAGGGTGTGCCGAGAATAAAAAATTGAATCTATCTGAAATCATGAGCGCACTGCTATTATAATTACATCATTTTTAAATCCCAAGGAGGCAAGATGTCTGATATTAAAAAGATGTACCGCACTATTATGGATGATAATTTCCCTGATGACATGACGATAAAATTCGGGGAGCAGACACTGGTTTACAAAAAACGCGCGTGGAAGATTCCTGATGAGAAAACAGACGAGCTGGTTGAAAAGGGATTGCGTTACGGAGAGAACCCTGACCAGCAGGCAGCGATTTATGAACTGGTTAGCGGCAATCTCCTTCTCGGCGGGTGCGAGTATATAAATCCCGGCAACGGGCTTGTAAGCAGCATCACTGAAAAAGACATGCTACAGGCGGGAAAACACCCGGGAAAGACAAATCTCACAGACCTTGATAACGCCCTGAATATCCTGAAGTACCTCACGGATAAACCGGCTGCCGTAATCCTGAAACACAATAACCCGTGTGGCGCAGCATACGCAAGCAGCGTCTCTGAGGCATATGAAAAAGCAAACATGGCAGACAGGATTGCCGCATTCGGAGGCTGCCTTGTTGTGAACAGGGCGATGGATAAAAAAACAGCTGAAACTGTTAATCAAAATTATCTTGAGGTTGTTGCTGCTCCTGATTTTGAGGAAGGCGTTGTCGATATTCTTGCAAAGAGAAAAAATCTAAGGATAATTAGAGTTAAGAAGATAGACGGGCTTAGCAAGTACAGGGATTTCCGCTTTGTTGAATTCAAGGCACTGATAGACGGAGGGCTTATCGTCCAGCAGTCGCAGCTAAGCAGGATAAAGTCAAAAAATGATTTTCTTCCCGCGAAGACTGTGTACAAAGGAAAAGAATACGCCACAGAGAGAATGCCGAGTGATAAGGAATACGAAGACATGATTTTCGGCTGGAGCGTTGAGATGGGGATTACGTCAAACTCGGTAATCTATGTTAAAAACGGAGAGACCGTAGGCATCGGCACAGGAGAGCAGGACAGGGTAGGGGTTGCTGAGATTGCGGTATTCAAGGCTTATACAAAATATGCAGACGCATTGTGCTTTAAAAACTACGGCATCCCCTATAAAACACTTGAGATGGAAGTTGCAAGAGGAGAAAGAAACGCAAGCCTCATTGAAGAAATAGACATGGAGACAAAGAAAAACAAAGGCGGGCTCATAGGTGCGGTCATGGTTTCTGATGCCTTCTTCCCGTTCAGGGACGGGATAGATGTGGGAATCAAGCAGGGTGTTACGGCAGTTGTACAGCCCGGAGGCTCTGAGCGTGATTTTGAGGTCATTGAGGCATGCAACGAGGCAGACCCGAAAGTTGCGATGGTGTTCACAGGGCAAAGGGTTTTCAAACACTAATATAAAATCACAAAAAAGGAGATTATAAAATGGTAGAGACAAAGGCAGTAATCGAAACCAAATTCGGGAATATCGAGTTAAAGTTTTTTCCGGATGTTGCGCCCGGCCACGTTAAGAATTTTATTGAGCTTGCAAAAAAAGGATTTTATGACGGCACAACATTCCACCGCGTTATCCCCGGCTTTATGATTCAGGGCGGTGACCCGAATTCCAAAGGTACTGACAAGTCAGGGCACGGCATGGGAGGCCCCGGATATACCATCAAGGCTGAATTCAACGACAGGCCGCACAAAAAAGGAACGCTTTCAATGGCACGGTCTGCCAATCCCGACAGCGCGGGCTCGCAGTTTTTCATCTGCGTTGCAGACGCGCCTTTTCTTGACAGGCAATATTCAGTTTTTGGAGAGGTTGCATCAGGAATGGATGTGGCTGACAAGATAGTGAACGAGCCGAGGGACAGAAACGATAATCCGAATGAAAGAATCGAGATGAAGGTGAAGGTGACTGAATAAAGGAGGCTAAAATGAAAAAGAGCTTAGCAATCGTTATTTTTTGTTTGTGCGTGGTTCTGGTTAGCGCAGGCGTTTCAACTGTAAGGGCAGAGGAAAAATAATTTTTATATGAAGAAGCATTTGGCGCAGCTGCAGGAATGGCTCTATACAATACTCAGGTAGTCATAGGCCTGACAGCCGACAGTGTAGCAAAAAAAGTATATTCCTTTGAAGTTGCATCTAGAATCACAAAAGAGCAGAGCGCGATGCTGGAGGTGGTGAATTCTTATGTCAGGGAGATAATTCAGTCTCCATCCACTCTCGAGGCCGATAGAGCCGCATCAAAGGCAATCGCAACATGCATTGACAAGTTAAACGAAACTATAAATGCATTAGATGCGTATATTCAGAATCCGACTGACATTAATGCAAACAATTTTCAGGTTAAGCGCAAGGCTTCTTATGCTGCGATAGCGGAACTGCTTGGCATTGGAAAGAAGTAGATAACCCCTCCCTGCCTCCCCTTACTAAGGGGAGGTTAGGTGGGGTATAAATTTCTTAGAACAGCCCGCTTACTTTTCCTGTATTCACGTCAACATCGACCCTTCTGTATGCAGGGTTAGAGCTTGTTCCGGGCATAAGGCTTATGGTTCCTGCGCAGGGGCAGAGGAACTTGGCGCCCGAGTAAATCAATATATCCCTTATAGGCAGGGTCCAGCCTTTAGGAACTCCCTTGAGCGTTGGATCGTGAGTTAAGCTTAAATGCGTCTTGACCATCATGGTCGCGAAGTCGGCATACTTTGGATCGTCTTCCAGCATCTTTGCCTTTGCCTCGGCCTCAGGCAGCCATGAGACTCCGTCAGCGCCGTAAACTTCCTTTGCAATGAGCGCCACGCGGTCGCGCAGCTTCATCTCTATCGGATACAAATATTTAAAGTCATTTTTCTCGTTGCATGCGTCAATGACTGCGTCTGCAAGCTCCAAGGCTCCCTCGCCGCCCTTAAGCCAGTGCTGGGATTCGGCACAACGAGCTCCTGCTGCTTCAGCGGCTTTTTTAACAGCAGCCACTTCAGCGTTAGTGTCAGTATAAAACCGGTTGACGCAGACCACAGGATTTATGCCTGACTTACGGATGACATTTATCATGTGCACCATGTTTGCGCAGCCCTTTTCAACAAGGGCAATATTTTCCTTTGTGTATTCTTCGGGTAACGGCTTGCCTGCAACTACCTTCGGGCCGCCGCCGTGCATCTTCAGGGCGCGGACAGTAGTGGTGAGGACTGATACGTGGGGTTTCAGCCCGCTGAAGCGGCACTTGACGTTCCAGAATTTTTCAAAACCTATATCTGCCGCAAAGCCTGATTCAGTCACATGGTAGTCAAACAGTTTCAGGCCTACCCTGTCTGCTATGATTGAGGACTGGCCTACTGCTATATTGGCAAAAGGCCCTGCATGAACAAAGCATGGGTTATACTCAGCTGTGCACATAAGGGTTGGATTGATTGTATTACGCATGAAGGCAGCCATTGCATTGCCGACTTCAAGGTCGCCTGTGGTAACAGGTTTACCGCTCTTATCAAAGGCAACAGTGATATTGTTCAACCGCTTTTTCAGGTCTGCGAGGTCATTGGCAACAGATAGAATTGCCATGCACTCCGAACCGACTGCTATGCCGAACTTTGACTGCATCATAAACCCGTCCTGCCTGCCGCCAATGCCTATGATTATATTGCGGAGGCTCTGGGCGCAGAAGTCCATTATCCAACCCATTTCAACTCGTGTGGGGTCTATATCGAGCCGCCTCATCTTGGTCAGCCGCTGCAGCTGCTCGTCATTGTAATTACGTTCGTGCTGCATGCGGGCTGTCATTGCCACCATTGCAAGGTTGTGGGCGTTCATAATGTCATTGATGTCGCCGGTGAGTCCTAAAGAGAACTCGGTCATTGGAATCAGCAGCGAATTGCCGCCGCCTGCCGCAGTGCCCTTTACGTTCATCGTAGGGCCTCCTGAGGGCTGGCGGAGCGCGCCTCCAACATTTACGCCGCGCTTGCCGAGGCCTTCCATCAGGCCGCATGACGTAGTGCTCTTCCCCTCGCCCAAGGGGGTAGGCGTTATGGCAGTAACCTCGATGTACTTGCCGTCAGGCTTATTTTTGAGGCGATTGATGATCTTGAGAAAGTCAATTTTGGACAGGCGGCCCATCGGCAGCATCTCGTCCTTTTGGAGTCCCAGTTTTTCCCGCCATTCTTCAGGAGCAGGCATCTTCTTTTCAGCTTCTTCGGAAATCTGCCAATCGGCTAACTTCGTCGCGTCAAACGGCATTTTTAAAATCCTCCTTTTGTTTAGTAGTTGAGTAGTTAGTAGAGAGGGCATTGTGTCTGTGTGCCTTAACTACTTACTACTTTCTACTTGCTACTTAAACTTTAATAATTAATCAGCGCATTCAGAAACTTCTCATTCATGCGCCTGAGATTTTTGCTCAAGACCAATACAAGTTTTTTAAGTATCTGCGATGCTATGGCAATATTTTCTTTTTCGAGTTTTTCAAATTCCTCCTTAGGCAGTTTCAACAGTTCCGCGCTTTCAATAGCAACAGCATTAGCCTCATGCCTCCGGTGTTCGATAATCGAAAGCTCTCCAAAAAAATGCCCCGGCGTCAGGACTGCAATGGTCTGTTTCCAGCCGTCAGGGGTTACTTTTGTAATCTCTACCTTTCCTGAACGAATCAGGTAAATGCCTTTTGTATCCTCGCCTTCCTTAAAAAGAAACTCTCCTTTTTTTAATGAAAGGTCTTCTATGACCCCTGATAGTTTCCCAAGCTCGGCATCACTGATATTTTCAAAGAGAACCTGTTTTTTTAGTTCCTTAATATCAACCATATCTCCTCCTTCTGTAGTAGTATCAGAGTATCAAAGTATCAAAGCTTTGACCCTCTGACCCTTTGACACTTTAGTTAATTTTTTCTATTCTGACCGCGCAGACTTTCAATTCCGGTGTCTTGGCATACGGGTCAAGCGCGTCGCTGGTCAGCGCGTTTGCCGCAGCCTCTTTGTAATGCATCGGAATAAACACCGTGCCTGACGGAATCCGGTTGGTGACCCTTGCGTTTACCTTAATCTTGCCCCTTCTTGAGCTTATGCTTATTTCTTCGCCGTTATTTATCTTAAGTCTCAATGCGTCTTCAGGGTTTATTTCGATATAAGGCTTCCCCGCATGGACTTCTATGGGAACAACCCTTCGCGTCATCGAACCGCTGTGATACTGAAAAAGATTTCTTCCGGTTGTGAGTATAAAAGGATAATCCTTATCCGTCTCTTCCGCCGGCGGTATATAATCCACGCATGTAAATGAAACCTTTCCTCTCGGGAATCCAGCCTTATAAAGATATTCAGTGCCGGGATGGTCTTTTGTCGGACACGGCCAGTGAATGCCGCTTTTTCTTATCCTGCTGTAGGTTATTCCCGACACAGCCTGCCATAAATTGCCGAACTCTTCAAACACTTCTTCTGCTGAGAGGTATTCCATGTTATACCCCATCCTGCCGGACAGCTCCGAGATTATCCACATATCCTCTTTTGCGTCTCCCGGAGGTTCTACGGCCTTTCTAACAAGCTGGACTTTCCTTTCCGTATTTATAAATGTCCCGTTCTTTTCAGCAAAGCACGTTGCAGGCAGCACCACATCCGCAAGTGCGGCTGTCTCAGTGAGGAATATGTCCTGAACAACAAGGAAGTCGAGCTTCTTGAGCGCCTTGCCTGTATGTTCGATATTAGGGTCTGTGATTATGGGGTTCTCACCCATTACATACATTGCCTTGAGCTTTCCTTCATAGGCAGACTCTATCATCTCTGTTGATTTAAGGCCTTCTGTGCCTGATAGAGGGGCTCCCCACGCATCTTCGAATTTCTTTTGAACCATAGGAATATCAACCCTCTGATAGCCCGGATAAACATTCGGAAGGCATCCCGCATCGCACGCGCCCTGAACATTGTTCTGGCCTCTCAAAGGATTTATGCCTGTGTATTCCCTCCCAATATTGCCTGTCAGCAGGGCAAGATTTGCTACCGCATTCACATTATCCGTTCCATGCGTGTGCTGGGTAATGCCCATTGTGTAGAATATCCCCGCCTTTCTGGAGCCTCCGTAAAGCCTTGCAGCCTTGGTTATATCTTCCGCAGGAACACCTGTTATCTTCGAGGCATAATCAGGGGTAAACTTCTGCAGAGATTTTATCCATTCGTTGAAGAGCTCTGTCCTTTCCTCTATAAACTTTTTATCGTGAAGCCCTTCCTTTAATATCACATGGGCAATCCCGTTCAGGAGAGCAACATCGGTGCCGGGCTTGAGATTCATAAAAACTTCCGAAAATTTCACCATGGGAACCCTGCGCGGATCAGCGACTATTATCTTTGCGCCTTTCCTGAATGCCTTTATCATCTTGTTTCCGATAACAGGATGGGTCTCTTTTGTGTTAGAGCCTACTATGAATATGACCTCGAGGCCCTCTATTTCTCTGATGGAATTCGTCATTGACCCTGAGCCGAAGATGGCTGCCAGACTGGCAACCGTTGGAGCGTGTCAGAGACGCGCGCAATGGTCAACATTGTTTGTGCCTATTGCAGCCCTCATAAATTTCTGGAAAAGATAGTTCTCCTCATTCGTGCATCTTGCTGA
>Ga0172375_10002713_pt1 | contig 27359 bp, 17 predicted proteins | sample LakKiv1m_FD_114537 | JGI IMG/M metagenome (GOLD analysis project Ga0172375, IMG submission 114537) | Freshwater microbial communities from Kabuno Bay, South-Kivu, Congo - kab_092012_11.1m | ecosystem: Environmental > Aquatic > Freshwater > Lake | place: Democratic Republic of the Congo...
GGCGCACCCGTATGGACGAAACTGTAGGCGGCCTGACCGCCATCAGCAGTCCGCTCCGGCGGGCGTAGTTTCTCGAGAGCGGTTTCGCGTGCAGGAGCCCCGAGTTTGCGATGGCGAGCCAGTAGGCAGGGGTGATCCTCACGCGTCGTCAACTCTGCGCTCGTGGGCCATTTTCAACAGGCTACTACGGCGCCGCGGCGGTCAGCGAACCGACGTAAGCGGCGGCGGCCAGCGCCGCGAGGCCGGCGATCGCCAGCAGGACGTTGCCGCGGCTCTTCTCGGCGACGAGATACTCCTCGTAACGGTCGGCGAGCATCAGCGGTTGCTCACCGGCCGATCCGAGACGGCCCGACACCGGGAATTCCGCTTCGGTCGCATTCGGCGCCGCGCCCGATTCGCGCGCCATCTTCGCCGCCATGAGCATCACGCTGCGAAGTGCGCTCGCCGACGGCACGTCGTCACCGTTACCGAGGGCGTCACCGGGTTTTCGTGCCTCGCGCGCGGCGGCGTCAAAGAACTGCCGGTGAAAAGCCGTGAGACCGCGAACCCGCACGCCCTCCGCGCCGCCCTCGACGGTACGGAAGTCACCCTGCGCGTACAGCGGCGAACCAACGCAGATCTCCGACTCGACGACACGAAATTTTTGCGAGAACAGTCCGAACAAGGACGTCGAGGGCGGGAAACCCGCGATGTGGCGCCCGTCGAGGAGCGCAATCACTCGCTGCCGTTCCAAATCTCCGAGTCCGGCCCACGGACGCGTGCGGGTTTCCGCGAGATCCAGCGACGCGTTGCGCGCGTTCACGCGCGCAACGCCGGTTGCGTCCACCAGAAGGAAGTCGGGCGAGTGTGTCTTTTCGAACACACCGACCCACACGCGGTGCCGGTTCCTGCCCACGCCGCGCGTCTCCTCGCGCTCGACCTTCATCGTGTAGTAGACGACCTCTTCGCCGGAGGGTGCGCGTAGCGCGGCGTCGTCGGCCGGCCAAGCCGCGCCTTGCAATTCGACGCGGCCTTGGGGCGCGGAAGCCGTCTTCGAGCGCGCCGCGTCCTGGATGCGGCGTGCGGTGCGCGAACGTGCGTACGCGAGCCACAGACAGCCTGCACCGGCCGCCGCGAGCAGCACGACGAAGTTCGCGTGCGTCGTGATCGTCGTCTGCGCAGCTTTCACGCGTCGGGGCCGAACTTCGGCAGGTTCATCGTGAGATCCGGCTGACGCGTTTCGGCCTCTGAAACCCGGTACAGGTTCTGCTGCACGTAGCCCAGCAGAGCCGCCGCGAGCAGGTCTGGAAACTGCTGAACGCGCGCGTTGAAGTTCGCGACGCATTCGTTGTACGACTCGCGCCGGTCGGCGATGGTGTTCTCGAGTTCCGAGACTCGCGTCTGCAATTGCAGGAAATTCTGGTTGGAGCGCAGTTCCGGGTAGGCCTCACCCAGCGCCACGAGGCCACGTGTGGCGGTACTGAGTTCGCCGGCCGCGCGGATCTTCTCGTCGATGCTCTGCGCCGAGCCGTAGTGCGCGCGCGCCGCGGCCAGCTCGCGCAGGATCCCCGCCTCGTAGCCCGTGTACTGTTCGACGACCTTCATCAGTTGGGGCAGTTCGTCGAAGCGTTGTTTCAGGATCACGTCGATGTTCGCCCAGGCGCGTTCGAGCTGGAAGCGCAGGCCCACCAACCGGTTGTAGGCATTCACCAGCAGGATGACACAGCCGACGATCACGGCGACCGCGAAGATGGTCAGGGCGTTGTGCATCTCGTTTCCCCCGGGATTGGAACGGTTCCTACGGCCGCAGCTTCGACGTTCGTTCGGTTGTGCGCGCCGCAGCGCACCTCAAAAGCGCGGTCCGTTGGCGTTGGAATCGCCCGGCGGCGTTCGGGTCTGCGATGACCTGCGTCCGATGACGGCAAAGACGACCGCGCAGGCCGCCTCGCCTATCGCCAGGACCAGCAGGATGCGCCCCGCGACCTCACCAACGTCGCCGAGTTTCGCAAACCCGAGCGCCCAGACCATGAACAGCGACGACACGCATACGGCACCGAGCGTGACAGCGATACGCAAGGAAGTGTTCACGGAGCGGGATTGTGCCGGGCGAAGGGCGTGGATGTCAACGGTTACCGACAGTGCAGTTGCAGGTGATCGAAACCGCCGCGGAGCATCGCAAGCGGCCGGCCGCTCAGATCGATCACGCGCGCGGCGCCGTGCTCGACACGGCCCACCACGCTCACACGGCAGCCGAGCCGAGCCGCGACGCGTTCGATCTCAGCGCGACTGCGCCCGGCCGCGGTGAACGCCAGCTCGTAGTCCTCGCCGCCGGTCAGGACCAGCCCGACGACCGTCTCCGCGCCGCGCACAGCACCTTCGATCACGCGGCGAGCGCCCGGATGCAGTGGCACCGCGACGGGATCCAGACGGATCGTCACCTTCGAACGTTCGCACAAGTGTCCGAGGTCCTGGATCAGTCCGTCCGAAACGTCGACCATCGCGTGCGCGAGACCGCGCTCGGCAAGTTCGGCACCGATCTCTACACGTAGCGGAGGGCGCCGGTACGCCAGCGTCGCAGCGGTCGCCGCGGCTCGAGCCATCGCCGCCCGACCACGCGCCCGATCGAAAACCCGCAGAGCGGCGGCAGCGCCGCCGAAACTCCCAGTGACGAAGACGAAATCGCCGACGCGGGCGCCCGAGCGCAATACGGGACGCTGACGTGCCTCGCCGACCACCGTCACCGTAACGCCGAGATCACGCGCGGCGCTGACGTTGCCTCCCACCAGCGACGCTCCGCAGCGCGACGCCTCGCGTGCAACGCCGCGCACGATCGCTTTGTTCCCCTCGACGTCGAAGCCGGGCACCACGGGGATCTCCAGCGACAGGAGCACGTAGCGCGGCCGCCCACCCATCGCTGCTATGTCGGAGACCGCCACGCGGAAGGCGCGCGCCCCAAGTTCGCGAGGACTCAGCCAGCCGCGCCGAAAGTGCACATCTTCGATCTGGCAGTCAGTGGTGAGAAGGGTGCGCGGCGAAGCGGCCACCACCGCGCAGTCGTCGCCTATTCCAACCCTCACTCCGCGGCCCAGACGCGCAGAGTCCCCGGCGCCCTCGACCAACCGCTGCACCGCACCCAGGAAGTCGAACTCCCCGATCGTGCGCGGACGCGGCGGCGTGGAGGCGGCCACCGCTCAGCTCATCAATTCGCGGACTTTGTTGGCGAATGCAGTTACCAGTGACTCCTGGTGTTCTTCGCCCTCGTCGCGCAGTTGCTCGAGGAGCTTGCGCTGCTTCTTGGTCAGCTTGGTCGGTATTTCCACCTGCACCGAAACGTACTGGTCGCCGCGTGCGCCGTGGGCGCGGCGCAGATCCGGAACGCCCTTGCCGCTCAGGCGAAACACCTTGCCGTGCTGGGTACCGGGCGGAATCTTCAATTTGACCATGCCGTCGAGGGTCGGAACATCGACCTCGGCACCGAGCGTGGCATCGACCATCGAAACCGGGCGCTGGCAGACTATGTTCGGTCCGTCGCGATGAAACAGTTCGTGCTCGTGAACGCCGAGCACGACGTACAGATCTCCGGTAGGACCGCCGCGAAGTCCGGCCTCGCCTTCACCGCGCAACTTGAGACGCGATCCGTTGTCGACGCCGGCCGGTACCCTCACCTTGATCTCGCGCATCGAGCGGTTGCGTCCTTGCCCGCGGCAGGTCGGACACGGGGTGCGGTTGATCTTGCCTTCGCCGTTGCACTGCCCGCAGGTCTTGGCGATCTGGAACATCCCCTGCTGAAAACGCACCTGGCCGGCGCCACGGCAGGCGGGACAAGTCTCGGGCGTAGTTCCCGCCTTGGCTCCCGAGCCGTCGCAGGTGTCACAAGCGGTGGTACGTGGCACCGATATGCGCTTCTCGCAGCCCTTCGCGGCTTCCTCGAAAGCGATCTCGAGGTCATACCGCAGGTCGTCCCCGCGCGCAGCCCGCGAGCGCGAACGCCGTGCGCCGCCGAAAAAATCACCGAACAGATCGCCGAGCGCTTCCTCGAAGGCTCCGCTCGAAAATGCCGACGTGAAATCGAAACCGCCACCGCCGGGGCCTTCGAAGGCGGCCTCGCCGTAGCGGTCGTACTGGGCGCGTTTGTCGGGCTCGGAGAGTACCTGGTAGGCCTTACTGGCCTCCTTGAACTTGCGTTCGGACTCTTCCTTGCCGTCGGGATTTCGGTCCGGATGGTACTTCAGAGCCGCTTGGCGATAGGCCTTCTTGATGTCGTCGGTCGAGGCATCGCGTGCGACGCCGAGAATCTCGTAGTAATCCCTCGCCAAAGTCGTTCCCTTCCCACCTTCGTCAGTTGCGGTCGCCGGCATTGAGTCGACCACTCGCGGCCAGCCGACACCAGCCCATCGAAAACCCCGGACGCGGTCGGTACTCGTAGACCGAACCGCTACGCAAACGGGCCTGCATCTCGGTCAGGAGACGCAGGCCCGTAAGCTTTGCCTGATGTCCAGCCATGAGGCTAACCAGGCCAGCCCACCCGTCAGTTCGGCTTGACCTCTTCGAAGTCGGCATCGACGACGTCGTCGCCACCGGCCCCGCCGCGGCCCGCGCCCGAAGCTCCTGCACCGGGTTGGCCGTCACCGCCCGGCGCACCGCCACCCGCGGCGGCCTGTTCGGCCTGGGCTTTCTTGTACATCGCCTCGGCCAGTTTGTGCGCGGTTTTCTCGAGTTCTTCCCTGGCGGCACGAATGACGTCGGCGTCTTCGCTGGCGAGAGCCGGCTTGGCCTTCTCCATCGCCGCCGTCACTTCCTGCTTCACCCCGGCTTCGACACCCTCGCCGAGCTCGGCGAGATTCTTCTCGATCCGGTAGATCATAGAGTCGAGTTCGTTGCGTGCATCGACCGTCTCGCGGCGCTTGTGGTCTTCGGCTGCGTGGGCCTCCGCGTCGCGGATCATCTGTTCGATGTCGGCCTTGGACAGCCCGCTGTCGGACTTGATCTCGATCTTCTGCTCGCGGCCCGTTCCCTTGTCCTTGGCGGTCACGTGCATGATGCCGTTGGCGTCGATGTCGAACGAGACTTCGATCTGCGGCATCCCGCGCGGCGCGGGTGGAAGGCCGGTAAGATCGAACTGACCGAGCATCTTGTTGTGCACTGCGATCTCGCGCTCACCCTGGAAGACCTTGATCGACACCGCCGGCTGGTTGTCCTCGGCAGTCGAGAACACCTGGCTCTTCTGGGTCGGGATAGTTGTGTTCTTCTCGATCAGTTTGGTGAACACGCCGCCGAGAGTCTCGATGCCCAGCGACAGCGGCGTAACGTCGAGCAGCAGTACGTCCTTGACCTCACCGGCCAGCACGCCGCCTTGGATGGCTGCGCCGATCGCGACCACTTCGTCTGGATTCACGCCGCGGTGGGGCTCCCTGCCGAACAGTTTCTTGACCCGCTCGCCGACCGCCGGCATGCGCGTCATGCCGCCGACCATCACAACCTCGTCGATCTCCGAGGTCGACAGGCCCGCATCGCGCATCGCGGTCTTGCACGGACCGTCGAGGCGATCGAGCAGCGGCCCGCAGAGGGCCTCGAGCTTGGAACGGGTCAGCTTGATGTTGAGGTGCTTGGGGCCGTTCTGGTCGGCGGTGATGAACGGCAGATTGACGTCGGTCTCCATCGACGTCGACAATTCGCACTTGGCTTTCTCGGCCGCTTCCTTCAGGCGCTGCAGCGCCATGCGGTCCTTGGAAAGGTCGATGCCCTGGTCCTTTCGGAACTCGGTGACGAGGTATTCGATCAGAACCTGGTCGAAGTCCTCACCGCCGAGAAAAGTGTCGCCGTTGGTGGCCTTGACCTCGAATACTCCCTGACCGAGTTCGAGCACGGAGATGTCGAAGGTGCCGCCACCGAGGTCGAACACGGCGATCTTTCGATCGCCGGTCTTGTCGAGCCCGTATGCGAGCGCGGCGGCCGTGGGTTCGTTGATGATGCGCAGCACGTTCAGGCCCGCGACCACTCCGGCGTCCTTGGTGGCTTGGCGCTGGCTGTCGTTGAAGTAGGCGGGCACCGTGACGACGGCGTCGGTGACGGTTTCGCCGAGGTAATCCTCGGCGGTCTTCTTCATCTTCTGGAGCACCATCGCCGAGACTTCGGCGGGGCTCATGACCTTGCCGCCGAGTTTGACGTAGGCGGCGTTGTTCTCTGACTTGACTACTTCGTAGGGAAGGTGGGTTCGGGCCTTGGCCACTTCGGCGTCGTCGTAGCGACGGCCGATCAGGCGCTTGACCGCGAAGATCGTGTTCTGGGGATTAGTGATGGCCTGGCGGCGCGCTATCTGCCCGACCAGGCGTTCGCCGGTATCATTGATCGCCACTACCGACGGGGTGGTACGGCCGCCCTCCGAATTGGCGATCACCATCGGCTGGCCTCCCTCCAGGACGGCGACACAGGAATTGGTGGTACCGAGATCGATTCCGATGACCTTGCCCATTGTTATTCTCCAAACGAAAACCCCCGGGATCCTTGTCTTGGGCCCCAGGGGCATCCAGATTTTTCGGCGCCGAAACGCCCGTCGCGTATCTAAGCACCGGACCTTATGGCGCAAGCAAGTTTTTGGAGTTTGGTAGCGGGGCTCGCTGAGGCGCGAGCCGCGGCCGCGATCGGAGCACGCGATAACCTCAGCGCAGGTCGGCGGCCGTAACCATCGTGTCAGGACGCCGGATCAAGCTCCGAAGCCGGGGCCTTGGCCACCGTGACCATCGCCGCGCGCAACAGCCGGTCTCGCAGCCGATACCCGGCGCGGTGGACCGCGAAGACCGTATTGGGCGCGGCATCGGCGGTCTCGAACGTACTGACCGCTTCGTGCTCGGCCGGATCGAAGGGCCGGCCTTCGGCCTCGATCTTCTCCACTCCGTGGCGGCGCAGAGCCGCGAGCATGGCCTTGAGAACCAGTTCGACGCCCCCGCCCAGAGCGGCCGTGTCACCGGCGCCGGCGTGGGAAAGCGCGCGCTCGAGGTCGTCGATCACCGGCAGCAGGTCGCGGCACAGAGCCTCACCTTGGTAGCGGGCGCGGTCGGCGAGTTCGCGCTGCTGGCGCTTCTGGACGTTGTCGAGTTCGGCCCTGGCACGGATGAAGCGATCGTAGTTCTCGGCGGCCTCGCGGCGCGCCGCCGCCAGTTCGGTCTCGGGATCGGCAGGTGCGGCATCCGGTTCGGACCCGCCCGCGGGCTCTTGCCCGCTCGAGTCCTGGTCCTGAACTGGCAGATCCTGGGCCCGGTCAGCCGAATTTTCGGCGTCGCCAACGCCGTTACTGGAGTCTTCGCTCTGGCTCGTCATGGGTCTGTTGCGCGTAAATCTGTCGCGGAATCGTTTCGTGTGGGCCTGCCGTAAGACGCGGCGCAAGCTAAGGGCAGCCGTTCGCGCTGTCAACGCGGCTGTAGACAAACACCGGGCGCCACCGGCCAGCGCCGCTTCGCGCTCGCGGTCGCCGGCCTGCGCGGTCCTGCCGCGCTGCGCATCGCGGCGCGCCGCGCCTTGCCAAACCGCTCGCCTCGACGTTTGCTTGAAGCCGCGGTGGACGAACTGACGACCAAGGCTTTCGTGCTCAGGACCCGCGACTACGGCGAATCCGACCGCATCGTCGTGTTGCTCAGCGAGGAACTCGGCAAAGTCTCGGCGATCGCCAAAGGAGCGCGGCGCTCGCACAGGCGTTTCGCCGGCGGAGCCCTCGAGCCGTTCGGAGAACTCCTGGTGCGTATGGCTCCCAAGTCGTACGGCTCGCTGGCCTTCCTGCACGAAAGCCGGGTGATCTCCGCCAACACCAAAGTAGCCGCCGACCTCGACGCCTACGCCTGGGCTTCCTACCTGACCGAACTCACCGAACTCATGACGGTCGAACACGACCCGTCGCGTGACCTCTACGGCTTCTATCGCGAAGTAATAGCGCGGCTGGGCACCGGCCCCTCCGAACCGGTGGCGCACCACTACGTACTCGGGCTCCTCGAACGCAGCGGCTGGGCGCCGGATCTCGACGCATGCGGGATTTGCGCAGAACCGGTCACCGAGTTCTCGCGTCCGATGCTCGACGCGCGCGGCAGCGGCGTGGTGTGTTCGCGCCACGAAGCCGAAGCCCTCGGCATCGACCCGCAAGACGAGAGCTTCCGGCCGAGCCGCCGTATCATCGACGAGGCGCTGCTGTCCTACGTACGCCGCGCCGCCAACGACATACCCGATCCGGCCGAGAGCGGCGTGTCAGACTTGGCCAGCGCCTTGCTCGAACGGCTCGTCGACCTCCACCTCGGCCGCAACATTCGCTCGCGCGCCTTTCTCAAGGATCTGCGGGTGGAGCGCAGGCGCGCCGGGCAGACCGCGCAATCACCGAAGGAGATTCCATGAAAGCGATCGTCCTGTCCGAATACGGCGGCCCCGAAGTCCTGATCCCGCGCGAAGTGCCCGACCCGGTGGCCGGTCCTGAAGACTTGTTGGTGCGCATTCGCGCCACCGCCCTCAACCGTGCCGACCTGTTGCAACGCCGCGGACACTACCCGCCGCCTGGCCCCAAGCCCGAGTTCGAGATCCCCGGCCTCGAGTTCGCCGGCGAAGTCATCGGAGCCGGCGAACGCATCGACGGCTTCGCTGCCGGCGACCGCGTGATGGGCCTGCTCGCCGGCGGTGGTTACGCCGAGAGAGTCGCGTTGCACCACCGCCTGGTGTGCAGGATCCCGCAGACGCTTTCGTTCGAACAGGCGGCGTCGTTACCCGAAGCCTTCATCACCGCTCACGATGCACTCGTGCAGTGCGGACTGGTGTGCGGCGAGTCGCTGCTGGTGCACGCGGCGGGATCGGGAGTCGGCACCGCCGTGTTGCAGGTGGCGCGCGCGATCGGCGCGACGCCGCGCATCGGCACCGCCGGCTCGGCCGAAAAGCTGGCCCAGGCTACAGCGCTCGGGCTCGACGTCGGCATCAATTACAAGACCGGGAGCTTCGCAGAACTGGCGCGCGAGGCCACCGGCGGGCGCGGGGTCGACGTTCTGGTCGACTTCGTCGGTGCCTCCTATCTCGAAGCCAACATCGCCGCGCTGGCCGAGAAGGGCCGCATGGTGGTGGTCGGCCTGATGGGCGGCTTCAGCGCGGAACTTCCGCTCGCCGTGCTAATGCAGAAGCGCCTCAGCATCCGCGGCACCCTGCTGCGCGCGCGGCCGCTCGAGGAAAAGGCGGCGGCAACGCGCGCGTTCGAGAAGAGCGTACTGCCGCACGTGGCCGGCGGCACGATCCGCCCGGTGATCGACTCGGTGTACCCGCTCGCCGAAGCCGCCGCAGCCCACCGCCACATGGAGACCAACGCGAACTTCGGCAAAATCGTGCTCAGCGTGTGACGTCGAAGACCGTATACGCGGTCATCACTGCACCGCCAGTTCCACACTCTGCGAATGAGAGTTGAACTCCGGTGCGTACATGCACTGGATCTCCGCGATGCCGCCCTGGTAACGGCCGCGGTGCTGAACGCGCACCGAGTACTCGAAGACGTACGTACCCGCGGTGAGGTAGTCGATGAAGAAGTGGCTGGCGGTGTCGCGTGTGTTCTGGTAGTAGGACAGTCCGTCCTGCCACTTGTACTGCGACAAGACGTTGACCGGTTCGGTGCCGCTGCCGCGCTGGTCCTTCAAGTGGAGGTACTCGACGTCGCGGCCGGAGCGCAGTTCGATTCGTACCACGAGTTCGTCGCCCACCTCGAGCGGCCCGGCCACCGGCTTCAGCACCGGCCCCTTGTCGGTCGCTTCCTTGACGTACAGCGTCTTCTTCAGTTCCAGCGGCGTGCCTTCGTGCGGTGTGAGCTTGGCCACATCCTCGAGGTACTGCCAGTGGACGCCGCCCCAGGCGACGCCTTCGTCGGTCTTCTTCACGGTGATCGCGCCGAGCGCCGGCTTCACGTCTGAAGCGGCGAAGCGCTGTTGGTAGAACCCAGTGCCGGCCTCGACGGCCCGAGGCTTCACGACAGTATCGGCCAGCGACACTTCGACGAGTTCGTCGGACGCGAGCAGATCGCCGCCACGCAGCAGCAGCGCGTAGACGGCGTCGGCGGTGGCCTTGGTGGTCTTCCAATTCTGTGTCTGCTTCTGCCGAAGCAGCCACACCTTGCACGCCTCGACAGCTTGCGCGTCGTCCATTACTTCGTCGAAGGCTTCGATCATCATCGCCTGCGTTTCGATCGGTGCGCGGTACCACCACCACGACGCCTGCGTTTCGTGCCAGTACATGCCCAGTTCGCGGTCGTTCACCGCACCACTCGCGAGCGACTGCATGATTGCCTGCGGCGTGCCCCGATCGCCGAACCGTTTCAGCGCGACCGCCAGGTGCGCCTGCGACTGGCGGTCGCCGAGATCGCGCCAATAGCGGCGCGCCTGACCGAGGAAGTGATCGACGGCTCGGCGATGCTCCGCATCGATCGGCTTGTCCTTCAAGAAGAAGCTGCGGCCGTACAGATACAGCGCGATCGTCGGTGTGAGCCCGTTCTCGTCTTTGTCGCCGCGTTTGACACCCTGACGGTAGAGATCGTCGAGCCACGCATCGAGGTGAGTCAGGGAGCGGATCGCAGAGGTCACGTCGAGTTCGACGCCCAGGTGCCTCAAGCGGCCGAACCCCGTGGCGATATACAGCGTGATGAACTCGTTGGCCGGGCCGCCGGCGAACCAAGGCCACGCGCCGTCGTCGGCCTGCTGCTCCTGCAACTTGCGCAGCAGCCGCGCGGTCTCGTCGTTCAGCCGGTCGCCGTCGAACAAGATACCGACATTACGACGCGCCTGGCCCTCGGTTTCAGCGTCGCGCACCCAAGGTGTCTCTTCGAGCGTCACGGCTTTCAAGTCCTGATTCTTCTCGAGTGGACTGTCGAGCGCGGAGGTGGCTTTCCACTGTTCGAAGACGCGGCGGATCTCGGGTTTGGAATCGGCGATGTGCCGGGCCAGCGCATTGGCATACAGCCGGTTGAATACCTGCTCACTGCACTCGTGCGGAAACTCCATCAAGTACGGGAGCGCCGTCACGGCGTACCACGCAGGATTCGAAACCATCTGCACCGTCAGCGACTGGCTGCGCAACGTGTCGGAGCCGCCGGATGCGAGCAGCTTGGCGAATTCGAACTTTTCCACTCGTGGCCCGCGCACCGACAGCGGCAACGACTCGGTGACCGGCACGCGTCGCGACAGCACCGGCAGAAAGCCCTCTTCACCGTCGGACAGCGTGCCGGTCGAAGCGACGGTCTTGTAGGTCAGGTAGCCGAGCCCGTCGGGTACACTCAGGCGCCACGAAAAGCTGCGCGATTGTCCGGCGGGAATGTCGAACTGCTGGTCGGTCTGCGCGTTGCCGAGCGCCGCATCGGCACTCGCGCCGGTTCTTGCGTCCGACAGCGTCAGCCGCACACTACCGGTCTGGCCCGCCGGCGCGCGGTTGCTGACCTTGACCGTGAACTCGAGCGCGTCGCCTTCGCGCACGAAGCGCGGAGGATTCGGCTGGACCATCAAGTCCTTGGCGGTCACCGCGGTGTCCGTCAGCAAACCGCTGCGCAGTTGTCGGTCGTGGGCGAAGCCGAGGAACTTCCACCTGGTCAGCGCTTCCGGCACGGTGAACTCGAGCCGGATCTGACCGTTCTCGCCGGCGATCAACTGCGGGAAGAAGAACGCCGTTTCGTTCAGGTTGGTACGCGCGGCGACCTGACCAAGATCCGCAACGACGGCGCCGGCATCTTTCGTCTCTCCGCCGGTCTGGCCTTTCGCAGACGCTGCCTGGTCCGGCTGAGCGACGTCGGCGGCCATTGGTGCGGCCATCATACGCGGCGCGGCGGGTGGCGGCGCCGCCATCGGCGCCGCCATCGGCATCTCCTCGGATTCGCCGTACGCCGCTCCTCCCCGCGCCTTTTCGGGCTTGAGCGTATAGTCCCAAGAATAGTCGGTGATGTCGTGACGGAAACTCGAATATCTCAGCGACACTTCCTTGGACCTGACCGACCAGCTACGGCGAATTACACGTAGTAGAACCTGCTCGTTCTCGAAACTCGATCGCAGATCCGAAGAGTCCTCACGGAAGACGCCGAAACCGTCCACCCAGTCGTGCGGAAGGTACTCGTCGAGTGACTGATCGTACAACGTCGCAACCATCTCGGCAGCGACCTTCAACGCGGACGAATCGCCGTGTGGCGTGATCGCGTCGTCAGCGGACGACGTGGCTGCTTCGGTACCGCGCTCGCCGAGCGCCGGCTCGACCACCAAGCTCCAGGTTTCCTTCTGCCCCGGCGTGAGCTTCGACACGAAATGCTCCCAGCGCAGTTTCAATTCCTTGTTGGTCCACGGCACCTCCACGCGTCGCGATTCGAGGTAGGCCCGGTTCTCGCGCACCATCGTGACTCGCACGGTGAAACCACCGCGCATCGCTTCGGTGACAGCCTGCTCGATCCTGACTTGAGTGGTGTCCGGGGCGGTCCAGTAGCTTTGCAGCAACTTGCCGCGGTGCTCGATCTCTACGAACGCGCGGCCCTGGTCGTAGCCGGTACCCCACAGCGCGGAAAACACTTCGCCCGGCTGCAGCGACCACTGAGGTGCTGCGAAGACTTGCGGAATCTTGATCGCCAGCTTGCCTGCAGCGGTGTCCAACACTTGCAACTGGGCCTCGGCGGTCACGCGCTTGCCCGAACCGTCGCGGGTCTCGAGCAGTACGCGATACTCGCCGCGCGGCAGGTCTACCGAAGCGACCGCGGTGCCCTCAGCGTCGGTGACGAAGCCGCGCTCGGCGACGATCTCGCCGAGCGGCCACGAGCGCGGGTCCGATGGGTCCGCCGGCGGCCGGGTGTTCTTGCTTCCGCGCCCGTAGGAGTACTCATCGCTCGCCAACCGCGCGCGCTGCACGCTCTGCGGCTCGTTCAGCCGATGGATCTTCAGTGAACCTTCGGCCTTGCGGCCTTCGCCGTCCGGCGTCGTGGTGCTGATCTTGACTTCCACCGGATTGCCGACCGTCAACCACTCCTCAGCCGAGAGCGTCGCCTGCAAAGCGGTATAGCCAACGTTGACGGTGTGCTGCGCCGATCGCGTCTCTCCGGCGCCGTCGGTCACGTCGGCATTGATCGTGTAGCGAAAGATCGGTTCGTCCTTCTCCGGCACCGACAGATCGGGTTTGGCATTGAATTCGACCGCAAAGCCGCCGTCCGCTGCCGTGATGCCGCTACCGTGAGCGATCTCCTGGCTCACCGCCGATTGCCGCGACGGCCGCCACATCAGCCAGTAGCACCAAGGTGGATACCGGACTTCGCGCACCACGCGCCAGCGGACCTTCCCACCGTCGATTGCCGCGCCGGTGTAGGCGGTTGCCTTGCCCCGCAACGAGACCGCCGCGTTCAACGCGGCGGCGCCTTCGGGCGCCTCCATCACGACCTCGAACTTCGGCCGCTTGTACTCCTCGACGCCGAAGAACGTCTGGCCGGGAGCGTCTCCTTCGGCACGGATCGTCATTTGCCCGGTCACCCGGTCGCGAGGCGCGGTGAAGCTGCCGCTGAACGATCCGAAGTCGTTGGTGCTGTGCTGTTGGCGGGCGATCTCCTGGCCGTTGACGTCCTGGAACACGACCGTGACGGGATGCTTGCCCAGAACTTCGTAAGTATCGGACCGCTCTTCGGCGCGGATCGATATCCCTTTGTACTGTATGGTCTGACCCGGCCGGTACAGCGCTCGATCCGTGAAGAACAGCGTGCTTGCGGTCTGGCGATCCTGCTCGCCGCCGCTCTGCCACGAGTAGTAGCTGTCGGCGATCGCGAGTTGCTGATCCTGGTGCCCTACCAGAACCCGGTATTGGCGCGAACTTACCGTCGCCACGCGGAACGAACCGTTCGCGTCCGATGCGATGGACGGCAGAGCGTTCCACTCGTTCTTGTCGCCCGACTGCCAGATGCGCACTGCCGCTCCGGCGATGGGCTCGCCGGAGGCGGCATCCAGCACCAAGCCCCCCAACGAGTTGTCGGTCCCACGGCTGCGCATCACCAACGCCAAGCGACTGACCCAAATGGGCGTGACACTGACGTTGTTGTCGCGCGCGCCGAAGCCCGGCTCGTGGCTGGCGACCAGATAGTAGAAGCCGGGGTTCAGATCCTGTGGTGGGGCGACCTCGTGCAACCGCTCCCGGTAGTCCTGAGTCGCCGGAAGATCGACCGACCAGGCCGCGGTCGGTTTGCGGGCCAGCAGCGCGCTCTGCCGCGCATCGTCCATATCGGCCTCTGCGCCATTGCCCGACTCGATCAGCTGCTGATAGTCCCACGCGACGACGCGGAAGTAGACTTTGGTCAAGTTCCGGTAGCGGACCCGTATGGCCGGCCAGGGTTCGTTCCACACACGTTCGGTAGCGATCGTCAGCGACTTGGCTTCGATCCGGCCCAGCAAGTTGAAACACTGTTTGCCGCCGGGGCTGTCGGGAAACAGCCGCGCGCCGCGAGCAGCCAGTTCGTGGGCCTCGGACGGCCGGTCGTGCTCCTGCAGCAAGGTCGCCAAGATCGCGATGGCCCGCGCCGAAAGCTCGTGGCCATTACAACTTTCCACGTAGCGCCGCAGAGCAGCCTCGTAGCGTGCGTCCTTCTCTTCGCCGAACGCTTCGTTGGACCCGAATTCGAGTCTCGCCAGATCGGCGTCCGCGAAGGCCGTCCGGTCGGCGTCGGACCGGTGCGAACGAAGCAACTCCTGATACAGCAACACAGCCTTGTAAAGCGGTGACTGTTGGTCGGCCGTCTCGACATCCCAGTCCATGAACTCGTCGGCCGATGCGAAGATGGGACCTTCGGCCATGAGTTCGAAAGCATCGGAGGGTTTGGCGGCAACCTGTTCGCCGGACGTGTAGAACTCCAGCGCGTCGTGCACCAGGAAGTCGTACAACGTCGGACGGTAGAGGTCGGCCAACGTTCCCTTGTCCAGCAGGTTCTCGTACTCGGCGATCGGGGTCTGCCGCAGCGATCGCTTATCGGCCAGCGCCGCCGTGAACTGCGCGTCGATCTCCGCATACAATCGGGTCACGTCCCAGGTCGTGAAATCGTCGCCGGCCGGCGCCGCGGTGGCGCTGCGTTGCATCAAACGCCAGCGGTTCTGGCGGAAATAGCCCCGGTACCAGTTGGCCAGAATGGCGTGCATCACCGGCTTCATCGGTGCCGGCGCCCCGACGATCGCTTCTTGCAGACGCGGGATCCTCTCTTCGTCTCCGCTCAGTACACGTGTCGCGGCGATCTTGCGCCGAATCGCCTCGATCGCCTCGGCGTAGGCTCTTTCTTTGATCGCCGCCGCGACGATCGGCTCCAGCTTCGCGATCGCAGGCTCGAATCGTCCTTTACGCATCGCTTGATCGACCTGTTTCCACTGCGCGTCGCGCGTGGCAGCAAGCGCCGACGCGAGCCCGACTGACACCAACACGACGGACAACGAGACGGTAGATTTTCGATTCACGGCGACCCCCGGACTCGTCACGGTACCCGTGGAGCGCTGTCAGCCTGTCCAAAATGGCCCATCTGCTGCGTTGCGCGCGAAATTACGCGCTACGGCGTACCATTGAACGAGCGCCTCGCCAGCTCGGCGCTCGCACCTCGGCTCGTTGTTTTTCGCGCGCGCCTTGCATCTGGGCCATTTTGAACAGACCAACGGCCGGTTTCTCGAGAGATCGCGTATAGCGGATCGGCCGGACCGACCGCAAGTAATGATCCTGAGCCGGAGGTTCCTCACCCATCCGGCGCGGCCCGGCCGCGGCCGGATGCCCCCGGGCGTTCGTCAGCTGTGAGGTCCGGTCTGTCCGGACATAGCCGCGATCATCTCGGTCATCATGCGGTGGAGCAGATTGACCGCCTTGAGCGGCCGGATCATGACCTTGAAGTCGTCGATCTTGCCGTCGGCGTTCCAGTGGAACATGTCGATACCGTTGATGTGGACGCCGCCGATCTCGGCCTCGAACTCGAGCACGGCGTCGCTGGGACCGACGACCTCGCGCACGTAGTGAAAGCCGGAAGCGAGCAACACCTGAGCGGCGGCGGTCAGGTACATCGTCACGAGGGCTTTGCCGCGCTGGGCCGTGTGGACGACCGGAGAGTGGAAGACCGCGTCTTCGGCCAGCATCGCGTCCAGCCGCGAGAGATCGTCGGAGGCGAGCAAGGCGTGCCAATCGGCGACGACGTCGTGATGCATCGAAGTGCTCCTGTTTGTTCCGCAGCCTCAGCCGATGCGATCGAAACCGACCAGGCCGCCACCGTCGAGCACGATGGTGTTGCCCGTCACCCAGCCGCTGCGGCGATCGTCGGCCAGATACAGCGCGGCCTCGGCCACGTCGACCACTTCGCCCAAGCGCTTGAGCGGGTAGGTCCTGGCCACCACGTCGCCGCGCCCTTCTTCCCACAGCACCCTGGCGAAGTCGGTCTTGATCAGCCCCGGAGCGATGGCGTTGACGCGCACCTTGGGGCCGAGCTCGGCGGCCAGCTGCCTGGTCAGGTGCAGCAGCGCCCCCTTGGTGATGTCGTAAACGCCGAGCAGCGTGTTGGTCGTCAGGCCGCCGACGCTGGAGATGTTGACGACCGCCCCGCCGTGCTCCTTCATCCAGCGTCGCCAGGCCAGCTGGATCCACAGCAGCGGTGCCGTCAGATTGACCTGCAAGGTCTTCTCCCAGCGCGGCAGATCGACGTCGATGGTCGGCCCCGCGTAGGGATTGGTCGCCGCATTGTTGACCAGGATGTCGAGGCGCCCGAGCCGCTCGAGCGTGGCACCGACGACACGCTCGGCGTCCTCGGCGCGGCCGATATTGCCGGCTTCGAAGTGCACACCGGCGCCGATCTCTGCGGCGGTAGCCGCACAGGTCTCGGCGCTACGTGAACTGATCATCACCTGCGCGCCAGCCGCGGCAAACGCCGCCGTTATACCCTTGCCGATTCCCCTGGAACCACCGGTCACCAGGGCGACTTTTCCTTGCAGTGAGTTGTCCATCGGGGCTTTTCAGCAGGAGTTGGCTGCGGAGTCGATCGCGCGGGCTCCGATTCCCTGGCCCTCGGCCGGTCGGGCGCGCAAACCGCGCTGCGTCCGGGCCGCGGCTCGGCCTCGGCATCGCGACGCCGCCACGGGCCGGGCGACATAGCGACCGCTCGGCAGCTCAATTTGCCCGCCCTGCCGCACCGGGTTAAACACAGCGATTCCTCTGCTGCCAAGACCGGAGGAAAGCGGAGAACGAGCAGTGTCTGAGTCCGTCGCGACCATGGAAAAGATCGTCAACCTCTGCAAGAGACGGGGGTTCGTCTTCCAGTCCTCCGAGATATACGGCGGCCTCAACAGTTGCTACGACTACGGCCCGCTGGGCGTCGAACTCAAGCGCAACGTCAAGGAAGCCTGGTGGCGCGACACCGTCACCACGCGTCCCGACGTGGTCGGCATCGACTGCTCGATCCTGATGCACCCGCGGGTCTGGGAGGCCTCCGGCCACGTCGCCAGCTTCTCCGACCCGATGGTCGACTGTAAGCTGTGCAAGGGCCGCTTTCGCGCCGACCACATCGACCAGTTGCGCTGCCCCAAGCAGCCGAGCAAAAAACCCGGCGAGTGCGACGGCGAACTGACCGAACCGCGCGGCTTCAACCTGATGTTCGAGACCCACATGGGTCCGGTCGAAGACAGCGGCGCGGCGGTCTACCTGAGACCCGAAACCGCGCAGGGTATCTTCGTAAACTTCGTCAACGTGGTGAACTCGGCGCGCATGAAGCCGCCCTTCGGCATCGCGCAGATGGGCAAGAGCTTCCGCAACGAGATCACCCCCGGCAACTTCCTGTTCCGCACCCGCGAGTTCGAACAGATGGAACTCGAGTTCTTCGTGCCGCCGGGCAGCGACGACGGCTGGTACGCCTACTGGCAAGCGCGTCGCATGCAGTGGTACACCGACTACGGCATCAAACCCGACCGGCTGCGCCTTCGTGGCCACGCCAGCGACGAACTCGCCCACTACGCCAAGGGCTGCGCGGACGTCGAGTACCAGTTCCCGATCGGCTGGCAGGAACTCGAAGGCATCGCCAACCGTACCGACTACGACCTCAAGCAGCACATCGAGTACTCGGGCAAGGACCTTTCGTTCTTCGACGAACAGTCCAAAGAGCGTTTCGTACCGTACGTGATCGAACCGTCGGCCGGTGCCGACCGCGGGACGCTGGCCTTCCTGGTCGATGCCTACGACGAGGACGGCCCCGACAACGACCGCCGCGCGGTACTGCGCCTGCACCCCGCGCTCGCGCCGGTGAAATTGGCGATCTTCCCGCTGATGAAACGCGACGGGCTCGACGAGAAGGCGATGGAAATCGCCGACTCGCTGCGTCCCCATTTTGCCGTGGCCTACGACCAGTCGGGCTCGATCGGACGCCGCTACCGGCGCCAGGACGAGATCGGCACTCCGCTCGGCGTCACGGTCGACTACGACACGATGAAGGACGGCACCGTCACGCTGCGCGACCGCGACACGATGACGCAGGAACGCGTGTCGATCGACGGCCTCTACGAGATAGTACGCGCCAAGGTCGCGCCGCCGGTCTACCACGCTGCGCTCAGGCCTCCAGCCTGAGCGCAGCGTGTGCGGCTCCGGTCAACCCGCACACCCGGCGCTGGTTTCGATGACACCCACACAGACAACGAGGCATTCCGGCATGAGCCCCATCATCAAGAAGAGTTCGAACAAGAAAGGCACCGTGATCAAGAGCGAGGCAGTGGCACCATCGAAGAAGCCCGCGGCCTCTGCCAAGCGCGTCTACTTCTTCGGAGACGGCCGCGCTGAAGGCAACGCAACGATGAAGAATTTGCTCGGCGGGAAGGGTGCCAACCTCGCCGAAATGGCCAGCATCGGGCTGCCGGTTCCTCCGGGCTTCACGATCACCACCGAGGTCTGCGCGGCTTACGACGCCAAGACCGGCTGTTATCCGAAGGGACTCGACGCCGAAGTCGCAGCCGCACTGTCACGGCTCGAGAAGGTGATGGGCAAACGCTTCGGCGACGCCGCCAACCCGCTGCTCGTGTCGGTACGCTCGGGAGCCCGAGCTTCAATGCCCGGAATGATGGACACGGTGCTCAACCTCGGCCTCAACGACGAAACGGTAAAGGGGCTGGCCAAGGCTTCGGGCAACGAGCGTTTCGCGTGGGACAGCTACCGCCGCTTCGTGCAGATGTACGGCGACGTCGTGATGGGGCTCAAGCCCGAGTCGGCCAAAGAGACCGATCCGTTCGAAGTACTCATCGAGAAGAAGAAGGAAAAACTCGGCGTCCACCTCGACACCGACCTCGGTGCCGAGCACTTGAAGGAACTGGTGAGCGAGTTCAAAGCCGCGGTGCGCAAGCACGCCGGCCGGCCCTTCCCAACCGATCCGCACGAACAGCTGTGGGGCGCGATCGGCGCGGTGTTCCGCTCGTGGACCAACGAGCGCGCAAACGTCTACCGCAAACTCAACAACATACCCGAATCCTGGGGGACCGCGGTCAACGTCCAGGCGATGGTGTTCGGCAACATGGGAAGCTCCTGCGCCACCGGCGTAGCCTTCACGCGCGATCCGTCCACCGGCGAGAAGCGCTTCTTCGGCGAGTTCCTGGTCAACGCCCAAGGCGAAGACGTGGTGGCCGGCACCCGCACGCCGCAGCAGATACTGAAGGTTTCGTCGCAGTCCTGGGCTCGCGAGAACGGCGTCGCGGAGAAGGCCCGCGCTGCGCGCTTTCCTTCGCTCGAAGAGGTCATGCCCGATTGCAGCAAACAGCTGCTGAAAGCGGCGGCAACGCTCGAGAAACACTACCGCGACATGCAGGATCTCGAGTTCACGATCGAGGGCGGACGCCTGTGGATGCTGCAAACCCGCAGTGGCAAACGCACCGCCACCAGCGCGGTGCGCATCGCGGTCGAAATGGAAAAGGAAGGCCTGATCGATCGCGACACCGCCGTCCTGCGCGTCGCTCCCGAACAGATCGACCAACTGCTGCATCCGACGATCGACGCCAAGGCTGCCAAGACCCTGTTCGCCAAGGGACTCGGCGCTTCCCCCGGCGCCGCGTCGGGCAAGGTGGTGTTCTCGGCCGAAGATGCGGTGGCCGCCAAATCCAACGGTGACAAAGTCATTCTTGTCCGCATCGAAACCTCGCCCGAGGACATCTCGGGCATGGACGCGTCACTGGGGATCCTGACCGCCAAGGGCGGGCGCACTTCGCACGCCGCGGTGGTCGCGCGCGGCATGGGCAAGTGCTGCGTGGTCGGCTGCGAAGCGTTGCGCATCGACTACAAGGCCGAGCAGATGACAGTCGGCGGCAAGACCGTCGAGGCCGGCGACTGGATCACGATGGACGGTGCCACCGGCGCCGTCTACCTCGGGCAGGTACCTACCAACGAGGCCAAACTCTCGGGCGACTTCGCCAAGCTGATGAAGTGGGCGGACGCGGCCAGGCGGCTGCGCGTGCGCACCAACGCCGACACTCCTCACGACGCCGAAGTGGCTCGTGCTTTCGGTGCCGAAGGTATCGGCCTGTGCCGCACCGAGCACATGTTCTTCCAGGGCGACCGTATCGACGCGGTGCGAGAGATGATCCTGGCAACCACGTTGGAGGCGCGCGAAACCGCACTCGCCAAGCTGCTGCCGTATCAGCGCAAGGACTTCGTCGGCATATTCGAGGCGATGAGCGGGCTGCCGGTAACGATCCGCCTGCTCGATCCGCCTCTGCACGAGTTCCTGCCCCACAGCGATGCCGAGTACGCCGAACTGGCACACAAGACCGGCATCAAGAAAGCGACGCTGGAGCAGACCGGCGAGGCGCTGCACGAGTTCAACCCGATGCTCGGCCATCGTGGCTGCCGGCTGGCTGTCACCTACCCCGAGATCTACGCGATGCAGACCCGCGCCATCATCGAGGCCGCGCTCGAAGTTGCCGCCAAGGGCGTCAAGGTACACCCGGAGATCATGATTCCGCTGGTTGCCACCGCGCGCGAACTGGCCACGCTGCGCAAACTGGTGACCGACACTGCCGAGAGCGTACTTGCCAAGAAGAAAAAGAAACTCGCATACACCATCGGTACCATGATCGAAGTACCGCGCGCAGCGATCACCGCGGACGAGATCGCTGGCTGCGCCGACTTCTTCTCGTTCGGAACCAACGACCTGACACAGATGGGCTTCGGCCTCTCGCGCGACGATGCCGGGCGTTTCCTGCCCCAGTACATCGAGCGCGGCGTCCTCGACAACGATCCGTTCGTGACCATCGATCAGGGCGGCGTCGGCTTGCTGATCAAGATCGCCGCCGAGAAAGGCCGCGGCACCAAGCCCGGCCTCAAGCTGGGCATCTGCGGCGAGCACGGCGGCGATCCGCGCTCGGTCGCCTTCTGTCACCGCACCGGTCTCGACTACGTTTCGTGCTCCCCCTATCGCGTGCCGGTGGCGAGGCTGGCAGCGGCGCACGCGGCGCTGGCGAAGTAGCCCGGCACCGAGAAAACGAAGCATAGCGAACGATGTCGGCAGGGAGAAAGATCGGCAACTGGCACGAGCGCGCGGCCGCGCTGGTCGATGTCGGCGGTGCCGAAGCCGCCCAGCGCGCCGGCGAGCGTGCCGAGAAGTACGCAGCCGCCGCAGCGCCTGACAAGAGCCCCGAGCGCGGCGCCGCCAAAACTACACGCTGCAAGGCTACCGACGCGGCCGGCGAAAGCTCAGGCCCGGCACGAGTCAACGTCGAAGGCACTACCCGTGTGGTCGGCATACTCGGCGACCCGGTCGATCACACGCTGTCGCCGCGTATGCACAATGCCGCTTACGCCGCCCTCGGCCTCGATTTCGTGTACGTTCCGTTCCGCACGCCGCGCAAACGCCTGCGCGAAGCGGTGCACGCCGTCGACAGCCTCGGGCTCGCCGGCCTCAACGTCACCGTTCCGTACAAGGAAGACGCGGCCAAGCTGGTCGACCGCCTGACCGAGACCGCCAAGGCCATCGGCGCCGTCAACACCATCTATCGCGACAACGGCAAGACTGTCGGCGACAACACCGACGCCGAAGGCTTCCACCAGGCTCTGGCGACCAACGACTTTCGCGTGCGCGCCAGGCGCGTGCTGGTGATCGGTGCCGGCGGTAGCGCACGCGCGGTGCTGTACGCTCTGGTCAGACACGGCGCAGCCGACATCGTCGTCGCCAACCGCACCGTGTCGAAGGCCAAGAAACTCGCACGCCAGTTCGCCGCAGGCCGGGGACCGATTCGCGTGGCCGACCTCGACATCCTCGACAACTTCGATTTTCTGCCCAGCCGCCAACTCGTGGTTAACTGCACGCCGGTAGGTCTGAAGGGCGGCACCTTCTTCGACTACTCGGTCGAAAACACGCCGGCCGACTGCCTTCACTTCGACCTCGCCTACCGCAGCGGGTTGACGCCCTTTCTCGAAGCCGCACGTAAAGCCAGCCGGCCGGTGCTGGACGGCCGCCACATGCTGGTACACCAGGGAGCAGCGGCGTTTCGCCACTTCACCGGCAAGAAGGCGCCGGTCGAGGTGATGCTCAGAGCGGTGGGCCTTTGACCTTGGCAGCCTGTTGAAAATGGCGCACGAGCGCGGAGCCGGCGACGCGCGAGGATCGAGTCTTTCTACCTGGGCTCGCCCCTCGCCGACTCGGCGCTCGTGCGCGCGAAATCACTCGCTACGGCGTAGCGCCGCTACGCATCCGCTCGTGTTTTTTCGCGCGCGCCTTGCACCTGGAGCATTTTGAACAGGCTGATGGACGGGTTTTTAACAGACTGTCCACGCAGCCTCGTCGGCTGTGCTGAAAACATTCGCGGACAGCGCGCTTCAGGCCTCTCGCGAGATCCGCTCGGCCACGCTGCAGGTACGATCGACCGGATCGTCGAGCCGCGATTCATCGAGCCCTTCGCGCGTTTGATCCCGGCGGCGCAGGTCGGTAACAGGGAAGCCGACGCCAAGGACCTGGCAACGACGGTAGCGGCGAATGCGACCCGAAAGTCCGAGTGCGAAATCCGTACCGGCAGGGACGCGAGCCACCGCTCCAGCCGCGTGTCGCGAAGCGCTGAATTCACAGTGTGCGTGCATCGGGCCGCCGGGATGGCTGCATCAACCCGCCTCCGACGTGTCGCCCGGGACGAGGATAGCTGATGAACTTTTCCATCAAGGTAGACCCCGAGACTTCACAGCGATACATAGCCACGCCGCTCAAGGGCAGACCCCTGCTGATGAACCCTTTCATCAACAAGGGCACGGCGTTCACCGCCGACGAGCGCAACAAACTCGCCATCGACGGCCTGCTCCCACCCGTCATCTGTACGATCGAAGAGCACCTCGAGCGAGTTTACGAGAACTTCCGGGCAAAGCCTTCGCCGCTCGAGAAGTTCGTCTATCTGGCGAGCCTCCAGGATCGCAACGAGACTCTCTTCTTCCGCCTGCTGCACGAGCGAATCGACGAGATGCTGCCCATCGTCTACACCCCGGTCGTCGGTGAGGCGTGCCAGCGCTACTCGCACATCTATCGGCGAGGGCGCGGCCTCTACATCAGCTACGAGCAGCGGCACGACATCGAGAAGGTGCTCGCCAACTTTCAGCTGCCCGATCCGTCGGTAATCGTCGTGACCGACGGCGAGCGCATCCTCGGACTCGGCGATCAGGGCATCGGCGGGATGGGGATCCCGATCGGCAAACTGTGCCTATACACGACCTGCGCCGGCATCGCTCCGTACGGCACCCTGCCGATCACCCTGGACGTCGGGACGAACAACGAGGAACTGCTGCAGGATCCGCTCTACCTCGGCCTGCGCCAGAAGCGGGTGCGAGGCGACGAATACCAGGATTTCGTCGATCGCTTCGTAAGCGCCGTGCGGCGGATGTTTCCGAACGTACTGCTGCAGTGGGAAGACTTCCTCAAAGACAACGCGATCAAGCAACTGTACCGCTTCCGTGACCAGTTGGTGACGTTCAACGACGACATCCAGGGAACGGCGGCGGTAGTGCTGGCGAGCATCTACGGCGGGTTGCGCGTCACCGGCCAGCCGATTCGCGATCAACGGCTGCTCTTCGCCGGAGCCGGCGCCTCGGCGCAGGGCATCGCAGGCCTCTTCGTTTCCTCGCTGGTCGAGGGCGGAGTGCCCCTGGCTGAGGCTCAACGGCGAATCTGGACGGTGGATTCTAAGGGACTCGTGACTCGAGACCGCTCGGGCCTCGAGGATTTCAAGGCCGCCTACGCTCGCGACGTAAACGAGATAGCGACCTGGAAGTGCAAGGACCGCTCGCGGATCACACTCGAAGAAACGATCGCCAACGCCAAGCCGACCATCCTCATCGGCGTGTCGGCCACACCCGGTACGTTCACGGAGGCAACGGTCGAGCTGATGGCTAAGATCAACGATCGGCCGTTGATATTTCCGCTTTCCAACCCCACGTCGAAAGCCGAGTGCACGGCCGAACAAGCGATTCGCTGGTCGGACGGCCGCGGCATCGTAGCCACCGGCAGCCCCTTCGACCCGGTGTTCTACAAGGAACGGCGCTATCGTATCGGCCAGTGCAACAACGCCTACATTTTCCCCGGCGTCGGCCTGGGCGTGGGGGTAGCTGCAGCCAAGCACGTCAGCGACGGAATGTTCCTGGCCGCCGCCAAGGCGCTGGCCGAGCAGGTCACTGCCGAGGATTTCGCGGAATCGTCGGTCTTCCCCAAACTCTCGAGGATTCGCGAGTGCTCGCACGCGGTGGCATGCGCTGTCGCCCGGCGCGCCGTGTCCGACGGACACGCGGACGCGACGGCTCTGATCGACCTCGAGGACAAGGTCCGGCGTGCCATGTGGTTCCCGGAGTACCTGCCCGTCCGCTACGAACCGTAGTTCGGGGCCCGCGGCCCGTTCGCGAACCGCGCAACCGGTGAGGCCGGAAGTCTCACCCCGCGGCGGGGCCGACGGTGAAGAAGAAGGTGGTGCCCTTAGACACGGCCGAATGTGCCCAAACTCGCCCGCCGTGGCGCTCGACCGCACGCTGAACCGTCGCCAACCCGATTCCGGTGCCCTCGAAATCCTCGTGGCCATGCAAGCGGGTGAACAACCCGAATAGTTTGTCGTAATACTTCATGTCGAAACCGACACCGTTGTCGCGCAGGTAGTAGACGACGTCACCGCCGCTGTCGTCCATCCCGAACTCGACGTAGGGCGGATTCTGGTTCCTGGTGAACTTCAACGCGTTGTCGACGAGGTTTTCCACAGCCACGCGCAACAAACCCGCATCCCCGCTCGCCCAGACATCGTCCTGTATGATCCAGCGCACCCCGCGCCCCTGAGACGTGTTGGCCGAGTCGGCAGCAAGCCCCCTGACGATGGCGCTGAGGTTGACGGGCTCCCTGATCAGGTCCGCGCGCGTCACGCGTCCCAACCGGAGCATCGAATCGATCATGCCTCCCATGCGCTGCGTCGCTGCACACACACGATCCAGGTAGTCACGACCCCGCTGCCCGAGGACCGTCGAGTATTCTTCCCTCAGAGAGGTGCTGTACCCGTTGATGTGCCTGAGCGGCGCGCGCAGGTCGTGGGACACACTGTAGCTCATCGACTGCAGTTCCTTGACTACGCGTTCGAGTTCCTGCGTTCTCTCTTCGAGTTCGCGTGTACGAGCGGCCACGCGCCGTTCCAGTTCGGTGTTCATTTCCTGAAGCTTGCGGTCGGAACGATCTCTTTCCAACTCCTCGGCGCCACCCGTCAGACGCGTCTGTTCGAGTTCGTAGGCGAGGTAGATCGAAGCGGCGAGAACCGACGTTTCGATCAGAAATACCGCCAGTCCGCCGGCTCCCACATCGAACGTGCCGGTGACGAAGTAGCCGTTGCCCAAGGTGGCAAGCAAAGAGGTCACCGCAAGAAGTGCTTGGTCGCCTGACCGCCACGGCAGCACCGCCGCGCAGGCCATCGGGAATCCGGCGCCGAACGCGACGGCCGTGGTCGTGCGTCCGCCGATCGCGGCCGCCACCGCCACCAGCACCGAAGCAGTACAGGTCGTGGCCAGCATGAACGCGCGCGCCGGCCGCGGCGAGGTAAAGCGGCGGATGGCGACTATAGTCGAGACTTGCACCACGCAGAACAACGCCAGCACGGCGTACTCGGCCGGGTGCAGTGTCGGCCCCATCGCCAGAGTGCCGCCGATCAAAGCCACTGCACCGCCGAGCATGATCCCCGAGATAACGGCCACGCGAGCGACCAGGATCGGCCGCCAGCGCTGTGCAACGTACTCACGTAGCGCGGCGCGAGTCGAAAACGCGTCTCTCCCAGCAGTGAACCAACTGTGATCGATAGGAGAGCGAGGCCGTTCCGGTCCCCTCTCAGTGCTTTGTATCGACACCGCGGTGGGCGCTATCGAGCGATCGGTCAACATACGGTCATTTCCGTGAATCCGACTCACCGAGATCGCTCTCGCGCGCGAAGCGCCTCCAACCCGCGTCGTACATGAACCGCCTTCCCCGGAAGGAACAAACCCGACGCTCCGATGCTGTACCGATGCACGGGCTAATGCCAGCGATTGCTTCGCGGCCGCCCTCCGCCTCTTTGTCTGCGTGCGTCGTCACCCGAGCGAGCGCTACGCCCACCAAGGCGACCGCGTGCAGCACGGCCTGCGACCCGCAGCAGCCGCGAGCGTATCTCTGACGCGTGGGTACCGGTCGCACCGGCCGCGAGAAGGCGCGTGGTGTGACCAACTTCACACCCGAAGCCGAGTATCACTGGTCCGTGCTACCGGGGGAAACCAAACCGAGCATTTTTGGCTGTCGAGTAGCCGCGGCCCGTCACCGGGCCGCGGCCCTCTCCAGATCCGGACAAGGAGATTTCCACCATCCGGCTCCTCCGTTGATGCGACTCGTGGCTACGTACCCCAGATCCGAACCGTGATCCGAGGACGTGGCAGCGGATGACGCGACAACATCGCGGTGAACCGCGGCCAGTCCAGCCGCTTGCGTTGGCTTCGACGGCAAAGCCACTTGAACCAGGAGCGCTTGGCCTCTTCGTACACCAGCAACAGACTGCGAAAGTTGCCACTGACGCCGAAGTAGTTGAAGTGCCCCTGGATGCGCCTGCAAAGAGCCAGGTGTTGCGCCTTGACCGGTTGATGCCGATGGCCTCTACACCATTCGTAGACGGACACGATCGCCCGCCTCAGGCTCGCACCGCGAGTCTTGCACGCCATGCCCCATCGACCGCTGCGAGTTCGCTTCCAGTAGAAGGAGAACCCGAGGAAGTCGAAGGTAGCCGGACCTTTGCCGCTGCTGCTGCTTTGCGGGGGTCGCCCGAAAGGCAACAGTCGCGTCTTGTCCGGATGCAGGGTCAGTCCGAAGCGCCCCAGCCGTTTGCCGAGTACCGCCTGCACCCGCCGTGCGTCGCTCTCGTGCTCGAACGCGAAGAGGA